>Ga0183260_10001671_pt1 | contig 18447 bp, 25 predicted proteins | sample AntDrymUQ4972206_2_FD_129768 | JGI IMG/M metagenome (GOLD analysis project Ga0183260, IMG submission 129768) | Polar desert sand microbial communities from Dry Valleys, Antarctica - metaG UQ497 (22.06) (version 2) (version 2) | ecosystem: Environmental > Terrestrial > Soil > Desert | place...
ACAACAGGTTCAGAAAACTATTTACCCGATATGAAAAGAAGGTAGAGAACTATCTTGGGTTGGTACAGTTCTCTTGTTGCATAATCATCTATAGAAAGATAATTTTGGGATAGGCTCTTAATTGGCTCTCCTAACCCTGGTTGAATACGTTTACCACCACTAAAGAGTTATTCTTTTTGAAGATGGTTGAAAGGGTTGAAGCTTTTGCCATAATAAACCAAAAGAAATACCGAGAATCGCCCAGAATAAAACCATCGTCACACCAGTTGCAATTCTAAAAGAGTTTACCAAATCCATAGAAATTGATATGCTGTCAGGATTAGATGGAAATACTATAAATGCTAACCCCATTATTCCAAAATAGACAAGAGGTACGACAATATTCAGATGAGCATATTTGTCTTTAAGTTTATAATATAAAATACCAACACCTAATGCAGTTATTGAAGATACGGCTAAAAATCCCACATACAAAGTCTCCCTATAATATATCGTTTCAGGGTTGCCAACTGCAGGGGGATTTCCAGGATATTTTAAAAATGGAATGACAAACAGTACAGCACACATTACTAAGGATAGCAAAATTACATTCTTTCTATCATTAGAAACGGACACTGTCTTATATATAAATAAGTAAACTATACCAAGAACAGAACCAAATGCCCCACCTAGTAAAGCTCCTGCAATAAAGCTACCTGATTTTTGCCAAGTTCGTGTTAGGATATGTTCATCCATATCTACGTTTTCTCCTGAATTCATAGCATTTGACGTTTCAATTTCTATGGCTTTGTCAATCAAAGGTTCAACAATTAGCATATTCATGCCAGCCAAGATTAGCCCGGCAATTGCTCCAGATATGACTGAAATTAATATAAAAGTTATAGATTTCATAATATTTCATTCTTTGAGATACTATCTTTAGAAATTTGATTAAGATCGATATTGTCAGTGGCAAGGAAATCCTGCAGCGTGTCTTATATCATGAGTAAATTCGTGAAGATACTTTGAGTCAAATGCTTCAGTGCCTTGTACAATGCTAAAAGTCTGACCTTGGTCATATCCTACTAAAAAATTCCTAATACTGCAATAGCAGTTAAAAAGCCTATTGCTATTTTTGAATCGTCATATTCTTTAATTAAAAACCTCTTTTGATTGTTTCTAAATATGTCCAATACATATCCAATATTTGACTTTGTATATAAACTATTGGATGGTTTATCCAAACAATAGATAATCTTAACGAGATCTGAAGCAAAAAATAATTAAAATCACAGTGGGAGCGACAGTGTTCTGCCCTTTTTTGGCTTATATCTACCCAGTAACAAAGAATTGGTCACAACAGTAACAGAACTCATGGCCATCGCTACACCAGCAAGTATTGGAAGCCAACCAAATACTGATAGTCCTAAGAAAGGTACCAGTACACCAGCAGCTATGGGTATTAATCCTGTATTGTAAGCAAACGCCCAAAACAAGTTTTGTTTTATCTTTGAGACTGTTTTCTTTCCTAGTTCCAATGCAGTTACCACATCTCTAATCTCATTTTTAATCAAAATGATGCCACCTGTTTCTTTTGCAACGTCAGTTCCAGAACCTATTGCAATTCCTAGGTCAGCTCTAGCTAAAGCCGGTGCATCATTAATCCCGTCTCCTACCATTGCTACAACTTTATTTTCTTTTGTCTTTATTTTATTTACAATCTCTTCCTTTTGATGAGGTAATACCTGAGCTATTACCCTGCTAATTCCAATCTTAGATGCAACAGCCTTTGCAGTTCTTTCATTGTCTCCAGTAAGCATTATTGATTCTATTCCTTTCTTCTTCAAGTCGAGTATCGCTTCTTTGGCACCTTCTTTTATGGTGTCAGATATTGCTATTATTCCAGATAATGAGTTATCTATTGATACTAATATTGCGGTTTTACCATCTTGTTCTAATTCCGTAAGTTTAGTTTCTATGGTTTCAGTAATTGATAAGTTGTTATCGTTTATCATCTTTCTATTACCTATCATAATGTCGTGATTAGAATGAGTTGCTTTAAGCCCATGGCCTGCTATTGCTTCAAACGAATGGGGTGACACTATATCAAGTCCTTTTTCTCTCGCCTTAGTAATAACGGCTTGAGCCAGTGGATGTTCGGACCCAGATTCTGCAATAGCGGCTAGTCTTAATAGTTGAACATCATTCATTTTATTAAGTGGTATGATATCAGTAACAGAGGGTTTTCCTTCTGTTAGTGTTCCTGTCTTATCAAACACCACAGTATTAACTTTGCTTGCTATCTCAATATGTTCGCCGCCCTTGTACAAAATCCCGTTTTCAGCACCTTTTCCAGCTCCCATCATCAAGGCTGCTGGGGTGGCTAATCCCAAAGCACAAGGACATGCAATTATCATTACAGAAACAAAGGCCAGTATGGAATAAGTTAATCCAGCATTTCCTATAAAGTACCATCCAAGAAACACTCCAATTGCTATTATTATGATGGCAGGAACAAAATACTTGGCAACTTGATCAACCATTTTTTCAAGCTTTGCTTTCCCTGTTTTAGCCTCCTCCACTAGAGTGATTATCTGAGATAAGACTGTATTCTGGCCAACTTTGATTGCTCTTACTTTTAGTAAACCATTTTTGTTGATAGTAGCTCCTATTACCTCATCTCCCTTGACTTTGTCCACAGGGATGCTCTCACCTGTAATTGCAGATTCATCTACGGAAGACGAGCCATCGATTATTGTTCCATCCGTAGGAACTCTTTCACCGGGTCGTATAATCATCAAATCTCCTTCTATGACCTCTTCGACTGGAATTTCCATCTCTTTAAATTCCTTGGAAACTAATTTTAGCCTAGAGCTATCTAAAGAGGCACTTTTATTACTTTTATCTGTATTATTTTTTTCTCCTATCGCGGGTCTTAATACTCGTGCAGTTCGTGGTTTTAAGTCCAGTAACTTTCTTACTGCAGTTGATGCCTTTTCTTTTGTCTTTGTTTCAAGTAGTCTTCCTATTAGAATAAGGGTAATTATTATTGCAGCCGTTTCAAAATAAACAACTGTAAACGGAAAATAACCTGGAATAATGGTAACTATAGCACTATAGACATAGGCAGCAGTGGTGCCTATAGCGATTAAAGTGTCCATATTTGATGCCTTAGCTTTAATGCCATCCCAAAATCCTCTGTAAAAGCGCCATCCAATCCAAAATTGTATAGGGGTTGCCAAGGCCAAAAGTATGTAATTAGTATATGCCATCATATCCATAGGTAGAAGGTGGCCCAGTTGTGGGACCATATGTGGTAAGCTAAGTAGAACTATGGGTATAGTTAGAGCTATGCTTATTGCAACATGCAACTTTAACTTTCTTAAAGCCTTTTCAGGCTCAAGAAATTCATTTAGACATTGAGAAGAGCAAAAATAATAGGTAATTCCATCCTTGGTATGATGAATGGATCTTGAATTTTCTTCTACAAACATTCCACATATAGGGTCCTTTGCCATGTGAGATATAGTAGCTAAAACATATATAACAACTGGGCTTTACAAATGTAAAATACCAAAAATCAAAAATTAATAGATCCGAAGAATGTAGAAATGTCAAGTTAGTATAGACACTCCAAGTTCCCATAGCTCTTGGATATTCATTTCTTTACTTTTTTAAATTAAAATATTATACTAAGAAGGTGAGTTAATGGGTATTGCCATCGTATGAAAAGGCCCATTTTAAAGTTATTGGAATGCATTGTACAACCTGCAAACCCATTGTAGAAAATCAATTAAAAAACAATAACGGAATTAGAAAAATTGACATAAACTACATGACAGATAGCGTGGTGATTGAATTTGACCCCACTTTAACAAATATTAAAGAACTAAAAGAAAGTCTAGAAAAATCAGGTTACAAATTCGTTAGAGTATCTCGCTATTGACTAAAGTTATGTACCTTCAATATTATATTATCAAATCTATTATTTATTGGCAATAAGATATAATAAAACAGTATTTGGATGAATCAAAAATAAATTAAAGCTTGGAATCTCTTTCCACATGGATAAGATCTAGGACTCCTACATTGGACTTTACAAATGTAAAGAATAATATATCGTTATTAACTAAAAGAATTGGTAATTGTATGCCACTTAACCTTGATGAAATCGATGTATCTATTCTTAATTCAATATTAGAAGATGGTAGAAAATCCTTCAGACAGATTTCAAGAGATACAGGGATAACTACTCCAACCGTGAAATCCAGGTATGAAAGACTAGTAAATGTGGGATTTATCAAAGGCATTTTACCAGTCTTTGACTTTGAAAAAATAGAATCAGCTGGGCAAGGAGAAAGGAATTTCATCCAACTAGAGAACTTAAAGGAAAATCTAAAGAGGAGAAAGAATATCCGTAAGAAATCGCAGAATATTACTTTAAAAGAAGAGATATCTGAAATCCAGAAAAAAATTTCAAGTGGTATTGCGATAAATATTGTTTGCGATTTTTGTGATGGGCCCGTACATGGTAAACCCAAAGGTCTAAAGTTTGCAAATATTGAAAGATTCTTTTGTTGTATTTCCTGTAAATCAGGCTATAGCGAAAAACACCGTGGTAGAATAGAGTCAATAAAAAGAAAATATGAGGGTAAATCTGAAATGGACTCATAGTTAATTTATTTCTTTACGATTTACTTTGCATTAATATCCGTATTTTGATGGGTTTTGCTCGAACTGTTGTTTACACGCAGCAGAACATAAGTATACTTTATTGCCGTTAATTTCTGATACATGTTTTGCAGTTTTTTCGTCCACATTCATATTACAAACTGGGTCTTTTGCCATTTACACTCTATTATTTACTAACATATTTAACAATCTACCTTTACAACTGTAAAAAACCTTGAAACTTACAGCAGAAAGCAATGCTTTACAATTGTAAAGCTAGGAGATTATGTATCTCTATTATCCAATAAAATTAGATATGACATCAAAAGAAAAATACAAAATAGATGGAAATGGTAGAACATTCAGTAGTTCGTCTAAAAGCAAAATGACCAGGAGGTTTACAATATGACGTTACCTGTTGTATCACTTTCTAACCCAAACCGATGGAAAGCACTATCGATATTATCTCTAGCTCAATTCTTGATTATATTAGATACATCCATCATTGGTGTAGCATTGCCTACTATCCAACAACATTTTAGTATAACACCAACAGACTTGCAATGGATTTTTAATGCTTATGTAATTGCTTTTGGAACATTATTACTTTTAGGTGGTAAACTTTCAGACGTATTAGGTCAAAGAAAAATCTTTGCAATAGGATTTTTAATTCTTACAGGTTCTTCAGTTCTAGCAGGACTCGCTCCAACGAATGATGTTCTCATTCTCGGAAGAGTATTGCAAGGGTTAGGTGCTGCTTTGATTGCACCTGCCGCACTCTCAATTGTGATGAACCTATTTGCAAGTAACAAGAAAGAAATGAATAAGGCAATGGGTATCTGGGGAGCATCAGCACCTGCTGGAGGAACTGCAGGAGTATTTTTAGGAGGGATTATTACTGCTTGGATTGATTGGCCTTGGGTATGACTTTGTTTAGTTTAACTCCCTATATGGCTACAGAAAATAATAACAGTTTCATACATGTGGTCTACGTACTGCCAGCATCAATAGTTTCGGCTTTAGGAATGGCCTTTGCCTACATACCCGTATTGACATTAGCAACATCATCTGCAAAAAAAGAATTCAGTGGAATAGCTTCAGGGCTTATCAATACTACTTATCAAATAGGTTCAGCCGTAGGTCTTGCAATTATGGTTTCAGTATCTATATTGCATTCAGAGACGTTGATAAACTTCGGAATAAACTCCCTAGAGGCTCTAAATAATGGATTTCATTTAAGCTTCATAGGTGCAGCGATCATATCTGCAATAGCCGCAGCTATATCAACAGTATTCATAAAGACAAAAACACACTAAGTTTGGGACTCGAAGCCTTGTTGTAAAAACAGGGAATCTACTTAATTGAACCCTTAAAAGTGGAAGGGAATGGGATTTATTTACATGTCCGGTAGTCATGGGTTTATACTTTCATGATTGATAACCTTATTAGTATAAAAAAACATGATTGGATTGGCTTCTGGTATCGTTGTCAAATTCCTGATGAAAGAAACCCGAAAATAGTGTTGTTTTATAGACTACCTAGGAGAGTAAAATATTACTGCAGCACCTACAAGAACAATTGTTCCTCCGATAATTTCGTATCTATCAGGACTCTTTTTATCTATAATTAAACCCCAAATGATGGCCATTATAACAAATATTCCTCCATATGCAGCATATATTCTTCCAAAATTTGAAGGTTGAAGCGTTGGAATTATTCCATAAATAAAGAGAATAACCCCTCCAATTAATCCTAAACTTACTCTTTTTCTTTCTCTTAGCCACAGCCATACAAGGTATCCACCACCAATTTCAAAAAGTGCAGCAATTACAAAAAGTCCGAAAGTAGAAAGGATTAATGCAATGCTGTAATCAGTTGGAGAAATTGGCTCCAATTTTCTCTTCCTCTTTACGTGGATAATAGAATATGATAATGACTCCTATAGTCGCAATTATTGTGCCAATTATGTCATATGTATCAGGAACTATTCCTTCAAAAAAATAACCCCAGCCTATAGCCATTAGAATAAATATTCCACCATAAGCTGCATAAGTTCTATGAAAATGTGCTTTTTGGAAGGTTGGAATCACTCCATACATAAACAAAACAAATCCACCTAACACTCCAAAAACCCAGCTATAACTCTCTCTTAGCCACAGCCATACAAGGTATCCACCACCTATCTCACATAGCCCAGCAATAAAGAAGAAAAATAAAGAATATGAAATATCCTTGAATCTTATCAACAAACATCAGTTAGTTTTCAAATTTAAAAACGATTATTTAGTCGACCATTTACGCATCCATTGTAATAAGTTAATTATAGATTCTACAAGTTCTTGCCCTTTAGGAGTGAGACGATATTCTACTCTAGGTGGAATTTCATTAAAATATTGTCTATCTAAAATTCCATTTTTTTCTAATTCTCTTAAGCGGGTAGTAAGTGTTTTGCTACTAAAGCCTTTCATAGAGTTTTTGAATGTCAAATATCTTACTGGATCAGTGGAACAACAGAGTGGTATCAAGATTTCTAGAGTTCCTCTCTTGGTAATTATATTTCTTAATTCCGCGGTTTCTTTCATTAAGCTTTCAACATCATATCCATAAAAATTACACGAGTTGTTTTCATCATCATCAAGGATGGGTAATTTCGTAGAAGTTTTTCTTTTGTTTGGATCATTATCTCCTATTAGTTTCTCTAATTTCACTTACTTTACCAAATTTCTCTTACTAACTTAAATAGTTTCCTTAGTAAATCTATATCTATGGATAAACAATTACATTTAAAGGAAAAAATTAAGGAACAATATGGAATGCTTTAACAAGATATTAATTTTTGACAAGGATAGGACATGCTATTTCATATTCATTTTCTGTTTGCAGATAAAGATGAGGATCAAATGTATTGCCTATGTTTATGAAATAGTCTTGTGAATTGACACTCCAGAAGATATGTTTAATTCTTATTTTTTAGTTAACCAGTGTAAGATTGAGCAACTACATGGTTGATATAAATTTATCTTTTCTAAAATTAATTAATGTAACTATATATTAAAACATAAAGTTGAGTTGTGAATCAATATATATTTTACTTCATCACTTTATTTGATAGATTCCAATATGGTTGAATACACTGATTTATCTTTAGAATCACTATTAATAGCGATTATAGCATCATTATTTGTAGCGTCTCCTTTTTTAATAGCCTCAATCATATCCAAAGAATATAGACATCCTTTAAGATTACGAGCAGATCTTGCATCCTTTTCATCAGGTATTTTCATTGGAGCAATAACATTTAGTATTATAGTGGAATCAGTTAAACTCGGCGACATATTTACGATGGGGATCGGGTTTGCTATAGGTGCAATTACATTCAGTATCACTCGGTATAAAATTCAAAACAAATCTTCTTCATCCTCTAAAAACGAAAAACATATTAAATACTCAAGAGATTCTGATGATTCTTATAGTAACTTAACAGACAAAGAAAATAATGATAAAGGTATTGAAGTACAGAAAGAAAAAAAAGGATCAGGCAAGTTAATAATTATTGGCATATTAGCAGATAGTCATCCAGAAACTATTATGATAGGGGTAATGATCGCTTTGGGTATTCCGGGCATCTTCCCGACTGCTTTAGCATTATTCATTGGCAATTTTACAGCTACCATTGTAGGTACTCGTGAATTAATTGCAGAGAATGAATCCAAAAAACAAATTGTCCATCAATGGAGTTTAGTATTCTTGTTTGTCGCCATTGGAGGTCCAATTGGATATTTTCTAACACTATTTTTAAATGAATATTATTTATCTATTGTATTTAGTTTTGCAGCCGGAGCCTTGATGTCTTTTGTAACAGAAGAATTAATTCCTGATGCATATAAAAAAGTCAATTGGCATATAGGCCTTTCCGCATCTTTAGGATTATTTGTGAGTTTTGTTATATTTCATTTTTATTAGGGATTTTTTTGATATAGAAATATCATTTTTTCCATGTTTTTAAAATTGTTTGTATTTAAGGATATTACTATTTTGGTAAGGAGGTATAGTTGTTTACTTCATATGTTAGAAATTCAGTGACATTCAAGTTTAGAATAACATTACTTCCAACTTCATATATTTTTGATTTTGGAATATCAAATCTCTGTACATAATCCCCAAATACAACTATTTTATCCGTTGTTTCTTTCATGATATAGCCTACAAAGCCTTCATTTAGTATTGTGACTCCTTTGCTGAGCAAGGAATTTGGATAGATTGCGGGATAACTATTGAACCTATCAGTAGGAAGGTGCCTTATCTTAATTATGTCATCAACATTTAAGGGATTGCTCCTATTTACTAGAAATTTACTTGATATTTCCTTCATTGCTAGATCCATTAAGAGATTTCTACCCGTTGTTTTAATTTCAGAAAAAGGAATATCATTTCTCTCATTTTGTTCTTCAAATACGACCAAATTATCAATTGTTTCTTTATTTACATGACCAATATAAGGAGAATTTAAACTCATTACACCTCGATTAAAATTTTTCTATTTGTCATAATTACTTATATTCATTGAATCTATTAAGGGTGTCAATCAATATCTCGTTATTAATGTAATTTAATCACTATTATATCATAAATTTTGAATGATTCCTTCGATAGAATCATTAAATTGTCATTAAACACGGTCGATCAAGAATTAGAACAAGTACTTTCATATATTCTAAAAAAATCGGTTATCTTAGTTTATCCAAGTTTAATTTAGAAACGTATAGTGATAACGGGTTATCAAGCATTGAATCAATTAAGACTCTATCTGCTGGTAATTGCTTGTTGCTTTCATATTTTCTGTTTTTGGTATTTCGACATGTAATTCTGAAATTTTATTAGGACAATTACTCTCGTTAGCATCTGTTTTATTATTATTATTGTCGTTATGAAAGGCATCGATGCTATCTATCAAAACAAATCCTTCCAACAAGAAATTTAGAGACATTGTCTAATATCCCAAACAAATGATGTTTACAATAGACAGGGTCAAAACAGATCAGAATTTCTTCACCATCACTGATATTAGATAAAAAATGTTTGATATTTTGCGTTTAGGACTCAATTTTCAGTTTCCGTAACTATTAACTTTAGTTCAAGAAGATCTTGTTTGCAAGAATCACAAAACAACCCGGTTTTATTAATATAGATTATCTTTAACGAATTTGTCCCAAGTTCATTACAACCTTTTCCTACACAAGGTTGAATTTCTTCGGTTTTGATATGGTTACTATTGTTATGGGTATACGGACTTTCTTGCAAAGATCAGTTCTCTCCTTTAACAATTGATACCTGTTGATCAGGAGCCTCGAAACTTAGATTAACAGGTATCATTTTTTGTCAATATCCAAACATTGTAACCATATTCCTGAATTATTGTGTCGAAGAATAAGACCGCTGGATTGATCCAGATGGTATTTTTTTGTGATCGCTGAAGGTATTATTATAGCCAAAGATTTAGAATCTTTGGATCCAACCAGATATGGTTGAATAATGTATATATTTTTCACACTTTAAACTACGCTAAAGTTAATAATAAAATGAAAGTTCAAATATATTACAATTTGTCGGACCGTTCTAAAACAAAGAATAAAAACAAGAAAAGACCTGTCATCGGTCAATTTTCTAATTTCTATGGCGTTATTTTGCGCGTATTTGAAGAATCTGAAGATGAGTATTTATATAAAAATCAAATACACCGTTTAATCCTGAACAAGAAAAAAGAAAGGCGGACCGGTCTTGATGATCTTGACTATGATGTAGAATTTCAACCATATTCACTGGAGGGGATTTCATCTAAAGAATATTTCCTTGGCGCAATTAAGATTTTGTATCATAGCGGTCTAATTGAAAAATTTGAAGGAGAAAAAGATAATCGAGAAGATAAATTCAGATTGTCTGATAAAGGGAAAAAAATATCCTTATTTCTGAAACAATTAGATGAGTATCAGAAAAACTACTTTAATTTAGACCAAAGCATAAGAGAAAGAATTCCACACAAGTCGAAAAAAGAGTTAGAGAAACTAAAACATCATGAATCAGGATGGAAGGACAAAGATATTGAATTTTATTTTACTTATCGTTCTAACGCCTTGGATTTAGTTGACTTGATGGATAAAAATCTCATACATATTGCTCTGTATAGGTATTCAAAAATTATGGATTATTTCATGGAGGATTCGTTTTTTTCATATCACAAAGCAAAAATGATTCTTAACGATATAATGATCAAAGTCTTTGAAAATAGGATAATATTCATTTTAGAAAAATACAAGGTATATGAAGAAAGTGCGAGGGCAAGATGGATAGAGAACTATAGAAATCCAATAAATCAAACTCCGCAATTTGAGGAAATATATGAGACAGGGTTGTTTGGTGCATTACCATTCTATAAAATCATAGAAAATTTTTTCAACTACAAGATTATTCCAAAAATAATCGAGAGGAATATTATTCCAATGGTTTCATCTTATCTTAAACTTATTGAATTTCCAAAAGACAGACTTTCAGAGGGTGATATCAACTATTTTTTTATCCATAAAAGTGAATTACTTGCAGAATACATTTCTCAGAATAAACAAAGAGACATGACCGTTTCTAAAATAAATTATGATTATGAGCATCTAATAAAAATAAGATTCGATACGCGGGAATTATTTGAAAAAATTTTAAAAGAATATATCAACTAATCTTATAATTTTGATACGTTAATTCTGCTAATTATTAGTTGAAATTTTGTTTCCATATCTTCTTTTAATGTGTAAATGTCGGATTCTAATTTCTCAATTTTGTTTTTATCCTCGTTTCTTACTTCATTGTAAGAATCATATGTTAGAACCATTCTACATTTTATACAAAATTTTGAATCTTGTCTGTTTGATTCATTACAATTAGGACATTGCTTTGATTTTAAACAATTGGAAGAGTTGTTATCTTCTAAAGTGATTATACCATTTTTTTGTAACAAAACCTTAGATGATTGTCCGCTTAAATGAACGTATGTTTGAGTCATTTTACTTCCCATCGACCAACCTGCATATGGTCTTTTAGCGCTGAATCTGGTAAAATTAAACTCTTCTCTGTTAGGGCGCTATGACGATAAACATATAAATTCCATGGCTTGGTTAACATATTCTTAATTATTGATTTATCATATTCAGGAACCGTGTTATCGTTTAATATCTTCGTGAAATATTTTTTCTTATAGTAATCATAGTGACTCGAAAGGCCATCTAGTGTTAGTTTTGAACCATGATTATTTCCTTGGGAAATGAAGATAAATGAATCTGGATTTTTACCATTCGGATGCTCTTCCATCCATTCTTTTAAATAGGGTATTGAATCGATCAATGGGACAGTCCGTGGTCCGGTTTTTCCTTGCGCAATTCTTACTTCTGCATATTGAATTCCTTCATTAGTATATTGAATTTGATATCCTTAAATTTCAGATTCAATATTTCGTGAGGTCTTGCAGACATATCCCTGGCTAATGAATGATAACATCTATCTCTCTTGTAGGGGCAATATTTTAAAAAAACGACATGTTCCCTTGCTTCCCAAATATCAGAAGGTTTGTAGGATGTTTTTTCTTTGCGCGGTAGTTTCCTTATTCCTTGCATACAAATGGGTATTGATCTTTTTCTATAGTCTTCGTATGGATAGTATAACCATTTGAAGAATTTTGATAACATTATCTGTCTGCCATTATATGTTCCAATCCATTTATTGGAAGGATCTTCAAGAATTGGTTTTCGCAAATTATTTAGGTACTCTAAAATATCTTGCTTAGTTAACTTGATAAACGATTTATTTTCATGGAAGTTTGAAAGCCATACCAGGGTCTTTATTTTACTTTCTTTGGTTGAATCTTTGATGTTTATTTCTGTTTGTTCTGTTAGTATATAGTCAACAATTGTTTTTGCATTGGCTGGATTAGATTTTAACAGGTCCTTTAGTATTTTATTAAAATAAGGTCTTGAAAGAGTCTTGGTAATTGAATCTATTTTTCTTTCCAAGTCGATAAGTGATTCTCTTGGATTTTCACATAATTGACTGTTAGAATTACCTTGGAGATTCAATTAACAAAGATTTGACTTTTAAATATATAACAATATAGGCAGAACCCACACTTGAGGCGCCGGGAGTGGGACTCGAACCCACGAGTCCGGAAGGACATCAGCTATCTATCCTATTATTTCCTCATTTATTAGATCTCGAGGCTGACCCCTTTTAGGGCTGGATTTTTTGATTGCTTACCTAGCTTGGGTACCCCGGCTTTTTACCTTACATTTACTTTAAGTGTTATATTTTTAAACTTATGTTAATGATTTTTTATTTCGCCATAAATAATTAATACCCTACATTATTACTTATGATATGCTTTCATTAAATACTCAAGGGCCTACCCTAGCTACTGTAAAAGCGTTGTCTCTTACTGATCTAGCAGTTATGTCTTATTCATCACACCTATTAAGGAAAAGATTAACTAGTTATTTTCATATAGATTGTTTTACCACGCCTGATCCATTTTCTAAAGAGGATGAATTTAACTATTTCATAGTTGTAGACAAAGCAAATACCAACAGGATTATTTCTTTCATTGCATTAAAAGAAGTTCTCGATATTGATTTATGGGATTTACTCTTTGGTAAAGATATGTTAAGATTGGATATATCAAAAGAAGATGCATTATCTTTAAAAGAAGAATTAATGCCTAAATATACTGATAATTTTTTCCCCATTCGAAAGGATAGCTCCATAATCGGGTATATTGCTTTTAGTTTCGAAATCTGTGGTATGAAAAATTAACATACTTGATTATTGTTAATGGTAAATTCATTCTCTGTGTTAAGATTCTTATTATTATAGCTCCATACTTACTGAAATTGGTAATTCCAATTCACCATTCTTTAGTACGTTTATTTTCATATCTTTTAAAATTTCTCTTGCTGTAGTAATTCCCTCTCTCTGAATAATCTTGTTTGCTGTATCCTTCCTAAAGGAATCAGACCATTCTTGTCCGATTTTATATTTACCGTCAATTGTATCAACATTAATTTTTATTACAGTTAGATATATAATGGATTTTGCATTTTGAGTTAATTCAGTATACTTACCTTCGGATTGATATTTATGCATCATTTTGTTCATTGCAAATGCTTTTTCTTGATTGTCAGACACAATAGATGCTTTTCCTTTTATTACTATACTTGTATACAATGTGTCTGCAAAAGAAGCATCAGTAGGATGAAAATAGTACGAAGGCAAAAAACAAATTTCCTTATCGACTTCAAATCCTACTTTTTGATTTCGCACGAGGTTCTCAATTTTCTCTCCTCTGTGATGGGAGTGCATATAAATTACATGTTTATAAAGACTTGGATTTTTGGTAGAGACATTGTTTGCTATCTTGAAATTATTGTCTGTATTTTCACTTTCGTCGTCTTGGTATGTTGGTTTCTCATAATCAAGGCTAAGATTTTTGCTGGTTAAATTTGTAACAGTATGAACAAAATTCATTGGAATTATTTGAGGATATCCGTTTACGTCAATCGTTGCTAATCTTCCAACGTGTATATCATTCAAAAATTCTATTATGTTTTTGATATTTTTTATTCTAAATCTGGACGTTAATTGCATCTTTCTCTTCTTTTAGATTACGAAATTGACAATTTTGATTCATTCCTTTCTCATTCCTTTCTCGCTCCCTTCTTCTGCAGTAGTAACTGGAGAAATTCTTTCTTTCCTTGCTAAAATTATTAATAAAATCCCAAATAGTCCCAATATTAATGATAAACCCTGAGCACCGCCATAGGGTATAAATATATAATAACCAATCGAAAAGCAAAAACAGATTATGGCTTGTAAAGTATAAGTAATTGTCTTTCTTAAATCTATTTTTCTTGTGATAAAGCCTATTGCAAAAAATGCTATACTGGGATATATAATCAGCAGTATATACTGATCTATATCTATGCCATTGTGTGACATATTGTATTCTATCTTTTTGTACTAATTAAGATATCAAAAAATATGCCAAAAGTAAAAAATTAACGATATGATTTCTGTTTTCTTCGTCTTGCCCCTGGGCCACCATATTTCTTTGACTCTGTTTGTCTTGGATCCCCAACCAGCAAATGTCTATCAAATTCTGTTATCTTTTTCTTGATTTCTTCTCTTATGTTTCTTGTAAATGGATGATCCCTTGGATCCTTTGCACCTTTTGTTTCTCCTGTTAATGCACGTGAAATTGCTACTGCGCTTGCAAACGCTTGTCCCATAAAGCCTCCTCCATTGACGTGCACGCTAACATCTACTCTATCCCTGAGTTCGCCAATTATGTTAGTAGGTGTTAAAATGAGTTCCTTTGCTACTTCTGGTTGAATGACTTCTACAGGGATATTGTTAATTCTAATTTTTCCATTTCCTTTTACTATTGTAGCTACTGCTCTACATGTCTTTCTTTGGCCCGGATAAAGATCTATTTTATTCATATTATTGAACTACTCCTTTCCAACCTATCTGTTTTGCCACTTCACTCATAGATATGTAAAATGATTCGGGTCTCGTAATTTTTGCATCCTCAAATGATTGCATTGCTGAATTTTTTAACTCATCTGGTACGCCTATATATACCCTTAATCTTTTAAAAGATTGCATTCCACTGGACTTTCTTTTTGGGACCATACCTCTTATCATTTTTGTAATTATGGTGTCTGGTCTTCTTGGGTGAAATGGACCGTGAATGGGGTTAACAATTGATCCGACTTCTAATCGTTTCTTGTAACTCTCGATTACTTCATACTTATTTCCGGATACCATCACTTTTTCAGCATTTACTACGGATACTCTATTACCTTGCAATAATAATTTTGATACCTTGGAACATAGCCTTCCTGAAATACAATTTGTTGCATCAACTACTATAAGCTTATTTTGTTGAGATTGACTTTCTTCGGGTTTTGTATCCAACTTTGTTTCCTTAACCAATTATTTTTACACCTTTCCCATCAGGATATTTACTTATTAATGATTGCAATGAAATAACTTCTGCCCCTGCAGTGTTCAATTTACTTATGGCAGTTTCTGAAAATGAATATGCATATACTGTTAATTTGTGCCCCAACGTTCCATTGCCCAAAATCTTGCCTGGAACTACTACTATATCCCCATTATTAGTAATTTTATCCAATCTTTGGATGTTAACTTGTCTTCTGTTTGATCTAGATCTAGAAAATTCTTTCTCTAATGCTTTCCAAATCTGTGCCTTGTTACTTTTAAATGCTTTACGTAGGATCCAAACTGTATTATCTATCAAAGTATCGTTAAACATTATTTGCTATTCCAATTAAAAGAGTATAAAGTACCAAATAAATTTACCTAGAGGTTGTTTGGTATTTGGAGTGCGTTAATTGTTTCGCCAAAGTCCTTTATGCTTTTATTTAGTTGCTCAATTGCTGCTATAATTATTTCCTCTGCAGTTAATGCTCCATTAGATTCCACAGTTAAAAAAATTTCATTTTCGTTTTCACCATATTTTACTACTGCTATCGTAGCAGGCTGCCATTTTGCATGATCCCTACCAAATCCCAGCCTCGCATATGCCTCAAACTTTAATTTTTGACCCGGAGCTAGTACTATGATGGGGATATCCTGACTAACCGGTTTTACAAATTCATCTTCTGAAATTAACTCTGAAGTAGTAATTGTTTTAGTTTTTTCATTAGCTTCTGCATCAAGTTGCAATAAAACCCTGCAATTCGTACATCCCAAGGTACTCTTACAACTACATTCTTCAGGCAATGAAAATTTCTTTAAGTCAGTCCTCAGTGGAATTAAACCAAGCCTATGAGCAACTGCTTCATCATGCATTACGGATGAGTTTTCTAGAATAACTACGTCGTCAATAGCAAAAGTAGGCACCTCGCTAATTGATAGTCGTCTAATTGCATTGACGTACTGACGAGGTACGTTATTAAATTTAATGGTTATTCTTTCATCATGTTTCTCAATAACCTTTAAATCTATGGAGATCAAATCAAATAATTTTAATCTTACGTATATTAAAAATGTAATGAATCTATAATGAATATGGCGGCCTACTGAACATATTATTATATTAATATATCACAGTTAATTTTCTATTGTATGGCTGATTCAAAAGTTACTATTGTAAAATTAACTATTGGAAATGATAGATTTGAAATTTTAGTAAAGCCGGATCCTGCATTAGAATATAAATTGGGTAAACGAACTGATTTATCTTCCGTATTAGTCGCAGACGAAATATATTCAGATGCGAACAAAGGATCTCGAGTTGCCGTTGATAAATTAAATAAACATTTCAAAACTAGTGACACTAATGAAATACTTAAACAAATATTACTTAAAGGAGAACTAAATCTTACTACAGATCAAAGGCGCAAAATGGTAGAGGACAAGCGAAAACAGGTTGTTCAATACATAAATAAAAATTTTGTAGATCCTAAAACAAAACTTCCTCATCCTGTTCAACGAATAGAAAACGCACTAGAAGATGTAAGGGTCACAATTGATCCTTTCAAGAAAGCAGAAGACCAAGTCAAATCTATTGTTGAATCTCTTAGAAAAATTCTTCCATTAAAATCTGAAATGTTGCAACTTGTTATTCTTATACCAAGCTCGCATTCCTCCACCAGTTATAATTATATTAAAAGCTCTGGCGTTCTAACTTCTGAAGAATGGTTATCAGATGGCTCTTTAAAAGTAAATATAGAAATAAATGCTGGTATTAAAGGGAACTTTCTCGAACGTATGGGCTCATTGACTAAAGGATCCGCACAAGTTAAGGAATAACTACTTACAGATTATATTATAGAACAATTTCTAGATAATTAGATATAGAAATATGAAAACGTTTCATTTTACATCTATTTTGTTATTGGAGGTAGACAATTTCTAAATGCAGGAAATAAAGAGGAGATATGTTATACCTGGAGATAAAATTATTGAGGGTAATTATAAACCTTTAATGAATGTTATTAAAAGTGGTAATTATTTAGTATCTACAAGAGTTGGAATTGCTGAAGCTGGTAAAGATGGTGTTAGAGTTATACCTTTATCGGGTGTTTATATACCACGTGTTAATGACTTAGTAATCGGAAAGATTATTGATCGATCTTCTCTATCTTGGGATGTTGATATTAATGCATGCTTTTTCGCTCACCTACCTGCACAAGATGTGTTTGGACGAGATTTTTCACCAGCCAAAGATGATATGGGTCGTCAACTAAGCATAGGCGACTTAATTATTGCAAGGATTGTATCTTTTGATAGAACTAGAGACCCCATGCTTACAGTTCAAGATAAGGATTTGGGAAAGATCCCTTACGGTGAATTCATAAAAATTTCTCCTACTCGAGTTCCACGATTAATTGGAAAACGTGGTTCTATGATTCAAACTATAGAACAAGCTACCCAAACAAGAGTGATAATCGGTCAAAATGGTATAGTAGTTGTTACAGGTAGAGACCCAGATGGTCTCAGTTTGGCTGCAAAGGCTATCAAATTGGTAGAGGAAGAGTCTCATACTACTAATCTTACTCAACGAGTCAAGACTTTACTAAATGTTCAAGACCCTATTGATCCAGAACAACCAGAATCGATGAATGCTTCTTCCAGCACTGAATCTATTGAATCATCCACACAGCCACAATCCAGCACTGAATCTATTGAATCATCCACACAGCCACAATCCAGCACTGAATCTATTGAATCATC
>Ga0183260_10001672_pt1 | contig 18441 bp, 18 predicted proteins | sample AntDrymUQ4972206_2_FD_129768 | JGI IMG/M metagenome (GOLD analysis project Ga0183260, IMG submission 129768) | Polar desert sand microbial communities from Dry Valleys, Antarctica - metaG UQ497 (22.06) (version 2) (version 2) | ecosystem: Environmental > Terrestrial > Soil > Desert | place...
ACTCGCCCTGAGCATCGAGCGGCATGAACTCGATGAACCGGATCTCGACGCCCCGCTCGCGGCCGAACACAGCGAGATCGAGCACCTCGCCGTCGTTCACACCACGCTCGATGACGACGTTGATCTTCACCGGCGAGAACCCGGCCTCGACGGCGGCGTCGATGCCGTCGAGCACGCGATCCAGCTCGTCACGGCGCGTCATCTCGCTGAACCGCTCGCGGTGCAGCGTGTCGAGGCTGACGTTGACGCGACGCAGACCCGCCGCCCGCAGATCGGCGGCGAGGAGCCGCAGCGACGTGCCGTTGGTGGTCATCGACAGGTCGACACCCAGCGCCGCGAGCTTCTCGACGAGCACCGGGAGGTGGGCACGCACGGTGGGCTCGCCACCCGTCAGCCGGATGCCCTCCACGCCATAGCGGCGCACGAGCAGCCCGGCGATGCGCTCGATCTCCTCGAACGACAAGATCTCCTCACGCGGCAACCATTGCAGCCCCTCGGCCGGCATGCAGTACGTGCAGCGGAAGTTGCAGCGGTCGGTGACGGCGATCCGCAGGTCGCGCACGATGCGGCCGAAGGAGTCGACGAGATCGGCGGTCACGTGGACAGGATACGGGTTCAGTCGCCCAGCACCAGCGCCGCGACCTCCGAGCCCGCCGGCAACCCGTCGCCGTCAGGCACGACGGCGAGCGCCGTCGCCATCGCCGTCGCCGCGAGCTGGTGGCTCGCCTGACCCCCGACGTTCGTGACGTGGTAGCGCCCGTCCTCCTCGAACGCACCCACGACGCGCTGGAAATGCACCTTGCCGTCGGGTCGGCGCTCGACCCCGTCGTCGGAGATCGCGATCACGCTCGGGCGCATCAGGCGCTGCATACCCATCATCCTGCGCAGCGCCGGGCGGGCGAGGAGCTCGAAGCTGACGAGGGCGCTGACGGGGTTGCCCGGCAGGCCGAACACCGGCACGCCGTCGAGCAGGCCGAACGCGAACGGCTTCGCCGGCTTGATCGCGATCTGCATCCAGCGCATGTCGGCGATGCGGCCGAGCACGGCCTTGACGACGTCGTAGTCGCCCATGCTCACGCCGCCACTCGTGACGATCACGTCGTGCTCGCTCGCCCCCGCCCGCAATGTCGTCTCGAGCACGGCCTCGTCGTCGGCGACGACACCCACGTTGGTCACGTCGCAGCCTGCCTGCTCCAACAGCACGACCAGCATCCGCAGGTTCGTCTCACGAATCTGGCCGGGCGCGAGAGGTCCGCCATCGCTCACGAGCTCGTCGCCGGTCGCCAGCACGGCGACGCGAGGTCGGGGATGCGCCCGCACCCGCCGGGCGTTGACGCTCGCCAGCGTGCCGAGGACTGCGGCGCTGACAACGGTGCCGGCCGGCACCACGTGGTCACCGACCTCCACGTCGCTGCCGGCCAGCCGGACAGCAGCACCGGACGAGGCGGTGGCGTCCAGGCGGACGGTGCGGTCGTCGACCAGCTCGGCGTGCTCCACCATCACGACGGCGTCGGCGCCCTGCGGGACGGGCGCGCCAGTCATGATCCGGATCGCCTGACCGCGCTGCAGCGTCACGGTTGGTGCGGCTCCGGCGGCCACCTCCCCGACGATGTCGAGCGTGACGGGCGCGTCGGCGACGTCGGCGGCGACGACGGCGTACCCGTCGACGGCCGAGTTGTCGAAGGGCGGCACCTGCTCGTCCGCGACGACGTCGGCGGCGAGCACGAGCCCGACGGCGTCGGCGAGGTCGACAACAACCGGCGCGAGCGGAGGGCAGGCGTCGAGGACGATGCGCTGCGCCTCGTCGAGAGGGATCATCGACCGCAACGTACTCCCGGGCCACCACCTCCAGACCGGCCACGGCAGACTCAGCGCGTGAGCGAGCAATGAGCGACGGCCTCACCCCCTTCTCGTCCGACGGCGCCACGTGCCGGTGGGTGACTCCCGAGGCACACGCGGTCGACCTCGAGGTGCGCTGGGACAACGAGGCGTGGACGGTCGCGATGCGCGCCGAACGCGAGCGGGTGGAGGGCGTGTTGCGCGTCTCGCCGTCGTGGGGCATCCGACAGTTCCTGCTGTTCCGGGATCTCGACCAGCCAGACCTCTGGCTCGCCAACGACGGCCACGCCCGCTGGGGCGAGATCAACGGCGCCCACCGCCCGGACCTCGACGGCTGCACCGATCTCGATGTCGCCATCGCGCCGTTCGGCGTCACGGTGCCGATCCGTCGCCTCGGCCTCCAAGTCGGCGACGCGGCCGAGCTGCAGGTCGCCGTCGTCGACGTCGAGACGCTCGGCGTGACGCCGCAGCGCTACGTGCTCGCCCGACTGGCGACGCGGACATGGCGTCTCGTCGTGACCGCGCGCGATGTCGACGTCGAGTTCGGCATCGACGAGCACGGCGTCGTCGTCGACGTCGACGGCTTCACGCGACTGACCTAGCTCGTGTCGTCATCGACGCCGAGGAGCAGCTCGAGGCGATCGAGCCTGGCGCGTAGCGCGGCGACCTCACCGGCGAGGTCGTCGAGGTCGTCGCCGAGATGACCCGCAGCGACGGACCGCGCGACCGAGTTCGCATGCGACGTTGGCGGTTCGACGAACGGCGCGATGTCAGGCACCTCGCCGGTGAGCAGGTCCGACCAGCGCTGGTCGCGCTCGCCAGGGCGGCGTTCGAGACGAACCGCCAGCGGTTCGGGGCTGCGACCGGCGAGGGCGTCGAGCGCCTCTTCGACCTCGGACTGCGAGGCTCCGCCGGCGATGCGCTCGGCGCGAGTGCGGATCTCTGCGGTCGTCTGCGGCCCGCGCAGCACGAGCACCGACAGCGCTCCGAGCTCTGCCGGGGAGAGCCGCCAGCGCTCGTCGGCCGTCTGGCGGTAGCGCACCGTGCGGCCGCCATGGGAGGGGAACACGAACCGGACGAGCCCGATGGACTTCAGCGACAGCAGGGCCGCCTCGACGGCGCGATCCTCGTAGGCGACGATCGGATGCCGGTTCGTTGCCTGGTTGCACGCCAGGCGCAGCGCGTTGAGCGTCAGCGGGTAGCTGTCGGGGACGGTCGCCTCCTTCTCGATGAGGCAGGCGAGCACGCGCGACTCCTCGGAGGTCAGCGGCATGGTCGGGAGCGTAGGCGACAACTCGTTGGCGACGAGGTTGGTGCGCTCCCTACCGTCGTGCGCCATGGACACGATCTGGCGGCCGATGGGCACCGACGACGCGGCTGGTCTGGCGACCCTGCTGGCCGCCGCAGAAGCGGTCGACGAGTTCGGCGAGCACTACGACGAGGACGACGTGCGCGAGCACTTCATGGCGGACACGATCGACCTCGAACACGACACGCGGGTGGCCGTGCGCGACGGCACGATCGTCGCCTGCGGCGCCGTCGTCGGCCAGGTGGTGATGCGCGAGGTGCACACCGTGTGGTGCTCGGGTGTCGTCGACCCCGGCCATCGACGCCAGGGCATCGGTCGCGAGCTGCTGACGTGGCAGCTCGCTCGTGCCGAGGAGCTCCACAGGGCCCGGTTCGGGGGCGCGCCGGCGTCACTCGGCATCGACATCGGCGAGCACCACGAGGGTCGCAGGGCGCTCGCCCGCGAGCTCGGACTCGAACCCGTGCGCCACTGGTTCGAGATGAACCGCACTCTCGACGGAGCCGTCCCCGACGTCGTCGCGCCCGACGGGATCACGATCGAGCCGTTCGCCTGGGACCGCGACGACGAGGTCCGGCGTGCGCACAACGTGGCATTCCGCGGCCACTACGGGTCGACGGAGCGCACGCCCCAGGAGTGGAAGTCGTGGTTCACGGGTTCGAAGGCCTTCCGGCCCGACCTGTCGGTGCTCGCTCTCGATCACCAGGGCGACGTCGGCGGGTACGCGCTCGCCTACGTCTACGTGGCCGACAACGTGGCGAGCGGTCGTAACGAGGTGTTCCTCGGCCAGATCGGCACGCTCCCCTCGTGCCGCAGCACGGGCGCAGGTCGAGCGCTGCTCGCCGCGGCGCTGGCGGCGTGGAAGGCGGCGGGCATCGACGCCGCCAGTCTCGGCGTCGACTCCGAGAACGGCACCGGTGCGCTCGGGCTCTACGAGCGGGCAGGGTTCGCCGTGACGAAGCGGTCGAGCTCGTGGGCTCGGCAGCTCGGCGCGCTCACGGCGTCGGACGCAACATGACCTCGTCGAGGAAGCTGCGCAGCTCGTCGCGGCACTGAGGGTCGCGCAACGTCCACTCGACGGATGCCGTCAGCAGTCCGAGCGGGTTGCCCGTGTCGTGGCGCGAGACGTCGGACACGACGCCGTGGAACGGCGCTCGTGTCGCCTGCGCCCGCAGCGCGTCGGTGAGCTGCAGCTCGCCACCGGCGCCGGGGCGCAGTGCAGCGATCTCGTCGAACACGTCGGGTGTGAGCACGTACCGGCCGATGAGGATCAGGTTCGAGGGCGCGACGTCGACCGGTGGCTTCTCCACGAGGTCGGCGATCGGCACCTCGCCGTCGTCGTTCACCGGGCCTGCCGGGTCGATCACGCCGTAGGCGCTCACCTCGTCGGTCGGCACCTCCTTGAGCGCGACGACGCTCCCACCACTGCGCAGGCAGAGGCCGTTCATGTGGGCGAGCAGCGAGGAGTCGCCCATCAGCTCGTCGGGCAGGAGGACGGCGAACGGCTCGTCGCCGACGGCGTCGCGAGCACAACCGACGGCATGTCCGAGCCCACGTGGCTCGTCCTGGTACACGATCGTGACCCGCCAGTCAGAGCCGATGCCGCTGATCCGCGCCGCCAGCTCGCTGCGTCCGCTGGCCTCCAGGGCTGCGACGAGCTCGGGGGCCGGCTCGAAGTAGGATTGGATCGCCGGCTTCGAGTGACTCGACACGATGACGAGGTGGTCGATGCCGGCACCCACCGCCTCGTCGATGACGAGTTGCAGACCCGGCCGGTCACCGATCGGCAGCAGCTCTTTCGGGACGGATTTCGTAGTCGGCAAGAACCTGGTGCCGAGGCCGGCGGCCGGGATCACCGCACTGCGAACCTGCATGCGGGCGACGATAGCCTCGCGTTTCCGATGCCGACCTACGTCTACCGATTCCTCGACAGCGGCGAGACCATCGAGGTGTCACAGGCCTTCACCGACGATGCACTGACCGAGGCCGTGCACCCGGCGAGCGGCGAAGTGCGCCCCGTCAAGAAGGTCTTCACGCCCGTCGGCGTCACGTTCAAGGGTGGCGGCTTCTACAAGACCGACAGCCGGTCGCCGTCGCGCTCCAAGTCGAACAGCTCGACCGACGGAGGCTCGTCGTCCGAGTCGTCGGGATCGTCGGGGTCGTCGTCGGACTCGACGTCGACGTCGAGCGGCTCGGAATCGTCGGGATCGTCCGGCTCGTCGAGCAGCTCGGATTCGTCGGGCAAGTCGGACACGTCATCGGGATCGTCCGACAAGGGCTCTGGCCGCTCGGGCTCGTCCGGCGCGTCGGACAAGTCGGACAAGTCGGGTTCATCTGGCTCGTCGACCGGGAACTGACAGCACGCCACCGCGCCGCTCGCGACGTGGGCCTCGGTACGGTCGGCGCCATGGCGCACCTCGGCAACGTCGTCACGCGGCTGCGTCGGACGCTCGCTCGCCGGCCGACGCTGTTCTGGCTGCTCGTCGGGGTCGTTGCGACAACCGGTGCGCTGGCCGCGGCGCAGGCCGTCGGTACGCTTGAGGCTGAGCGCGAACGATGGGGCAAGCCGGTCGACGTCTTGGTCACCGAGCGGCCAATCGACACCGGCACGCGACTCGCCGATGTCACGCAACTGCGCTCGATCCCGCTCGCGCTCGCTCCCGACTCCCCCGTCACCGAGCTGGCGCCGGGAGCCGTCGCGATGCATCCGCTCGGTGCCGGAGAGATCCTTTCGACCGTTGACGTGTCGGGCACCGGCGGCGCCCGCGAGCTCGCGCCGAGCGGCTCGCAGATCGTCGCCATGATCGAAGCGGTGCCGAGTGGGGCGGTGATCGGTCAACGCGGCGCGGTTGCTGCCGACGGCGTGGTGCTCACCACGGATGCCCTGGTCGTCGGCACGTTCGGCGAGGCGACATTGCTCGCCGTTCGCAACGACGACGCCCCTGCGGTCGCAGCCGCTGCCGTCGAGTCGCGAGCGACCCTGCTCGTGGACTCGTGACTGGGTCGGTCAGCGCCAGCCAGCGGCGACGATCACCAGCACGGCGATGCCGAGCGCCACGCGATAGATGACGAACGGGGTGAACGAGCGGGTCTGCACGAAGCGGATCGTGCCCCACACGGCGAACCACCCGGCGAGGCCCGACGTCACGACGCCGACGACCATGGGGACGTGGAGGCCGTCGGGGATTCCTTCTTCGATGAGACCCAGCATCTTGAGCAGCACGGCGCCCGTCGTGACGGGGATCATCATCAGGAAGCTCAGGCGGGCGGCCGACTCGCGGTCGAAGCCACGCAGACGGGCGGCGGTCATCGTGATGCCCGAGCGCGACGTGCCCGGGTTAAGTGCGATCGCCTGCGCCGCACCCACCAGCAGCGCGTCGCGGGCGGTGTAGGACTCGACGCGCCGATGACCGACGACCCGATCGGCGAGCGCGAGAACGAGGCCGAACACGATGAGCGAGACGGCGATGATCGTCGGCGTGCCCAGTCGCTCGTCGATCTGAGTCTCGAACAGCGCCCCGACCGCAGCGGCGGGAATCGTCGACACGACGAGCAGCCAGGCGAGCTTGCCGTCCTGGGTCGCCGGCCGCTCGCGTCGCACCACCAGTGCAAGTCCCTCGCGCACGTATCGCACGAGGTCGTGACGGAAGTAGGCGATGGCGGCGAAGACGGTGCCGATGTGCAGGGCGACGTCGAAGGCCTTCTCCACCGACTCCGACTCGAAGTCATCCCAGCCGAACAGCCAGGGCACGAGCAGGAGGTGGCCGCTCGATGAGATCGGCAGGAACTCGGAGAGACCCTGTACGAGGCCGAGGACGATTGCGTGGGTGATCGGCACCCCGTCAGGTTCCCGACACGGTGACGTCGCGGATGACGAGGCTCATCCCCGCGGCGTTGCTCGGCAACCAGTCGATGTCGGACCCGATGGCGGCGACGTCGAGCAGCATCCGCTGCAGCGTGGAGGCGATGGTGAACTCGCGCACCGGCCCGGCGAGCGTGCCGCCCTTCACGAGGAGGCCGGAGGCGCCAGCCGAGAAGTCGCCGCTGACGGAATTGACGCCGGAGTGCAGCCCGGTGACGGACTGGATCAGCACGCCGTCGTCGACCATCGCGATCAACGCCTCCTGGTCGAGGTCGCCGGGGGCGAGCGACAGTGCGATCGCGCCGGCGCCGGGTGTGCCGGCGAACCCGCCCCGCACTCCGTTGCCCGTTGGCGTCGCACCGGCGCGGCGCGCAGAGTAGGTGGAGTGGCAGAACTGTTGCAGCGTGCCGTCGGCGACGAGGACGTTGCGTCGCGTGGCGAGGCCCTCGCCGTCGGTCTCGCTGGCCGTGTACGCCTCTGGGTTCGTGGGGTCGTCGACGAGCGTCATGCCGGGGGCGGCGATCTGATCGCCGATGCGCTCACGGAACAGGCTGCGGCCCTTGACGACGGCCTCGCCGGAGAGCGTGCCGCCGATGAGCGACAAGAAGCTGGCCGTGACCATCGGATCGAGCACGATGTCGACGCGACCGCTGGGCGGCTTGGTTGCGCCGAGCAGGCGTGTCGCCCGCTCCACTGCGAGGGTCGCCGCCTTGTCGAGATCGATCTCGTCGGGACGCCGTCCGACCGAGTAGCCGTAGCCGCTCTGGGTCTCGTCGCCTTCGTCGGCGAGCGCCGAGACGGTGACGTAGCAACCGTTCTCCCGGCTCGTCGTGTCGACTCCCGTGCTCGTCGCCGTGGCCGTGATCGACCAGCCGTCTGCGTAGTTGGCGTCGTCGATGCGGATGCGCGGGTCGCCGGCGACCGTGAGGCGCTCGAGCTCCTTCGCCAGTTCGATCTTGTCCTCGGTGGCGAGCTCGGCGAGGTCGTCGGACCACAGCGCCTGCGGTGTGACCGCGACGCCGTCGGGAATTGCGAGCGCGGCGTGTTCGTCGACGGTGCCGTAGGCGACGTTGTCGCGGGCTTCGGCGAGCACCTCCTCGATGGCGTCGGCTGCGAGCGTGCCGGCATAGGCGAAGCCCGTACGACCGTCGACGATGACGCGGATGCCGATGCCCTCGCTCTGCGCCGACACGAAGTGCTCGACATCGCCCTTGTAGACGCGCACCTCGGTCTCGCCACCCCGTGCGACGTACGCCTCGACCTGCTCGTCGGGCCGTGCCCGAGAGATCACTGACGAGGCAAGTGAGGCAAGGAGGTCGGCGTCACCCCCCGCGCGAACGTCAGTCACGGCCGACTCCTTGGGGGAGCGTGAGGGGGGCGCTCCGCGATCCCCCCCTCGACCGAACGGAGCGCAGCGGAGTGAGGTCGAAACCCCTCACGCCGCGGTGCCGCCGACGGTCAGCGCCGCGACGCGCAGTGTCGGCTGGCCGGTGCCGACGGGGACACCCTGTCCGTCCTTGCCACAGGTGCCGGGCGAGCCCATCGCGAAATCGTCGCCGAGCATGTCGATGTCGCGCAGCACCTGCGGTCCGTTGCCGATGAGGTTGCCCTCGCGCAGCGGCTCGGTGATGCGGCCGTTCTCGATGAGGTACGCCTCGGTCATGCCGAACACGAAGTCGCCCGTCGCCGTGTTGACGCTGCCACCGCCGAGCATCTTGACGTAGACGCCGTTGGCCGTGGTGGCGATGATGTCGTCGGGATCGTCGTTGCCGGCGAGCACGAAGGTGTTGGTCATCCGCACCATCGGCAGGTGGCGGTAGCTCTGGCGGCGCCCGTTGCCGCTGGAGCGCCGGGCATCCTTGCGCGCCCGCAACAGGTCCCACATGTAGTCGGTGAGGACGCCGTCCTCGATCAGCACGTTGCGCCGGGTCGGGTTGCCCTCGTCGTCGATGGCGAGCGTGCCCCACTCGTCGCCCATCGTGCCGTCGTCGACGAGCGTGACGAGCGGCGACGCGACGAGCTCGCCGACCTTGCCGGCGTAGACACTGGCGCCCTTGGCGATGTGATCGGCCTCGAGTCCGTGGCCGCACGCCTCGTGGAAGAGCACACCCCCTGTGCCCTTGGCGATGACGACCGGCATCGAACCCGACGGGGTCGGACGGGCACCGAGCTTCGTGATGGCCCGCTGGGCGGCGATGGCCGCCATGTCGGCGACGTCGATCTGGTCGAACGCCTCGAAGCCGCTGGTGCGGCCGAACGACTCGTAACCCGTCTGCATCCCCGAGTCGCCGGAGGCGACGGTGCTGACGCGGAACAGGACACGGGTCTGCGTGTCGGTGGCGAGGACGCCGTCGGTGTTGGCGACGAGCACGTGCTTGCGGCTGTCGCCGTAGCCCGCCGACACCTGGACGATCTCGCTGCCGGCCGCGCGAGCCGCCTCGTCGGCGCGGGCGAGCAACGCGACCTTTCGAGCCTTGCCGATGGCGTCGGGGATCAGCACCGCGCGGTCGCTGCTCGCCGATGGCGCGCCGAACGCGGAGGCGCTGGCGCCCGATCCCTTCCCGGCTGCGACTGCGGCAACGCCCGCGGCATGCAGCAACCCGTCGGCGCTGAGGTCGGCCGTGTGGGCGAACCCCGTGCGCTCGCCGGCGATGACGCGGATCCCGGCGCCACGGTCGCGACCGCTCGTGAGCTGCTCGACCCTCCCGTCGTCGTAGCCGGCAGAGGTGGAGCGCTTGTCCTCGGCGTAGATCTCGGCGAAATCGGCTCCGTGGGCGAGCGCCGAGGCGAGAACTCGCTCGACGACGTCGGTATCGATCACGGCTGCGAATGCTACCGCTGGCCCCTCGGCGTTAGCCTCGGCACACTATGGCTCTGGTCGCACCATGGCGCTGAGCGTCGGACTCCGCGGTGAGGCGAGGACGAGCGTCACGCCCGACGACACCGCGAGGGCGCTCGGGTCGGGCACGGTCGACGTGCTCGGCACACCGCGCATCATCGCCCTCTGCGAGGAGGCAACCTGCTCGGCCGTGTCACGCCACCTCCCATCGAGCGCGACGACCGTCGGCACGAAGGTGCGCGTCGACCACCTGCGCCCGACGGCTGTGGGCAGCGCGATCAGCGCCGAGGCGGTGCTCCACAAGGTGGAGGGACGACGGCTGACGTTCTCGGTGTCGGCGTTCGACGAACGTGGACTCGTCGCCGCCGGCAAGGTGACGCGTGTGGTGGTCGACCTCGATCGGTTCATGTCGAAGTGCTCGTGATGGCCGCCGTGGAGGATGCTGCGCCGTGCGACGTCTCGGTGGTGCTGCCGATCTACAACGAGCGGGGCCACCTCCGTGCCGAGATCGATCGCATCGTCGCCGCGCTCGAGCAGTCGGAGTACAGCTTCGAGATCGTCGTCGTCGACGACGGCTCCGACGACGGCTCGCAGCACGATCTGCCGTTGATCGAGGGCATCCGGCTGATCCGTCATGCCACCAACCGGGGCTCTGGCGCTGCCAGGCGCACGGGAACCACCGCGGCGCGTGGTCGCATCGTCGTGTGGACCGACGTCGACATGACGTACCCGAACGACGAGATCCCCGAGCTCGTCAAGTCCCTCGACGGGTACGACCACGTGGTCGGCGCGCGGCGCACCGAGGAGGGCACGCATCGCCTCTTCCGTGTCCCCGCCAAGTGGTTCATCCGCAAGTTCGCCAGCTACCTCACCGAGACGGACATCAAGGATCTCAACTCGGGGTTGCGGGCGTTCCGGCGTGACGTCGCAATGCAGTACGTGCACCACCTGCCGAAGGGGTTCTCGTGCGTCACGACGTTGACGATGTCGTTCCTGTCCAACGGCTACAGCGTGCACTACGTGCCGATCGACTACTTCCCGAGGGCGGGCACGTCGAAGTTCCACTGGTGGCGCGACACGAAGCGCTATTTGCTGCAGGTTGTGCGCATGGCGCTGTCGTACAACCCGCTGAAGGTGTTCCTTCCGATCGGGCTGCTGCTGCTCACCATCGGGCTCGGCAAGCTCGTGTTCGACTGGATCGACAAGGACTTCCGCCTCGCCGCCAACACGTTGCTGATCCTGATGTCGGGTCTCCAGGCCGTCACAGTCGGCCTGCTCGCCGACCTGATCGTGCGGGCAACGAAAGAACGATCCCAGGTACCGCCATGCTGATGGCGTCGGTGGGACCAACATCTCTGAGACATGCGAGCGAGTGAGCGCCAGCGAGTGAGCGGCCATCGGCGGCCTGCGTGGCCGGGGAACGCTGTCATCGGCAATACGTACGACAAGTACGGGTCGACGAACCCGATCGAGCAGCGGATGATGGCCAACTTCATGCGCCGCCTCGACTCGATGTTGGACGGGCTGGCGCCGCGACGGGTGCTCGAGATCGGCGTCGGCGAGGGCGAGGTGCTCGATCGCGTCCGCACGCGATTCCCCGACGCCGACATCGTCGGCCTCGACCTCCCCGATCCCGAGCTCGCGGCACAGTGGCGCGAACGGGGCGTGTCGGCGATGTTCGCCGATGCGACGCGGCTCCCCTTCCCCGACGACGCCTTCGACCTCGCACTGGCGATCGAGGTGATGGAGCACATCCCCCAGCCGGCACGTGCGCTCGACGAGCTCGCCAGGGTGTGCACCGGCACACTCGTGCTGTCGGTGCCGTTCGAGCCCGTGTGGCGTGCCGGCAACCTCGCCCGACGGCGCTACGTGCGTGACTGGGGCAACACGCCCGGCCACGTCAACCACTGGACACGCTGGGGCTTCCGCCGCTTCGTCGCCGACCGCTTCACCGTCGACCGAGTCAGCTCGCCCCTCCCCTGGACCATGGTCCGGGCGACGAACCCCTGACCCCTGACCCGCGCTCACCGGCTCCCTGGCCACCCACCGTCTGGGCGGGATTCGTCCCACTTCACGCTCTGGGCGGCATTTCTTTCAACTGCTGAAAGAAATCCCGCCCAGACGCGCACCCCGTGCCGACCTCGAGCGACGACACACCCTCTTCACCACCGCCTGATCAGGCTCGCGTCGTGATCAGTCGTCGCCGAACCGGTACAGGGTCCAGTTGGCGTCCTGCCACGCGATCGACATGCCGTACTCTTCGATGTCGTCGTCGACGGATGGCTGCCAGTACGACGAGTCCCGCTTCATTGCGTAGTAGTCGGCCACCTCCGCCATGCGCTGCAGCGATGTCGTCTGGATCGCTCGCCGGCCGGTGTACAGCGTGAGCGTCCGCGAACGGAAGTAGCCGACGACGTCGTCAGCGCTGGTCTCCCGTTCGACGGCAGCGAAGATCGCCCGCGAGGCGGCGTCGGTTGGGCCGACCTGGGGAACGCCCGTCGCGTCGGCATCCTGGACGCGGTCGATCTCGTCCACCAACTGTGTCACCCTCGACGGCACGAGGGCGAACAATGCGGCGCATGCCACCGCGGTGCCGGCGACGGCCGGCCCGCGACCAGTGCTGCCGCGAGCACCGGCGCTGCGTCGGAGCGCGGTCGCGACGACACCCACGACAGCCGCCGCACCGATGACCGCTGCGTACACGGCGTACATCAGCACCCACGGCGTGATCTGCAGGTAGTAGCGATCGATCATCCGCAGATGCGTGCCGACGACGAGCCCGGTGCCGACGGCGAGAGCCACGAGCGGCACGTGCAGGCGTGGAGCGCGCACCACTCCGACGACGGCGCCGACGGCAGCGGCGACCACGAGCACGACGCCCCACCCCGTGTGCGGACCGAACCCGAGCTGTTTGGCGATCACGTCGACCGCCTCCGTCGCGCGCGTCGGCACGTTGCCGAAGCGGTTGTCGTTGTCGGGCATCAGCGTCGTCGGCAGCAGCACCTGGAACGCGCCCGCCGCTGCGAGGAACGCGGCATACGGCGTGACGAGCGTGAGCCACTCGCTACGCCAGACGAGCGGGAGACGCGGCAAGCCGAGCCGTCCACGGGCACGCCAACGATCAGTGAGATCGAACGCTTGGGCGACGGCGAACACGCCGACGAGCACGACACCTTCGCGGCGGACGTTGAACGCGACCGCCGCGAGCAGTCCCAACACGACGAGGCGCCATCGCGCGGCATCGAACCAGGTCGCGCTGTCGAGCGTGCGATCGAGGAACCAAATGGTGGTGACGACGGCGAGCAGGTGCGGGTACTCGGAGAGCAGGTTGCCCGTGTGCGCGAGGTACGCCGACGACAGGCCCAGCGTGGCAACCACGAACCAGGCGACGACCGCATTCGTTCGTCTGCGAACGACCCCGTGGATCAAGACGAAGCCGAGGCACAGCACTGCCATCTCGACCAATTTCAGGAGCTCGTAGTCGAGGCCCCACAATCGAACGAGCGGCGCCAGCAGCAGCGGGAAACCCCACGGGTAGGAGTCGGGGCTGAACAGTGGATCGGAGTTCGCGACGGCGAAGCGGTTGTCGGCGACGACCTCAGCCGTGTTGCCGGCGAACACGGCGCGCGCCTGGCGAAGGTAGAGCGCGAAGTCGTCGCCCTGCGGGTGGCCGGTGCGATGGAACTGCACGGCGAGGACGGCGATCCCTGCGATCAGCACGCCGAGCGCCATCGCCCGCGCGACGCGAATCGGGCGCAGTGCCGACGGTGGTGCAGGCGCGCCGTCATCGACGAACTCGACACCGACGTCGACGTCGTCGAGGTCGACGGTGTCGGGGCCGTCACGCTCGGGAGCGTCGCCGGCGGCGGCCGGTGGTGCGTACCTGGTCGACGAGCTCACGCGAGGACCGCTCCGGGTATGCCGTCCTCGATCACGAAGCTGGCACGGGTCGTGATCGGTCCGCCCGGCACGGTGACGACCTCGACGACGCGATAGTCCGCCGTCCACGCGTCCCGGGTGAGCACGTTGCGCACATAGCCGCGCTTGCGGTTGATGTACTTGATGTGCGGGTTCTCGGCGTATTGGACGGCGTCGCCCGGCGCGTTCTCCACGCCGTCGTGACCGCTCGTGACCGACGAGCCGACGAGCTCGGTGGCGACCGTCTCCGACGCCGGGTCGTCAAAGTCGGCCTTGACGTCGCAGACGTAGCTCGCGTGGACGTCGCCGGTGAGGATGACCGGGTTCGTCGTCCCGACGGCAGCGATGCGGTCCCGGAGTCCATCGCGCTCTGGCACGTAGTTGTCCCACGCATCGTCGCTGTAGCTCTCGGCGGGACCGGCGGTGAACTCCCGCTCGGAGAAGAACACCTGCTGGGCGAGCGCGTTCCAGCGGGCCGTCGGGCCGACGAGGTTGGCGAGCAGCCAGCGCTCCTGCTCGCCGCCGAGGATCGTCCGGCTCGGGTCGAGCCGACGGGTCTGATCCTGATCGCTGCGGTACTGACGAGTGTCGAGCACGTGCACGTCGAGCAGGTCGCCGAACGTCGACCGGCGGAAGAGCTGGATGTCGAGGGCGCTCGGGATCGACGAGCGCCGCAACGGCATGTGCTCGTAGTACGCCTGGAAGGCCGCTGCACGCCGGGCGCGGAACGCGTCGGGGGGCTGCAGCGCGGGGTCCTGGGGGACCTCGTCCGCCCAGTTGTTGTCGATCTCGTGGTCGTCGAGCACGACCAGCCAGGGGAACGCGGCGTGGCACGCCTGGAGGTCGGCATCGCCCCGGTACTGGGCGTGCCGGTTGCGGTACTGCTCGAGGGTGACCGGCTCGCCCGTCCCCTCGTGCACCCGGATCGACGCCGGATTGGGCGCGCCCTCGTAGATGTAGTCGCCCACCTGCACGACGAGATCGAGGTCCTCCTCTGCCATGTGCCGATGCGCCGTGAAGTAGCCGTCCGTATACGCCTGGCACGAGGTCAGGGCGAAGGCAAGACGATCCGTGGGTGCGCCGACAGCGGGAGCGGTGCGGGTGCGGCCGGCCGGGGACACGTCGCGCATCGTGCGGAAGCGGTACCAGTACCAGGCTCCGGGACGCAGGCCGCCGACCTCGACGTGGACACTGTGGCCGAGCTCGGGTCGCGCCAGCTCGATGCCGCGCCGCACGACGCGGCGGAAGCGGTCGTCGCTGGCGATCTCCCACAGCACAGCGACGGGTCGATCCGGCATGCCACCGCCCATCAGCGGGTCGGGTGCGAGTCGGGTCCAGAGCACGACACCGTCAGGTGTCGGTTCACCGGAGGCGACGCCGAGGGTGAACACATCGGTCGTCGGCCGTCGCTTGCGGCGGGAGGCAGTCGAGCCCGCCAACACAGGCGGACTGGCGGAGATGACCTGCGTCGCGGCGATCGCCGCCGCGCCCGCAGCGCTTGTTCGGAACAGATGACGGCGAGAGATCGGTTCGTTGGGCACCTACCTCATCGAGGCAGAGCGACGTGACCGCGATGTGGCTGCCCCGGCGCGACGCCGTGAACTCTGAACCAACGTTGCCGCCAGAGCGAGGTGGGTTCGGGCGAGAATGGCGGCGTGATGGCTCGTGGTCGGTCGTGACCGTGTTCGTTTCCGCGTGCAGGTGCACGGCCGGGTGCAGGGTGTCTGGTTCCGCGACTCGTGCCGTCACGAGGCGGTCGAGCTCGGCCTCGCCGGGTGGGTGCGCAGCTGCCGTGACGGCAGCGTCGAAGCCGTCTTTGAGGGCCCGGAGTCGCAGGTCGCGCGGGCGGTCTCGTGGTGCCGTCAGGGTCCGCCGCGAGCCGAGGTGGATGCCGTCGACGTCAGCGAGGAGTCGCCGGAGGGCGTCGCCGGCTTCCGCGTCCGGTGAACCTGGACCGGCGGCGGGCGCTCAGGCGAGGCTGGACGTGCGCGGGTAGATGTCGGCGGGATCGGTGAGCACGTTGACGAGGTACGGGCAGTCGGCAGCGAAGGCACGGTCGAGCGCCGCACCGAGCTCGTCCGGTTCGCTCACCGTCTCCCCGGCCCCGCCGAGTGAGCGCACGACCTCGTCGTAGCGGGTCTGCGGCTGCAGGTCGCAGGCGACGTCCCAGCCGTAGATGGCCTGCATCGGGTGCTTCTCCAGCCCCCAGATCCCGTTGTTGCCGACCACCATGACGACCGGCAACTCGTGACGTACGAGCGTGTCGACATCCATCAGGCTGAAGCCGGCGGCGCCGTCGCCGAGCAGCGCAACGACCTGCGAGGACGGGCGGGCGACGCGGGCAGCGATGGCATAGCCGAGGCCGTTGCCGAGGCAGCCGTACGGTCCCGTGTCGAGCCAGCAGCCCGGCTCGTACACCTCGACGAACTTGCCGGCATACGAAGCGAAGTCGCCGCCGTCGCAGATCACGACGGCATCGCGAGCGAGTCGCCGGCGCAGCTCGCCGTAGATGCGACTCGGCCGGATCGGATCCGCGTCCGCATCGAGCAGCTGCTCGTCGCGTTCGGCGGCACCCGACTCCGCCGTCCGCAGCTCGGCGACCCAGGCCGTCCGCCCGGCACGGTCCTTCGGCCCGACGCCGTCCGCCAGCATCGCCAACGTGTCGGCAAGCCGTCCCGTCACGGTGAGCACGTCGACGTGCGCGGCTCGCGACGACGGGTCCTCGACGACGTGGACGACGCGGGCGTCTCCCCACCGACCGAAGCCGAGACGGAAGTCGAGCGGCGTCCCCAACACGACGACGAGGTCGGCGCGCTCCTTGACGACACCCCTCGTGCGCAGGAACGCCAGCCGGTGATCGGCGGCGATGGTGCCCCGCCCCATGCCGTTGAACAGGCACGGGATGTCGAACTGCTCCACCAGCGCGACGAGCGCCGCCTCGCTGCGGGCCCAGTAGACGTCGCTGCCGACGATGAACGCCGGTCGCTCGGCGGAGGCGAGCGCGGCCGCCAGCTCGCCGACGGCGTCGAGGTCCGGATCCGGCCCCCGCTCGCCGGCGGCGACGTCGGGTACCTCGCCCGCCGAGGGTCCGAAGACGTCGAGTGGGAAGTCGAGGAACACGGGACCGCGCCGCGGCGTCATCGCCAGCGTGGCGGCGTCGTGCACCATCTTTCCCGCCGCGGCGGGGTCGGTCACGGTCAACGCCGACTTCGTGACCGAGGCGACGATCGGCACGTGATCGAGCTCCTGAAGCGACCCGGCACCCCAACGGCCCGACGGCGCCCGACCCCCGAGCACGACGAGCGGTGACCCGTTGAAGTGTGCAGAGGTGATCGCCGACACGCCGTTCGTGATGCCGGGTCCCGCCGTGAGCGCCGCCAGGCCGGGGCGGCGCGTGAGCTTGGCCATCGCCTCGGCGGCGAACGTCGCGGTCTGCTCGTGCCGTGTGTCGACAACCCGCATCGACTGGTTGCGCGCAGCCTCGTAGAACGGCCAGATGTGCCCACCGTTCAGTGTGAACATCGTCTCAACGCCGAATCCGGCCAGCGCAGCGACGGTCTGCTCGCCGGCGTGACCATCCAACATGCCCATCGGGCGAACCGTACCCGGGCCTAATCTTGACGTCGCTATGCAGGTGTCCGAGGCGACGGTGCTGCCGCACCGTGAACATCGGATGCGGTGGTGGAAAGAAGCGGCGCTGATCGTCGGCTTCTACCTGATCTACTCGTGGACGAGGAACCAGTTCGGTTCGAGCAAGATCGCCGCCGACGGCATCCCCGAGCAGGCGTTCAACAACGCCGAGCGGATCGTCCGGCTCGAACGCCTCATCGGGCTCTACCACGAGGAGACGATGCAGGAGTTGTTCCTGTCGCAGAAGTGGTTCATCCAGTTCTGGAACACGTACTACGGCACCGCCCACTTCGCCGTCACGGTGGCCGTGTTCATCGTGCTGTTCCTGAAGCGACCGGGCGTGTTCCCACAGTTCCGCAACACGCTGCTGGCGATGACAGCGCTCGCGATCATCGGCTTCGCAACGTTCCCGCTGATGCCGCCACGCCTGCTCGACACGCCGTGTGATCGCTTCGGCGGCGCCTGCATCGCCAGCCCGCTACGGCCGGAGAACCCCGACGGCACGTTCGGCTTCGTCGACACGCTGAAGGACTATGGCGGCCCGTGGTCGTTCGACTCCGACACGATGACGAAGCTGTCGAACCAGTACGCGGCGATGCCCAGCCTCCACATCGGATGGTCGACGTGGTGCGCCATCGGCGCCTGGCCACTGCTGCGCCGGCGATGGCAACGCATCGCCGTGTTCGCCTACCCGCTCGCGACGCTCTTCTGCATCATCGTCACGGGGAACCACTACTGGATCGACGGCGTCGGCGGTTTGCTCGTGCTCACGTTCGGATCGCTCATCGGATGGCGATTCCACCGCTGGAACCAAGACCGCCTCGACAAGCGCTGGATCCGGCGCAACGAGGACGCCGTCGTGCACCCGGCGCAGGGCTGACCGGCGCTACGGCCCGCTAGCGTCGCTGGCAACCATGTGGATCGAACGGATCACGCAGCCCTCCGATCTCGGTGACCTGGACTACGACCAGCTCGACGAGCTCGCGGGCGAGATCCGTGACTTCGTCGTCGCAGCCGTCAGTGAGAACAGCGGACATCTCGGCTCCA
>Ga0183260_10001673_pt1 | contig 18432 bp, 15 predicted proteins | sample AntDrymUQ4972206_2_FD_129768 | JGI IMG/M metagenome (GOLD analysis project Ga0183260, IMG submission 129768) | Polar desert sand microbial communities from Dry Valleys, Antarctica - metaG UQ497 (22.06) (version 2) (version 2) | ecosystem: Environmental > Terrestrial > Soil > Desert | place...
CTCTCCTCGCCGAGCTCGACGTACGCCACCCGCGCGCCGGGGACCGCGACGGTCCGACCCTTCTCGTCCGACAGCACCAACAGGCCGTCGCCGCCGCTCAGCGCCTCTCGCAGCGCCGTGAGGATCGCGTCCGGGGTGTCCTCTGACTCGAACACGATCTCGCGTGGCGCGTTGTACACGCCGATCTTGACCTCCACGGGGTGCCCTTTCCTTCGAGCGGAGCTGGTACGTACGGTCCTGGGACGTCAAGCCGCGTCGTGAGAGCGAGGGAAGCCGCGCACCCCACGCCAAGCCAGCCCTGAGACGAGCCGGACCGCCGCGTGTTGGTTCACCAGCGGATCCGTTCGCACCCACCAGCGCGCGCTGACCTGCGCCATGCCGACCAGGCCGACCGCGACCAGCTGCGACTCCGACGCCGGCAGGCCGGTGTCGTCGTGGATGACGTCGGCGATCGCAGCTGCGCACTCGGTGGTCACCCGCTCGACCCGCTCTCGCACCGGCAACTCGCCGGTCAGATCGGACTCGAACACCAGGCGGAAGGCGGCCTTGTCGGATGCGACGTAGGTGAAGAACACGTCGACGGCCGCGGCGACCCGCTCCTTGTTGACGTCGGTGGAGGCCAGCGCGGCGCGGACGGCAGCGATCACGGTGTCGCAGGAGGTGTCCAGGAGCGCCAGGTAGAGGTCGAGCTTGCCCGGGAAGTGCTGGTACAGGACCGGCTTGGACACCCCTGCTCGTTCGGCGATGTCATCCATCGCCGCCGCGTGGTATCCGTACCGGCCGAACATCTCGAGTGCCGCCTCGAGCAGCTGGGCTCGGCGGGCGGTGCGCGGCATTCGCCGTCCACGTGGCCGTGCCGTGTCCGTCGAGGTGGTCACTTCGGCATCCTACGCAGGCACCAGGGCGGGAATGCCGCTCGTGCCGCCACCGTTTCATCCAGCACCGCTGCAGGGCTGCCCGACGCGCCCGTCGTGGCAGTTTGAGGAGGCTTGCCGTGTCCCTGTCGTCCCCTGTCCCGCCCCTGGTCGAACCCGCCGACGCGCTGAGCGTCGACGAGGTCCGCCGCTACAGCCGTCACCTGATCATCCCCGACGTCGGCATGACCGGGCAGAAGCGGCTGAAGAACGCCAAGGTGCTGGTGATCGGTGCTGGTGGCCTCGGCAGCCCGGCTCTGTTGTACCTGGCGGCGGCCGGGGTCGGGACGCTCGGCATCGTCGACTTCGACGACGTCGACGAGTCCAACCTGCAACGCCAGGTCATCCACGGCCAGAGCGACATCGGTAGGCCGAAGGCGGTTTCGGCACAGGAGTCGATCACCGAGATCAACCCGTACGTCGATGTCGTCGTGCACGCCGAGCGGCTCGACTCGTCCAACGTCATGGCGATCTTCGCGCCGTACGACCTCATCGTCGACGGTACCGACAACTTCGCCACCCGTTACCTCGTCAACGACGCGTGCGTGCTGCTCGGCAAGCCGTACGTGTGGGGCTCGATCTTCCGCTTCGACGGTCAGGTCAGTGTGTTCTGGGCGGAGCACGGGCCGTGCTACCGCTGCCTCTACCCCGAACCGCCACCGCCGGGCATGGTGCCGTCGTGCGCCGAGGGCGGGGTGCTGGGTGTGCTCTGCGCCTCGATCGGGTCGGTCCAGGTGACCGAGGCCCTCAAGCTGCTCACGGGCATCGGCGCGCCCCTGCTCGGCCGGCTGCTGATCTACGACGCCCTCGAGATGAGCTGGCGCGAGCTCAACGTGCGCAAGGACCCCGGCTGCGCGATCTGCGGTGACCACCCCAGCGTGACCGGGCTGATCGACTACGAGGCGTTCTGCGGCGCGGTGAGCGATGAAGCGGCGGACGCCGCCGTGGACGCGACGATCTCGGTGTCCACGCTGGCCGGCTGGCTCAAGCAGCGCGCTGACGGCAGTCGCGACTTCACGCTGGTCGATGTGCGCGAACCGAACGAGTACGAGATCAACCGCATCCCCGGGTCGGTGCTGATCCCCAAGGGGGAGTTCCTGTCCGGCGAGGCGCTGAGCAAGCTGCCGCCGGACAAGCAGGTCGTGTTGCACTGCAAGGTCGGGGTGCGCTCCGCCGAGGCGTTGGCGGTGGTCAAGGGCGCCGGCTTCGCCGACGCGGTCCACGTGGGTGGTGGCGTCGTCGCCTGGGTCAACCAGATCGACCCGTCGCAGCCGTCGTACTGACCCGCCGGCGCCTCGCCTGCCATGCCCCGAGCCCATGTTCACATGGGATCGGGGCACTTCCAACGGGTTGGAACCTGTTGGAAGTGCCCGGGAGCCATTGGAAGTAGCTCCCGCCGGCCGCGTGCAGATCAGCCACCTGCGGGCTCGAGCAGACTGGGTGCGTGAGCGATGACGAGCGGGAGGCGTACGTCGAGTCCGTGCTGCGCGTCGTGGAGGCGATCCCCCCGGGTCGGGTGATGGCGTACGGCGACGTGGCCCGTGCCGTCGCACACAGCGGCCCTCGCCGCGTGGGCCGCGTCCTGTCCCAGCACGGTGGTGGGGTCCCGTGGTGGCGGGTGGTCCGTGCCGACGGAGGCCTCCCGCAGTCGCACCGCGCGACCGCGCCGGAGCACTATCGCGCCGAGCGCACACCGCTGCGGAGCGGCGCGGCCGAGCTTCGCGTCGACATGGCCGCAGCCGCCTGGAATCCCGGCAACGACCTGCTGCACACCTTGCCGACGCGACGCTGATTGTCAGCGGCGTCTGGTGCGATGCCCGCATGTCACCTCGCTACGTGTTGCGTCACCCGCCGGCGCGAGCCGCCGCGCCGCGGCTCGACGCGAGCCAGCGCGCGGTCGTCGACCACCGAGGTGGTCCGTTGCTCGTGCTGGCCGGTCCAGGGACCGGCAAGACGACGACGCTGGTAGAGGCCGTCGTCGACCGGGTCGAGCGGCGGGGCCTGCGGGCCGACGAGGTGTTGGTGCTCACGTTCGGCCGGAAGGCCGCCGACGAGCTGCGCGGGCGCATCAGCGCCCGGCTGGGTCGCACCACTGCGGCGCCGATGGCGACGACGTTCCACGCCTTCTGCTACGCACTGCTCCGCCGGTTCCAGGACGCTGAGGCGTTCACCTCCCCGCTGCAGCTGTTATCCGCCCCCGAGCAGGACGTACGGATCCGAGAGCTGCTCAAGGGCAGCGTGCGGACCGGCACGATCGCCTGGCCGTCGGACATGCTGCCGGCTTTGGGCACTCGCGGCATGGCCGAGGAGGTCCAGCGGGTGCTGGCATGCGCCCGCGAACGCGGCCTGGAGCCCACTGAGGTCACCATGATCGGGCACCAGCAGCGGCGGCCGGAGTGGGTGGCAGCGGGGCAGTTCTTCGCCGAGTACCTCGACGTCCTCGACGCCCAAAACCAGCTCGACTACGCCGAGCTCGTCCATCGGGCGGTGCTGACGGCGCGCGACCCGGCCGTCGAGGAGGTGTTGCGTCGGGAGATCTCCCTGGTCGTGGTCGACGAGTACCAGGACACCGACCCCGCCCAGGTCGACCTGCTGCGCTCGATCGCCGGCGGTGGCCGGGACCTGATCGTCGTCGGAGATCCCGACCAGTCGATCTACGGCTTCCGTGGCGCGGAGGTCCGCGGCCTGCTGCGCTTCCCGCACGACTTCCGGCACGCCGACGGGCGACCGGCCGCCACGTACGCGCTCCGTACCACCCGGCGGTTCGGGAAGCGGATCCTGCGGGCGTCCCGCACGCTCGTCGCCCGCTCGGGTGTCCCCGGCGGCCTCGACAGGGCGACGTTCGAGGCGTTCCGGCAGCCGCGCCCGGTTGCTCCCGAGTACGGCGACGGCGACGTGCGGGTCCAGACGTACCTGTCACCTGCCGCCGAGGTGGAGCACATCGCGGCACTGCTGCGGCGGGCGCACCTCGACGACGGCCTTCCCTGGTCGACGATGGCGGTGCTCGTGCGCTCCGGCCAGTCGATCCCGCGGCTGCAACGGGCCCTCGTTGCGGCAGACGTGCCCGTCGAGGTCGCCGGCGACGAGGTGCCGCTGCGCTCCGAGCCCGCGGTGCAGGTGCTGCTGAGGGCACTGCGCCTGGCCACCACGTCGGAGCCGCTCGACGCCTCGGCCGCCGAGGGCCTGCTGACCTCGCCGCTGGGGGCGATGGATCCCGGTTCGGTGCGCCGCCTCGCGCGGCAGCTACGCCGCCACGACAGCGAGATGTCCGCCGGCGAGCGGCTGCCCCGGGCGTCGGGTCAGCTGCTCGCCGAGGCTCTGGGTGATCCTGCTGTGCTGGCGACGGTCTCCGGCGTGGAGGCGCAGCGGGCGCTGCGCATGGCGCGGCTGCTCGGTCGAGCCCGCGAGCTGGCGGCGCAGCGGGCGGCGCCGGAAGAGGTCGTGTGGGCGATCTGGTCGGGGACATCGTGGCCCCGCCGGCTGCGCGCCCAGGCGGAGCGAGTCGGCCCGGCCGGCCGCGCCGCGCATCGCGACCTCGACGCCGTCTGCGCGTTGTTCGGGCTGGCCGCTCGGGCTCAGGAGCAGCAGCGACTTCCCGGGCTCCAGCAGTTCCTCGACGAGGTCGACGGCCAGCAGATCCCCGCAGAGCCGCTGGCGGAGCGCGGCGTCCGCGGCGATGTGGTCCGGTTGCTCACCGCCCATCGAGCGAAGGGACTTGAATGGCGCCTCGTCGTGGTCGCCGGTGTCCAGGAGGGCACCTGGCCGGACCTACGCCGGCGGGGGTCGTTCCTCCACGCCGACCGGCTCGACCGTGACGGCCCGCAGGAGCCCCCGACAGCGGCGCAGCTGCTGGCCGAGGAGCGGCGGCTCTTCTACGTCGCGGTGACCCGCGCCCGCGAGCGGCTCGTCGTCACCGCGGTGGCCAGCCCGGCGGACGACGGCGACCAACCGTCCCGCTTCCTCCATGAGCTGGGCGTCGAGGCGTGCGGCCCGCTCGGGCGACCGTTTCGTCCGGTCTCGCTGCGCGGGGTGCTGGCCGAGCTGCGCTGCATCGCTGAAACCACCGACGACCCGGGCGTACGCGCCGCGGCGGCGGCTCGGATCGCCCGCCTCGCCAGGCCTGTCTCCGGTGGTGCGGCTCCGCTCGCGTGCGCCTCGCCCGACTCGTGGTGGGGCACCAGCGATCCGACGGACACGACGACGCCGGTACGTCCGGTCGACGAACCAGTCGCCCTATCCGGCAGCGCTCTCGACGGCCTGGCGTCGTGCCCGCTGCGCTGGTTCCTCGCCCGTGAGGCCGGCGGTGCCAGCACGAGCACGACGGCTCAGGGGTTCGGCAGCCTTCTGCACGCGTTGGCCGAGAGCGTCGTGACCGGCGAGACGGTTGCCGACGACGTTCCGCTCCAGCGGCACCTCGAGCGGATGTGGGACTCCCTGCAGTTCTCCGCGCCATGGGTCTCGGCCCGCGAGCGCACGGAGGCGCGGACCGCGCTACGGCGCTTCCTGGCCTGGCACCAGGCGGACCGGGATCGGCGCGTGCTTGCCGCCGAGCACGCGTTCGAGGTCGAGGTGCCGGTCGGGGGTGACAGCGTCCTGCTGCGTGGCTTCATGGACCGGGTCGAGGTGGACGCCGCGGGCCGGGTGATCGTGGTCGACCTCAAGACCGTCCGAACGACCCCCTCCGGTACCGCGGTTCGCGCGCACCCGCAGCTCGGCGTCTACCAGGTCGCCGTGGCGGCCGGGGCGGTGGACGAGGTCGTGGGAGCTCCGGCGGTCCAGGGTGGAGCCGAGCTGGTGCAGCTGCGCCACAACGCGCCGCGCCAGGACGAGGGCCTGCCGCGGGTGCAGCGACAGGAGCCTCCCGAGGGCGACGCGGCGCCCGTCCACGCGCAGCTCGCTCACGCGGTCAGCACCGTCCGCGGTGAGCGGTTCGTGGCAACACCGGGTGCCGCCTGCCGTTACTGCGAGTTCCGCAGCTGCTGCCCGGCACGACCGGAGGGGCTGACCATCCTCGCTGCACCGCGCAACGACGCATGCCCAGACGCATGTCCAGAGGCATCATGACGGGCCTGCTCGTCGCTGCTCGTGGCGCTCATCCCATGGTGCGCGACGCGACACAGCTTGCGGACGTGCTCGGCACCGCTTTCAGCATCGAGCAGCTGGCCGCCATCACAGCCCCGCTCGAGCCGGGTTCGGTCATCGCGGGAGCCGGCTCGGGCAAGACAACTGTGATAGCGGCGCGGGTGGTGTGGCTGGTCGGTCAGCGACTCGTCGAGCCGGACCAGGTGTTGGGCCTGACGTTCACCAACAAGTCGGCAGCCGAGCTCGGCGCCCGGATCCGAAGCGCGCTGCACCAGCTCCATTCGGCGGCCGGGCTTTCTGACTGGGCCGTCGAACACGGTGAGCCGACCGTGTCGACCTACCACGCCTACGCGGGCGCGCTGGTCGCCGAGCACGGGCTCCGGCTCGGCTTCGAACCCGACCAGCGACTCGTTGCTGACGCTTCCGGCTACCAGCGGGCCGCCCGTGTCGTGCAGCAGTGCGCCGCGACGCTGCCCACGGTCTCGACCGACCTCGCCACCGTGGTCCGCGACGTGGTGCACCTCGACGCGCAGCTCTCGGACCACCTCGTGGAGGTCGACGACGTGCTGCGCTTCGACACCGACCTCCGCGACGAGCTGGCGACGGTCCGCCAGCTCCGCCCCGTCCACGAAGCGGTGGCGGCCTCGGTCAAGCGCGACGAGCTGCTGATGCTGGTCGCCCTCTACCGCCGGGCCAAGCAGGACGACGATGTCGTCGACTTCAGCGACCAGATGGCTCGTGGCGCGCACTTGGCCATGCTCGCGAGCGAGGTCTCGCGATGCGAGCGCGACCGCTACCGGGTGGTGCTGCTCGACGAGTACCAAGACACCTCTGTCGCTCAACGGTTGATGCTGCAAGGGCTGTTCTCCGGCGAGACTCCGGCCACCGGTCGAGGGCACGCTGTTACCGCCGTCGGTGACCCCTGTCAGGCGATCTACGGGTGGCGCGGCGCGTCGGTCGACAACCTGGACGCGTTCCCCAGGCACTTCCCGCGACAGACAGGGCGCGACGCGGCGTCGTACGCGCTCGTCGTCAACCGTCGTTGCGACCACCAGATCCTGGGCGCCGCCAACGCGGTGGCCGCGCCACTGTTCGATAAGCACCCGAGCGTGCGCCCACTCGCGCCGAGGCCCGAGGCAGGCCCTGGCGAGATCCGGACCGGGTGCCTGGAGACCGTGGTCGACGAGATCACCTGGATGGTCGAGCAGATCGTGGCCGTTCACGACCAGTCCGACACCGACTGGTCCGATATCGCCATCCTAGTCCGCGACGGCAGTGAGATCGGCGCTGTGGCTGCGGCACTTCGGCAGGTGCACGTGCCGGTTGAGGTCGTCGGCCTGTCCGGACTTCTCGGCTCGCCGGAGGTGGCTGACGTGTTAGCCACCCTCGAGGTGGTCCACTCGCTGACGGCGAACGCGGCGCTGCTGCGGCTGCTCACCGGCCCACGCTGGCGGATCGGTGTCCGTGACCTCGCCCTGCTCGGTGAGCGGGCGGGACAGCTGGCCGCCGGCGGTGCACCACCTCCGGTCGGCGACGGGCTGCCGGACAAGCTCGAGCGTGCGGTCATGGGGGCCGACCCGACCGAGGTGCGCTCCCTGTCCGACGCCCTGGACGACCCGGGACGGCTGCCCTACTCCGACGCGGCGCGAGGCCGCTTTGCCACCCTGGCAGGCGAGCTGCGTCGACTGCGGTCACATGTCGGGGACCCACTCTCCGACCTGACGCGCCGGGTGGTCGAGACCACGGGTCTCGATGTCGAGCTGGGTGCCGACCCCAACCCTGCCGGCGCGCAGGCCCGCGACAACGTCGCGCTGCTGCTCGACGCGGTGGCAGACTTCGCCGCAGCTGATCCGGCTGCCTCGCTCAACGGGCTGCTCGCCTACCTGCACGCCGAGGAGGACTTCAACCGGGGCATGTCGGTTGCCACACCGTCCGCCAACGACTCGGTGAAGCTGCTGACCGTGCACAAGGCCAAGGGCCTGGAATGGCCCGTTGTGCTCCTGCCGTTCATGGCGGCGAAGGTCTTTCCCAACGAGCGGAGCCGAGAGCGCTGGTTCTCCACCCCGGCCGAGCTGCCGTCGCCGCTACGCGGTGACGCCTCGAGCCTGCCCCAGGTCGGGAAGTGGACCACGGCGGGTGTCGCCGCCTTCAAGCGCGAGGTACGGGTCGAGGCACTGCTTGAGGAACGCCGACTGGGCTATGTGGCGGTGACCCGCGCCAAGCGACTGCTGATTGCCAGCGCCCACTGGTGGGGTCGCACGCAGCAGCAGCCGCGTGGGCCATCCGAGTATCTGCGGCAGCTGCGCGAGCACGCGCCGGTTGCCGACGCGGTCATGACCTCGCGGGAGGCGCTGTGGGTCGAAGGCCCCGACGACGGCACGCCCAACCCGCTGCTCACCGCCACCGCCAACGTGGCCTGGCCGGCTCCGCTCGACTCCGCCCGTCTCGAATGCCGTCGGCGGGCGGCGCGAGCGGTCCGTGACGCGCTCGCCGGCCATCCGGCACCGGCGCCGTGCCCGCGCACCACAGCTGATGCAGCCGCCCTGCAACGGCTGGAGGCTCTCGACGACGAGCTCGACGCACTGGTCGCGGAGGCCACGACAGCGGCCCCGGACGTCGTCGAGGTGCCGCTCCCGGCGACGCTGTCCGCGACGACGTTGATACGCATGCACTCCGACCCCGATGCGCTGGCCGCCGACCTGGTCCGGCCGATGCCTCGGCGGCCCTCCCGCGGTGCCCGATTCGGCACCCGCTTCCACGCCTGGGTCGAGTCGTACGTCGGCCAGCAGGCGCTGTTGCAGCCTCATGACCTTCCGGGTGCGGCCGATGCGGGCATCGTGGACGACGCCGACCTCATGGCGCTGACTGCCGCCTTCCAGGAGGGACCGTTCGGTGACCGGACTCCGTGTGCCGTCGAGGCACCCTTCTCGCTGACCCTCGCCGGTCAGGTCGTGGTCGGGCGCATCGACGCCGTCTACGAGGACCGCGACGGGTTCGTGGTCGTCGACTGGAAAACGTCCCGCGAGCCCAGCGCCGACCCGACTCAGCTCGCCCTCTACCGACTGGCCTGGGCGGAGCTGAACCACCTTCCGCTCGGCGCAGTGCGGGCGGCCTTCTACTACGTGCGCACGGGTCAGGTGGTTGTTCCTGCCGAGCTGCCGGGGCGTGAGGAGCTCGAACACCGGCTGGGCGGTGGCTCGCAACCGGGGCGGTCGTGGGCCGGCCCGTAGGCTCTTCCGACGTGGTCGGACCTGCGCAGGAGCGCTCGCACAGCTTCGCCCGCTCCCGGCACGACAGGCTGGCGCACCGCCGAGACGACCCGGAGTGGCTCGACGCACGATGGTCGGACCCTGACGCCGCCGTCCTCGTCGTCGGCGCCGATGCCGTGGCGATGGACGGTGACGACCTGCGCCGGGTGCCGGCGGCGCAGGCGCCGCCGGGCGAGCGGGTGCTGCTGGGCAGCGTCGACGACCGCACCTCTCTCGCCGTGATCGTCGACCAGGTGCCGCCCGAGCTGCACCCCGAGCCGGTACGCGCCGCGGGTGGCCGCCTCGACGCGACGCAGGGCGCCCTGCTCGTGCACGCTGTCGGGTTGGCCAACTGGCATGCCACCCATCCCCGCTGCGCCCGGTGCGGCGAGCGCACCGAGATCGCGCAGGCCGGACACGTACGCCGGTGCCCGGCTTGCTCGGCGCTGCACTTTCCGCGGACGGATCCGGCCGTGATCATGTTGGTGACCGACGAGGCGGACCGAGCGCTGTTGGGTCGGCACGCGTCCTGGCCGCCGCAGCGCTACTCGACGCTGGCGGGCTTCGTGGAGCCGGGGGAGACGCTCGAGGATGCGGTCCGCCGTGAGGTCCTCGAGGAGGTGGGCATCGCTGTGACCGACGTGACGTACGCGGGCAGCCAGCCCTGGCCCTTCCCGTCCAGCCTGATGGTCGGGTTCTTCGCCGCTGCGCGAAGCGCCTCGATCCAGGTGGACGGCAGCGAAATCGCCGATGCCCGCTGGTTCACGCGGGCGGAGGTGCGGGCGCTCACAGGCTCCGGATCGCTGGTGCTACCGGGGCTGGTGTCGATCTCCCGCTGGCTGATAGAGGGCTGGCACGGCGACGGGCTCAGCGGCACTTGGTGAACCGCCCCGCCATCGCGGACCTCCACCGCCCGCCGCCTCACCCCCGCAATTGGCGGGAACATGACGCCGCTCGCGGAGTTCGGCGTCATCTTCCCGCCAATTGCGGCATGTGGGGCCGGCGCCGGCAGGCTCACGAGGCGAGCTGGGCGCGGACCGCAGCGACCGAGGGGTTGGTCAGCGCGGTCCCGTCGCGGAACACCAGGGTCGGCACCGTCTGGTGGCCACGGTTGGCCTGCGCCACGATCGCCGCTGCCTCGGGGGTGGCCTCGATGTCCACCTCGTCGAACTCGATGCCCTCGCGCGACAGCTGCGCCTTGAGCCGGTGGCAGTAACCGCACCACGGGGTCGAGTACATCGTGAACGACGCCGACATCGGTTGTCCCTTCAGCCATCTAAGGTGTCGGACAAGGACAACGGGCGCTCGGATCCGGCTATTCCAGGGGAGGCCACGTGGCCGAGGCCGAGCAGCTGCTCGAGGGACTCGACCCCGAGCAGCGGGCGGTGGCGACGAAGCTCGGCGGCCCGGTGTGCGTGCTGGCCGGCGCCGGCACCGGCAAGACCCGGGCCATCACGCACCGGATCGCGTACGGGGTCGCGACCGGCAGGTACGCCGCCCACCAGGTGCTGGCTCTCACCTTTACCACCCGGGCCGCCGGTGAGCTGCGCACCCGGCTCGGGCTGCTCGGCGCCGAGACCGTGCAGGCGCGGACCTTCCACTCGGCCGCGTTGCGCCAGGCGCGGTACTTCTGGCCGGGCGTGTTCGGTGGCGCCCTGCCTGAGCTCGTTGCGTCGAAGATCCCGCTGCTGGCCGAGGCGGCCCGCCGCTGCCGGATCGAGAGCACGTCGGCATTGCTGCGAGACGTCGCGGCCGAGGTGGAGTGGGCCAAGGTCACCAACGTCCGCCCCGACGACTACGCCGGCGTTGCCGGTGCCGCCGGCCGTGACACCGCCGGGCTGGACCACCCGACGCTGGCTCGCGTCTTCGCGGCGTACGAGGAGGTCAAGCGCGATCGCGGCCGCATCGACATGGAGGACGTCTTGTTGTGCGCGGCGGCACTGCTGGAGGCCGACGATCGGGTCGCGGCGCAGATCCACCGGCAGTACCGCTGGTTCGTCGTCGACGAGTTCCAGGACGTCAGCCCGATCCAGTGGGCGCTCCTGGAGCTGTGGCTCGGTGGCCGAGACGGCCTGTGCGTCGTCGGAGACCCGATGCAGACCATCTACTCCTTTGCCGGGGCGTCGTCGAGCTACCTGACCGGCTTCGGCGCGCGCTTCCCCGACGCCGCACGGCTCGCTCTGATGCGCAACTACCGATCCTCCCCGCAGGTGATCGACGTCGCCAACGCGGTGGCGCACCGGACCGGAGGCGGGCGACCCGCGTCGCCGGCCGTGGTGCTGCGTCCGCAGTCGCCGCCGGGACCGGCGGTCGACTACGCCGGCCACGCCAACGAGGTCGACGAGGCGTCGTGGCTGGCTGACCGCGTGGCCAAGCTTCGAGACGCCGGCCGGCCGCTGCGTGAGATCGCGGTGCTGTATCGCATCAACGCCCAGTCGGAGACGATCGAGGACGCGTTGGCCGCGCGCCGCATCCCGTACGTCATGCGTGGGGCGGAGCGCTTCTTCGAACGCTCGGAGGTCAAGCAGGCTGTGACGCTGCTTCGCGGCGCCGCCCGGTCGTCAGGGTCGGACGCAGCCGATCCCGATGACCTGATGACGGCCACCGAGTCGGTGCTGTCCAGCATGGGGTGGACGGACCAGCCACCTGCGGGCACCGGGGCGCAGCGCGACCGCTGGGAGTCGCTGCGTGCGCTGACGACGGTGGCCACTGAGGTGGCGGCCGCCGGTGGCCACACGTTGTCCGACCTGGTCACCGAGCTTGACCGACGGGCGCAGGTGCAGCACCTGCCGGTGGCCGACGCGGTGACCCTGGCGACACTGCACTCGGCCAAGGGGCTGGAGTGGGACGCCGTCTTCTTGTCGGGCATGCACGAGGGCGCCATGCCCATCGTCTACGCGACGACCCCGGCCGCGGTCGAGGAAGAGCGCCGGCTGTTTTACGTGGGGATCACCCGGGCTCGCTCGGTGCTGTCGGTGTCGTGGTCGGCTGCCCGCACACCCGGTGCGCGGGGCAACCGTGGCCCGACGCGGTTCCTCGACGGCATCGTCTCGTCGGACCAGGCTGCCGGTGACCATGAGGCATCGACCGGTCGCCGACGCGGCCGACCGAGCCGTACGGTGGCCCGTTGCCGTGGCTGCGGTCGACCGCTCGGCAGCGCAGTTGAGCGCAAGACACGTCGGTGCACGAACTGCCCGGCCTGTTACGACGAGCACCTCTTCGAGCAGTTGCGGGCGTGGCGCTCGGCGCAGGCGCACGAGCAGCGGCTGCCGGCCTACTGCGTGTTCACCGACGCGACGCTGGTCGCGATCGCTGAGATGCGCCCGGCCGACACCCGTGCGCTCGTCGCCATCCCGGGGATCGGGAAGTCCAAGCTGGACCGCTACGGGGCACAGGTGCTGGCGCTGTGCGCCGACGAATTCACGACTGGCGCCTCGGCAACGACTTCGCAACATCCCGCCTAATTCAATTGCGCCGCCATTTGCGGCAGGCGTACCCTGCCGTGAGCCCGTAAAGAGTGTCAGAGCGAGATTGTGACGGTCGTTACAGGCTCGCTCGTACGATCCGCCGGAAGGAGGTGCCTTCGATGGACATCAACGCTGAGACGAAGTCGTGGTCTAGCACGACGCGTCCGCGCACGTCCGCAGGCGCCTCGTTCGACCACGGTGTCGGCTACGCGCTGGGCATGCCCATGCGGTGTGCAGCCCCGTGGAGCAAGGGCTTCGACGCCACCGGTCTGCCCTCGTTCGGCGCGACCGCCCCTTGCAGCACCGATGTCGCGGGGGCCACGTCGAGCAAGGACGAGCAGACCACCGCGTCGGGTATCCGTGGGTGGAGACCACCGGTCTAGCAGTTCATCGACCGGCACCTCCAGGCCGCGGAAACCCACACCGGGTTCCGCGGCCTTCGTTTTGACCGCAGCCGCTTCCGCTCAACCAGACCGGTCACCAGGAGGTGACACCATGACCACCAACGTCCTCGATGCGTTCGCTGCTGTCGCGTCAGGCGGCATCGACGATCGCGAGCTGCCGTGTCGCTCCAACGACCCGGAGCTGTTCTTCGCGGAGTCACCAGCGGACGTGGAGATCGCCAAGGCGTTGTGCCTGGGCTGCCCGGTCCGAGCAGAGTGCCTCGCCGGCGCGCTCGACCGGCGCGAGCCCTGGGGGGTGTGGGGCGGCGAGCTCTTCTGCCAGGGGGTCGTCATCCCCCGCAAGCGCCCCCGCGGCCGACCCCGCAAGCACGATGTCGCTGCGGCCTGACCGCAGCGAGGCGACCCTCGGGCCGCCACCGCCGTGACTTGTCACTGCCAGATCAGGTCGAAGCCTGCTTTGGCAGTGACAAGTCCGGGGTGGCGTGGCAGGTCAACGCCCGCGCACCCGGCGGTAGGCGTCGAGGGCACGCCCGACGCCAGGGTTGGTGCGTCCGATCTCGACGACCGTGCGCTTGACACGTTCCCAGTGCGGCAGCTCCTGATGCTCGCGCAGCCGCCCGGACAGCTCCTTGACCTGACCGCGCACCCGCTCCGACTCCTGCGTCGCCGCTGACAGCAGGTGTTCGTCGGTGTGTGCCCGCAGCGTGAGTGCATCCAGCGCGCGGACCGCGACCTCGGCCACCTCGGCGTCAGTGGCCGAGTCGGGGTGGGCGGCGTGTGACTGCGGCAGTGCCGGCACCAGGTCGGCCAGGTCGCCGACCACGTCGTAGCCGGCCACGCCGAGGTTGTCGACCCAGGCCTGAGAGCACGCCATGACCTCGGGGTACAACGCCTCCGGCAACCCGAATCGACGCGACCCGGGGTTGTTGCCCGACAGGGTCTCGTGCACCAGCAGGCCCTTGACGGCGTGCTCGTACGCCGCCTGGGTCAGCGTGTCGTCGCGCCGCATGTTGAGCCGACGCACCAGCTCTACCTCCGCGACACCGAGCCCGGTGTTCGGCTGTCGGACCGCCGAGGCGTCGACGGTGTCGGGATCGATGCCGACCACAGCCGCGAACCGGCGCCACAGCAGGGCGGGTTCACCCCCTGATGGCACGGTCACGAGGTGGATGCGGTCGGCGGTCACCCCGGCGCTCCAGCGCCGCAGCACGTCCGGGACATCCTCGACGCGCCAGAACCAGCGCAGCTGCCAGTCGCTGTCGTCATGGCGCGCCACGCCTGCGTACCAGTCGCTGAAGGTGCCGGTCTGGCCGTGCTTGACGTCCTCCTGCCAGTGTGACGGTAGCTGGCGGGCGAGGTCTCTGGCGGTGAAGATGACGTGGACCTGCGCCGGTGCCAGGTCTGCGACGGCGGCCTCGACATGCCCTTCGGCCGCGCCAGCGAAGACGTCGTGGGAGACCACGCTGGTGCCCGGCCACGAACGAACGCGGGCCGCGACCTGCTCCCAGGTCCCGGTCGCCTCGGGGCGAGCCTCGCCGGAGAAGTCGAGGTCCTGCAGGTCGACTGCGGCGAAGAAGTGGTCGTCGTAGCGCTCGGCGGGGTACGACAGGCCCTGCGCCGCCAGCTCGTTGCGGTAGCGGAACAGCACGCTCTGAACGAACGTCGTCCCCGTCTTTGGCGCACCCACATGGAGGAAGACCCGCTGCTGAGAGTCCAGCGCCGACCCCACCACAGACTCCTCTGCTCAGCCCCATACGTAGGCCGGAAGACAGCCCTGAAGACGAGCCACTGTAGCGACGGCCGATCTTTGGTCAGCCTCCCGGACCGGCCGCCGCACGGCGGATCAGTCGGCAAATCCCGGCAGCGACTCCTCGAGGACCGCGCGGAAGGGAGCCTGCGCCTCCAGCTGCGCGAGCACGCCGATCCCGCCCAGCCACACCCGGTGAATCAGCAGGTACGACGGCGGCAGGTTCAGCTTGATCGCGGTGGCGAAGGCCGGACCCCGTGGGTTGTTGATCCGCACCGCCTGAGCGCGCATCCATTCCCGGGTGAAGCGGAAGTGCTCGACCTGGGCCGGCTCGACGAACGGCGTCAGGTACTCACGCAGCACGTCCACCTCCAGGTCGATGCCGGGCTTGATGAAGCCCTCGTCGCGCAGCCCCTGCGTCACGGCGGCCCAGTCGTCGTCGACGGCGCGCCGCAAGAGCCGGCCGATGGGTGACGGCAACGATCGCTCGGGCAGACGGGCGACGGCACCGTAGTCGACGACCCCCAAGCGTTTGTCGGCGAGCACGCGGAAGTTGCCCGGGTGCGGGTCGGCGTGGAGCATGCCGGTCCGCTCCGGGCCGCTGAACAGGAACCGGACGTAGGTCAGCCCGTACGTGTCCCTCTCGTGCTGCGTGCCCTCGGCGATGAGCCGCGACAGCGACGAGACGCTGTCGAGCCAGCTCGAGACCAGCACGTTGTCGGTGACGTCAACGACGTCGGGCACCACGATGTCGGGGTCTTCGGCGTACTCGGCCGCGAAGGCCGCCTGCGCCTGCGCCTCGAGCCGGTAGTCGAGCTCCTCGACAACCCGGTCGCGCAGCTCCTCGACGAGCGGCTTGATGTCAGTGCCGGGCAGCAGCTGCCCCAGCAGCCGTGCGGCGCGCGAGATCTGGCGCAGGTCGGCGTCCAGCGCCTCGCCCGCACCCGGGTACTGGACCTTGACGGCAACCTCGCGGCCGTCGTGCCAGCGCGCCCGGTGCACCTGGCCGATCGAGGCGGCGGCTGTGGGGTTGTCGTCGAACGAGGTGAACCGGGAGCGCCATCGAGGTCCAAACTCACGGGCCAGCACGCCGTGGACGGTGACCGGGTCCATGGGCGGCGCGGAGTCCTGCAGCCTGGTCAGGGTCGCGCGGTACGGAGCGGCGAACTCCTCGGGCAACGCCGACTCGAAGACGCTCATGGCCTGGCCGAACTTCATCGCGCCGCCCTTGAGCTCGCCCAGGACCTTGAAGATCTGCTCCGCGGTGCGCAACTGGACCTCGGTGAGCACCGTCTCGGAGGGCACCCCCGCCAGGCGCTTGCCGAACCCGATGGTGGCTCGCCCGGCCAGTCCTAGCGGCAACGATGCCAGCCGAGCCGTGCGCGCCACGGCCCGGCGGGGCAGCACGGACTCCTGGCGGGGGCTCCCGCGGTCCGCTTCGTTGGGCGTCATGGTCCCATTGTCACTGCCCGCGGCTTCGGCTGCGGGTATGTCCGGAACGGCCCACGGCGGGGCGCCGGGCGTACGTCGCCCCGCCAAGCGTCAGGGTGACGCTCAGACCCTGCCGAGGATCCGGTTGAGATTCGTGCCGCAGACCGGGCACGTCGCCTTAGCCATGCGCGTCCCCTTGTCGTTGACACGCACCTCACCGGAGGCCTCGCGCTTCTCCTTGCACTTGACGCAGTAGAACTCACCGCTCCACGTCTCCGCCATGCCGTACTCCTCGCGTGTCGTGTCGTCGCTACCCAGCCGGGCCGGCGCGACGGTCCTGGTGGTCGCAGCGGCAAGACCGGGGAAGCCCGCCGCTGGGCCGAGCGGGGCGCTGGCCTCGCGTCACCTTACGGCAGCCGCCCGTGGCCGCCACACCGGCACGGCTCGGGCGGCGCCCCGGCACCGGTGCGGAGGCGCTTGGCAGAGACACTGGCAGGGGCCGCGCCGACGGTGCACGCAAGGCCCCCGGACCCGGTCGGTCAGCGCCCGCCTTCCCCTTGCGGACGCTGCCGCCGTACCCGGGGGCCTCGTGTCCCCCCACGCTAGGAGCGGCCGCGGGCCGCGGTCAACGGATGGTTGCCCACCCCTGTGGATCCAGCTGTGCATGACGTGTGGAGCAACTGGTCGTCGGTTGTGGACGGTGCCCTTTGACCTGTGGACGCGGTTGTGGGGAACTGATCAGGGCGGCGCCGGGAGGCCCCGGGAAACCTGCACTGAGCACTCGCATCGGCTGTCCACCGGGTGTGGACGAAAAGTAGTTCACTTCCCAGCATCGTTTTCTGATGTGATCTGCTGGCTCGGCGGGGCGGGCGATGCTGTCGGAGGCCGCCGCTAGTTTGGCGGCGTGATCGCACCCGCCCCCGGACCCGCCGACCGACCCCTCATCGAGGTCCGCCGCAGCGCGCGTCGCCGGCGCACGGTCTCGGCCTACCGCGACGGTGACACCGTCGTGGTGCTGGTCCCAGACGCGCTCAGCAAGGTCGAGGAGGACCGGTGGGTCGACCTGATGCTCGAGCGCCTCGACCGGCGCGCCGCCCGTCGGACGCGCACCGATGAGGCACTGTCTCGCCGCGCTGCGGAGCTGTCCCGCCGCTATCTCGAGGGCCGCGCCCGTCCCACCTCGGTGTGCTGGGCAGACAACCAGCGGAGCCGGTGGGGGTCGTGCACGGTGTCCGATCGCTCAATTCGGCTCTCGTCCCGGCTGCGCGGCATGCCGAGCTGGGTTGTCGACTACGTCCTCGTCCACGAGCTGGCCCACCTGCTGGTGCCCACCCACGGACCGGAGTTCTGGGCGTGGGCGCAGCGTTATCCCCCCACCGACCGGGCGCGCGGCTACCTGGAGGGGGTCGCCGCAGCATCCGGTCTGGCCCTCGACGACGAGGCCGACATGCCGTCCTCGACGGCCTAGCCACCCAGGCGCGCCATGGCGGAGCGGATCAGAGCGTTTACCGACTCGTCCGCGCTCTCCGGCAGCCGGTCGAGCTCGAACCAGGCAACATCGTGCGACTCCTCGCCGCAGGACGGTGTCGCACCGTCTGGTGCGATCGCGACATGCTGCACATCGAGGTGGTGAGCAGGTCGAACCGGCCCACACGGCACCTCGTGCCGAGAGAGCAGCACCGGCACCGGGTCGATGACCAGCCCGGTGATCCCGGACTCCTCACGGGCTTCCCGCAGCGCCGCTTCGGCCAGCGTGGCGTCGTCGGGCTCGCAGTGCCCACCGGTCTGCAGCCACCGGTCCAGCCGACGGTGGAGGGTGAGCAGCACCCGACCCCGCCCCGCGTCGGCGACGAGGCTGCTCGCGGTCAGATGGTCCGGGTGGCACTGACGCCACATCGCATCCGGGAACGCCTGGAGGTGCGCCAGATATGCGGTCCGGAGCCGCTGCTGTTCGGCATCCGGTGCGCCCCACTCTTGGAGGACGCGGGCGGCAGCGGCGTGCAGGCTCACCGATCGGCTGGCGGATCGCCCGGGCTGCCCGGGCCGCCCGGGTCGTCGGCGGTGTCCTCATCACGGTCGAGCAACCGTCCCAGCGCACTGTCGAAGTCGTCGTCGGTCGACGTCGCGCCCGTGTGGTGC
>Ga0183260_10001674_pt1 | contig 18432 bp, 13 predicted proteins | sample AntDrymUQ4972206_2_FD_129768 | JGI IMG/M metagenome (GOLD analysis project Ga0183260, IMG submission 129768) | Polar desert sand microbial communities from Dry Valleys, Antarctica - metaG UQ497 (22.06) (version 2) (version 2) | ecosystem: Environmental > Terrestrial > Soil > Desert | place...
ATCGACGGCGTGCCGCTCGCCGAGTACGACCGCCCGTCCCTTGCGCGCCGGATGGCGGTCGTGCCGGGCCAGACCGTGGTGGCGTTTCCGATGCGCGTCGAGGAGCTCGTTGGGCTGGGGCGGATCCCCCATGAGCATCCGCTGCTCGGGCAACGGCCGGCGGACCGCGTGGCGATTGAACACGCCATTGAGCGCGTGGGGATCGGCCATCTGCGCGGTCGGGACGTGCGCGAGCTGTCTCTCGGCGAGCGCCAACTGGTCGTCCTCGCGATGACCATCGCCCAGGGCGCGCGGCTGCTCCTGCTCGACGAGCCCACCGTCCACCTCGATCTTCGGCACCAGGTCGAGATCATGGAGCTGCTGCGGAACCTCGCCCAGAAGGATGGTGTGACCGTGCTCGCGGTTCTTCACGACATCGGGCTGGCGAGCCACTTCTTTCCCCGTGTCCTGCTCATCGCGGAGGGTCGAATGGTGGCCGATGGACCGCCGCAGGCCGTCCTGACGCCCGACCGCCTGCGTACCGTCTTCGGCGTCGAACCACGGTTCGTCTCGATTGCCGCCGAACAGACTCGATCCCGGTCATGATCGCGTCGTTGGGACAGCACCAGCCAAAATCAGCGCGATGAAGTGAGGACGCTGGCGGTGGCGGGCTTCTGAGCGGCGCGAAATTGCCATATGCCAATGGGGGTGGCACTAGGCGCGATTCTCCACGTTTCACCCCGCCACCGACTGCCGCGTGGCGATGAGCCGAGCGTGAATCACGCCCGTCAGACGGGCGAGGCCTCTGGCAACCCGTCGAAACGCCGCCTAACGCCACGGGGATTGGCGTATGGCAGGAGTTCCGACCCAGACTCCAAGAAAGGCCTCGTCGAAGCGGCCCTGCCTGGCCCGACCTCTTCCTAGGCGCGCTTGCGCGGCGGGTCGAAGAAGGGGAGAGGCACGACCGTCGCCGCCGCTCGGGCTCGTCGACCTTCGACGGTTATTTCCAGTGACACTTGTGAGCCTGCCGGTTCGTAACTCGCGTCCACCGACGCCAGGGCGATGTGTTTCTTGAGCGTCGGGCTCCAAGTTCCGCTCGTTGCCCTTCCCACCTGCCGACCGCCTGCGAACACGGGTACCTGCTCGCGCCAGGCCTGCGTGGGGACGTGGATCGGCAGCCCCTGCGCTTCGTAAAGAGTCTCGATTGCCGACCAATCGATCGAAAGCCCGACCAGGCGCCGCGCAGGCCCGCCGGCGTCGCGCTCGGCAATGAGCGCACGTTTGCCGACGAAATCCGCGTCCTTGTCGAGATTGACCAGTCGCCCCAGCCCGATCTCGTATGGCGAATAGTTCTGGGCCGGGATGAGGGCCTGCGTGGCGCTGGTGTAGTCGACTTCTATCAGGATCAGCCCGGCCTCCAGCCGCGCCATATCCAGCGCGAGCATCCCCGCCGGGCGGATTGCGTAAGGCCGACCGACCTCTATCAGGCGATCCCACAGCTCAAGCGCCTGCTTCTCGTCGACCCACAGCTCGTAGCCAAGGTCACCCGTGTAGCCGGTCCGGCTGACGTCAATCGGGATCCAATCGACCTTAGTCGACCGCCTTCGGTAATAACTCGGCTCCGCCCAGTCCTGCTTGGTCGCCGCTTCCAGGATGGCTCGCGATAGGGGACCCTGGAGCGCAATTGCCGCGGCCTCCTCACTGATGTCGTCGATTGTTGCGTCCAAACCCCGAGCGTTGAGCTCGAACCAGCGCAGGTGCTGCTCCGCCGAGGTCCAGCGGAACGCGTTGTCATCAAGGCGGGCGATGGTGCCGTCATCGATGACCTTCCCGTGGTCGTCGCACCAGGGCGTGTAGATGACCTGACCGGGCTTGATCTTCGTAGCGTCGCGGGTGATCACCCGGTCGATCAGCCGCACGGCGTCAGGCCCGCGCACGATGTACTTGTAGAGCGGCGAGACGTCGATCAGCACCGCGGCCTGGCGGATGCCCGTGTACTCGTGAATGTGCCGGAGGTCGTAGGTGCTCGCCGCCAGATAGCCCGACCACTCGCGCCAGTGCTGCTTGCGATTGAGCGGCGCTGTGCGTTCATGGAATGGCGTGCCGATCGTCACTGGCTAATCTTGCCGTATGGCGACGAAGGGATTGGAAACAGGCACGTTCATCGAATGGTGGAATGCCGAGGGTGGGCTCGAATGGCGGTGGCGGGTCGAGTACTGCAACAACCGCCGCTGAGCGGGCCAAGGTGGGCGATCGGTACGACGCGGTCATCATCGGTGGCGGTCACAACGGACTGACCTGCGCCGCCTATCTCGCGCGCGCCGGCTGGAAAGTGGTCGTGCTGGAGCGGCGCCACATCCTGGGCGGCGCGACCGTGACCGAGGAGCTGTGGCCCGGCTTCAAGATCAGCGTCGCGTCGTATGTCGTCAGCCTGCTGCGGCCGGAGATCATCCGCGAGCTAGATCTGCCCCGACACGGCCTCGAGATTCTCCCCGTCGACGGCACGCTGACGCCGCTCGACGACGACTACCTGTGGCGCGTCGACGATCACGGCACGACCCGACGCGAGCTGCGGCGCTGGTCCAAACGGGATGCCGAGGCTTACGATGAGTACTCGATCCTGATGGCCGAAATGGCACGCTTCGTCAAGCCACTGCTGGGTTCGGCCGCGCCACGGCTGGGCACCCAGGACGCTCGTGGCCTGGCCGCGTTAGCAGGCTTCGCGAGGAGGTTCGCGGCACTTCCCGAGAGCCAGCAGACGACCTTCATCCAGCTCCTCACGATGAGCTCAGCCGACTTCGTCAGCCAGTGGTTCGAGACCGAACCGCTGCGCGCGACGCTGGCGTCGTCGGGGATCATCGGTACGTTTCTGGGACCGCGCTCGCCAGGCACCGCGTACGTGCTGCTTCACCACTACCTTGGCGAGCTCGACGGCGAGTATCGCGCCTGGGGCCTGCCGCGCGGCGGCACGGGCGCGGTCAGCGGCGCGATCGCGAGCGCGGCCCGGGAGGCCGGCGCGGAGTTGCGCACGAACGCGGCCGTTGCCAGGATCGTGACCCGCGATGGGCGCGCCACGGGTGTCGTCCTCGAATCCGGAGAAGAGATCAGTGCGCGCGCGGTGATCTCCAGCGCAGATGTCCGCGTGACCCTCCAGCGCCTGCTTGAGCCAGGCACCCTGCCGCCCGAATCGGAAGCCTCAGTCCGCGCGTACAAGTTCCGCGGGTCCTCGGGCAAGGTCAACTTCGCGCTCGACCGGCTGCCGACGTTCAAGTCCCTGCCTGTCGGTACGACCGATGTCTATCGCGGCATGGTCAGTATCTCGCCTTCGATCGACTACCTGGAGCGCGCTTACGACGATGCCGTGGCCGGGCGTTTCAGCCGGGAGCCATACGTGGATATCGGTTTCCCGAGCGCGGTCGATCCATCCGTCGCGCCACCGGGCAGGCACGTCATGGCCTGCTTCGTCCAGTACTCGCCCTACGAGCTGGCCGAATCGGACTGGGACTCGCAGCGCGAGGCGTTTGGCGACACGGTGCAGGCGACGATCGCCAGGTATGCGCCCGATTTTCCCGACACTGTCCTGCATCGGCAGGTGCTCAGCCCGCTTGACATCGAGCGGACATTCGGTCTGTCGGAGGGGAACATCATGCAGGGCGAGCTGCTGCTCGAGCAGCTCTTCGCCGAGCGGCCCCTGTCGGGTTCGGGCTACCGAACGCCCATCCGCGATCTCTGGATGTGCGGCGCGTCGACCCATCCTGGCGGCGTCATCACAGGCGCCCCCGGTCGCAACGCGGCCATGGCCGTGCTGCGCGGCCGACGCACAGGACGGACGGCCGACGAGGAGCGGGCGGCTTGACGCGTCGGCAGGCCGCCTACGACGCGGTGGTCATTGGCGCAGGCCACAACGGCCTGGTCTGCGCGGCATACCTGGCGCGCGCGGGCCTGCGGGTCGTCGTGCTGGAGCGCCGCGACCAGGTCGGCGGCATGGCCGAGACGTCAGAGCCGTGGCCAGGGGTGCGGGTTCCGACGCTGGCTCACACGGTTGGCCGATTCAGGCCCACAGTTGCCCGCGAGCTTCGTTTGCGCGAGCACGGGCTGCGGCTGGTCCAGCCCGACGTTCGAGTGTTCGCGCCCCAAGCCGATGGCCGCGCGATCACGCTGTGGGGCGATCCCGCCCGGACCGCCGCGGAGCTCGCCACGAACGACCTGGTCGGCGCCCGCGACGCGCGCGAGTACGAACAGGTTGACCTGCGGACACGCGCTCTTGCGCGCGGGCTGGCTCAAATCCTCGCGCGAGTACCTCCGGATCTCGCCGCGCCCTCGCTGGCGGATGCGTTCCACGGGATCCGCACCGCCCTGGCGACGCGGGCCCGGACTCGGTCGGCAGACGCGGGCCTCCTGCGGGCCATGCCGATGGCCGTTTTCGATCTCGTGGGCGAATGGTTCGAGAGCGATGCGCTCCGGGCAGTTGTTGCGGCGCGCGGCGTCCTGCTCACGGGGCTCGGCCCCCGGATGCCCGGCACGGCCGGCGTGCTGCTCACCGACGCCGTGGGCCATGACGGCGGCCTCGCCGGTCAGACCGTTTTCGCGCGCGGCGGACCCGGGGCGCTTTCGGCGGCCCTCGCCTCCGCCGCGCGCGCCGCCGGTGCCGAGATCCGCACGGATGCCGCGGTCGCGCGCGTGCGGCGCGAGGGGGAGAACGTGCGTGGTGTCACGCTCGCGGGCGGCGAGGAGATCGCGGCTGGCGTGGTCGTGTCATCGGCCGACCCCAAGACCACGCTGCTGGACCTGCTCGAGCCGGAGGTCATCGGCCCGCGCCTCTCGTGGCGCGCGTCAAACATCCGTCAGCGCGGTGTGACAGCCAAGTTGAACTTCGCGCTGCGCGATCTGCCGCACTTCCCGGCCGCGGTCGACGATCCCCGCCGCCTCCGCGGCCGGTTACTTCTCGCCCCATCGATGGCGGCGCTACAGAGTGCGGCGGAGCCGGCCAAGTACGGCGAGATCGCTGATGAGCCGCTGATCGAGGCCACGATCCCTTCGCTCGCGGACCCGGGCCTCATCGATAGCAACCGCGCTGCACCGATCCGCCACGTTTTGAGCGCCATCGTCCAGGCCGCGTCCCGCGATCTGCGCGTCGGATCGTGGGACGAGCGACGCCACGAGCTCGGCGACATCGTCACGCGGACGATCGAGCAGTACGCGCCCGGTTTCAGCGACCTCGTCGAGGCACACCAGGTCCTCACACCGCTTGACATCGAACGCGATTACGGTGCCCAGAGCGGCCACCCGATGCATGCGGAGGTCGGGCTCGACCAGTGGTTCGCGTGGCGGCCGCTGCACGGCTTCGGTCGCTACCGGATGCCGCTCCACGGGATGTACCTGTGCGGCTCGGGCGCGCATCCCGGCGGCGGCGTCACCGGCGGCCCAGGCCAGCTCGCGGCACGGGAGATCCTGGCCGATTTGAAAGCCGGGCATCTTAGAGTTAGCGCGTGATCTGTCCCAACTGCTCCTCGGTTAACGAGGCTGGCGCGAAGTTCTGCAATGAGTGCGGCGCGTCCCTGAGCTCAGGCTGCCCCAACTGCGGGGCGATCAACAAGCCCGGGGCCAGGTTCTGCAACGAGTGCGGGACGGCGCTGACCGCGGGCACAGGCGCTGCTACGCCGCCGGCAGGCGTCGCGCAGCCCGCTGCGGGTTCGCCTTCGTCCACACCCGTCGCCGAGCGCCGCCTCGTGACCATCCTGTTTGCGGACATAGTCGGCTTCACCCCGTTCGCCGCCGAGCGTGACGCGGAGGAGGTGCGGGACACGCTGTCGCGTTACTTCGACATGTGCTCGGAAGTTATCGCACGCTACGGCGGAACCGTGGAGAAGTTCATCGGCGACGCTGTTATGGCCGTGTGGGGTGCGCCAGTGGCACATGAGGATGACGCAGAGCGCGCGGTGCGCGCTGCCCTGGAACTGGTCGACGCCGTCAGTACGCTCGGCGCGGGTGTGCAGGCACGCGCTGGAGTACTCACCGGAGAAGCCGCAGTAACCATCGGCGCCACGAACCAAGGGCTGGTTGCGGGCGACCTGGTGAACACCGCTTCGAGGCTGCAGTCGGTCGCACCGGCCGGCTCCGTGCTCGTCGGCGAGACGACATACCGCGCGGCATCCAGCGCCATTGCGTTCGAGGATGCCGGGGAGCAGACCCTCAAGGGCAAGGAAAGCCCCGTTCCAGCGTGGCGGGCGCTGCGGGTAGTCGCCGAGCGTGGCGGACGCAACCGACGCAACGAAGGCCTGGAAGCGCCGTTCGTTGGTCGCGCAGACGAACTGCGTCTGCTCAAGGACCTGCTCCAGGCCACCGGTCGTGAACAGCGTGCCCGCCTCGTGTCGGTCATGGGTCCAGCGGGGATCGGGAAATCGCGCCTGGCTTGGGAGTTCCTCAAGTACATCGACGGGCTCGTGGAAACGATCTACTGGCACAGCGGCCGGTCGCCCGCCTACGGCGAGGGCATCACCTTCTGGGCGCTCGGGGAGATGGTTCGCGGCAGGTGCGACCTCGTCGAAGGAGATGACGAGGCAACGACACGGCGGAAGGTTTCGGAGACAGTCGCTCAGTGGATCACGGACGACGAGGAACGCCGCTGGGTCGAACGGGCGCTGTTGACCCTGTTGGGCGCGGAAGCCGGAATGCCGCCGGAGCAGCTATTCGCCGCCTGGCGAACCTTCTTCGAGCGGATCTCTGCCGCGGGAACAGTGGTACTCGTGTTCGAAGATCTCCATCACGCCGACATGGGAACCCTCGACTTTATAGATCACGTTCTCGAGTGGAGCCGTGGCGCGCCGCTGTATCTCGTGACGCTGGCTCGGCCCGAGCTGCTCGACCGCAGGCAGGATTGGGGTGCTCGCAAGCGCAGCTTTACCTCCGTCTTCCTCGAGCCGCTGCCTGAGCCACAGATGCGCGAATTACTCGCCGGTCTTGCTCCGGGTCTGCCAGACAAAGCCGTCGCGGCGATAGTGGATCGGGCAGACGGGATACCCCTGTACGCCGTTGAAACGGTCCGCATGCTGGTGGCTGACGGTCGTCTCAGGGAGGAGGAAGGCGCCTACGTCCCTGTCGGTGACCTCAGCGCCCTGGCCGTGCCGGACACCCTGACGGCCCTGATCTCATCTCGGCTCGATGCACTGGACGCCGCCGATCGCTCACTCATCCACGACGCGGCTGTTCTCGGCCAGTCTTTCACGGCCGCGGGCCTGGCCTACATATCCGGCATGGCCGAGCGAGAGCTCGAAGACCGACTGGCGGTCCTGGTCAGACGCGAGCTGTTGGCGCGTGACATAGACCCTCGCTCGGCAGTACGAGGTCAGTTCATATTCGTCCAGGCACTGATCCGAGAGGTGGCGTACAACACGCTGTCGAGAAGGGACCGCAAGAGCCGCCACCTTTCTGCAGCGCGCTACTTTGAGCAGGTGGGCTCAGACGAGCTGGCCAGCGCGCTCGCGGGCCATTACCTGGCCGCGCACGACAACGCCCAGGAGGGCGCCGAGGCCGATGTGCTTGCCGCCCAGGCGCGGATTGCACTCAAGGCCGCCGGCGAGCGCGCCAGTGCTCTCGGTGCAAACGACCAGGCGGTGGCGTTCTTCGAGCAGGCTCTCGCGATCAGCGCGGATGCGCACGACCAGGCGGAGCTTCACGAGAGGGCCGGCGAGTCGGCGCGACACGCAGGTAACTACGACGTTGCCCAAGCACACCTCCGAGCGGCGATCGATCTGTACCGGGACGGCGGCCACCGCGCCCGGGCGGCCCACGTCACCGCAGATTTCGGCTGGGTCCTACTGGACGCCCGTCGCAATCAGATTGCACGAGAGATCCTGGAGCAGGGGCTCGCGGAATACGCCGATGAGCCAGACGGGCTCTACCACATCAAACGAGTGTCGGTCCGGGCGCTCGAGCAGAACGATGAGCACGAGCGCGCCATTGCGGCTGCCGACGAAGTGCTCCAAATCGCGGAACACCGCGACGACGTGGCAGTAATAGCCGGCGCGCTCGTCGGCAAGGGCGCGGCCCTGAGCAGCCTGGGTAGGTTGCATGAGGGGATCGCCCTTGTGCGAGCGGCCGAAGCGCTGGCGCGATCCTCCGGACTCGACGAAATCCTGGCCATCGCGCTACTCGTCGGCGGGGCACATCTCGGCGAGATCGACATGAAGGCCGCGCTCGTGAACACGCAAGAAGCGCTGGTTCTCGCGCGGCGCCTTTCCCGGCGGACCTCGACTCTTCTAGCGATAAACAACCTCGGTTACACCTCATTCGTCGCCGGCGATTGGGATGGCGCCGTGGCCGAGCTCGACTCAGCGCTTGACGAGGACATGGACGTTGCCCAGCGCATCTGGCTGACGAGCAACTCGCTCGATGTCCATGCCTGTCGTGGAGAAGACGTTTCCGCCGGCCTGGCACAACTCGACGCGCTCGTGGTCGCTGCTGGAAACGAAAAGGAGCTGCGCACAGCATCGAGGGAACCGTTCGCGTGGGCTGCGCTCGCGGCAGGCGACTTGGAGGAAGCGCGTCGCCTGTGCCTTGAGATCGCGAATCTCAACAACCTCGCCCCCGCCGCGCTCTACCAGGCCGCACGGTGCGCGCTCTGGGCGGGCGACTCCGATGGTGTCGCTGCCGACCTTGCCGCACTAGACGCGACGGGATTCCACGGCCGAATAGTCGAAGCGCGCCGGATGACTCTCCGCGCCGGTTTGGCGGCTTGCGGGCAGCGCGAAGGCGAGGCCCTGCGGCTCTACCGAGAGGCGCTCGATGCCTGGCGTGACGTGGGCATGACATGGGACGAGGCGCAGACTGCGATTGACATGGCTGTCGTCCTGGATCCCTCCCTCCCAGAGGTTCGTGCGGCGACAGAAGCCGGCCGCGAGACCATGGTCCGCCTGCGCTCGCAGCCGTTCATCGACCGACTGGATGCTGCGATGGCAAGGCCACCGGCCACAGACATTCTCGTCACCGAGCGCTCAGCCGGCGAACAGATCTCGGTCGAGTCGGCTTAGCGGCGCTCATCCTCGGGCTCGCCTTGGGCGGTGACAATCTCATCCAGCCTCTCGTCCGTACGTGTCGTTGGCTCGGCGGCGTCCGGGGCTGGCGCGCCGGCAGGCAGCTTCCAGGACCAACTGTTCAGTCGGCTGAGCATGCGTCGCGCGGTCAGGTCGAGCTGGATCGGCGTGATCGCGATGCGCTTGTTGACCACGGCGTGGAAGTCGGTGCCCGGCTCGGCCAGACCGGACGGTGGCGGGCCGCCGATCCAGTAGTACGGGATCCCGCGCGGATCGAGCCGTTCGATCAGCTCGTCCTGGTAGATGCGCTTGCCCATACGCGTCACCTCGACGCCGCGTGACTCGGCAGGAGAAATTGCCGGCACGTTGATGTTGATCAGCTCGCCCGGGGCGAGGCCGTTCTCCAGGATGTTCACCGCGGCGACATAGGCGATCTGCGAAGCGAGGGTGAAATCGGGGTGCTCGTAGTACTCCTGCGAGATGGCGAACGCGGGCACGGCGGAGATAACTGCCTCCATCGCCGCGCTCACCGTGCCCGAGTAGGTGATGTCGTCGCCCAGGTTGGCGCCGTAGTTGATGCCCGAGGCGACCAGGTCGAAGCCGATGTCGAAGTAGCCCAGGAACGCCAGGCTGACGGCGTCGGTCGGCGAGCCGTCGACCGAGTAGCCGATCGTTCCGTCGGCCAGCGTTCGTTCGCGGACGCGTAATGGCCGCATGAACGTCTTGGTGTGGCCGACGGCCGACTGGTTCGTTTCGGGCGCCAGCACGTATACGTCGCCAAGTGGTTCGAGCGATTGCTTGAGCGCCAGTAGCCCACGCGACTCAATCCCATCGTCGTTGGTGACGAGAATCCGCGGGCGAGACTCCCACTCGGAGAGGGGCCGCGCAGCGCGAGGTGTCGCGCGCGGCGGGTTCAGTCTGCGTTTGCGGAGTGCGACGGGTTCGCCCGCGTCCCGGTCTATGTCGCGGCGTTCGACGCGCTGGGCCTCGCGCCTGATGTCGGTCGGGGCTTCGGTGTCGTCCGTGCCGTTGGCGGTCCGACTGCCGTTGCCGCCGGCCTCAGCGGGCCGCTTCACGCGGTCGGTTCGACAGGCTTCGGCTTCGGTGTCCCCGTCGGGCTCGGCGTTGAGATGTCGGGCGCCGCGGCCCCCTCAGCGGAAGCCGCGGTCCCATCTCCGATGCCGACGGGCGGCGGCGTCGGCACGCGCACGTGACGCCCCTCGCGCTCACCGACCCGGCGCGCCGCGCGTGAGGTGACATCCCGTGGGACGTTCGCGTTGCGGCTCAGGAAGTGCTGGAAGAAGGAGGCAATCACGGCGGCAAACGGGAGGGCGAAGATGGCGCCGGCGACGCCGGCGATCTTGAGCCCGATGAGGACGGACACCAGGACCACGACCGGGTGCAGGCCAACCGCCTTGCCCATCACCCGCGGCAGCACGAGATTGTTGACGATGAACCAACCCACGATCATCGCCACAAGCGCCGGCAGTGCAGTCTCGGGCCGGGTCAGCGCGGCCACGACGACCGGCGGCGCCCATGAAAAGGCCGGCCCCAGGAAGGGGATCGTCTGAAGCACGCCGGAGAGGGCCGCCGAGGCGGGTAGGAAGTCGATCCCCAGCACAGCGTGGACGAGAACGGCGAAGGCGCCCAGCACTACTCCCTGGATTGCCTGCCCGCGGATGAATCCACCGAAGGAACTCGCCACGCTGGTCTCGAACAGGCGCGCCGTCTCGCTGTACTGGGGTGGGACGAGCCGGTTGACGTAGGCCATGATGCGGTCCTTGTCCAGAACGATGAAGAGCGACAGGAAGACGATGATCAGTAGGCTGGCGACGATGCCCAGGCTGAACAGCGCGAGGTCGGTGAGCGGCTGGACGAGCTTGTCGCCCAGGTCACCAAGGCTGGCGAACAGGTCCTGCGCCACGGCGACGAGATCGACGCGAAAGCCGAGATCCTGGAGCGTCCCCTGGAGCGGCGCGAGGATCTCAGGCAGGCGCGCCTGGAGGCTGGGCAGCTCGGTGATGAAGTTGCCGATCGACGCGGCCAGGCTGCCGGCGACGACCAGAATGACCCATGAGAGGCCGACGAAGAGACCCAGGTAGACGACGGCCACGACCGCCGCGCGCGGCAGCCTGGGGAATGCCCGAAGCACCAGGCCGACGATCGGCGACAGGATGAACGCCAGTAGCCACGCCAGCAGCAGGACGAGGAGGATGTCGCTGAAGAAGGCCAGGATGACCGACACCTGGGAGACGAGGATCAGCGCGAGGACGAGGGTCCCCAGGACGAGGACAGCGTGCAGCCAGCGCCGCTCCGACTCGGGAACCTTGACGTCCATCAGTGATTGAGTCTACTGCGCTGCCGCGGTCGTACGATGGTGGCGTCGGGACCAGAAGGAAACCAAGCAATGCCAGGCAATCTCGTTCTCTCCGATGCGGCACGGACCACGGCCGGCATCCTGCTCATCACCATCCTGCTTGTCGAGTTCGGCGGGTGGTACATGCTCCAGATAGTGCGCCGGCGCGTGGAGCTGACCGGGTTCCAGCAGGCTTTTGCCCGCGCAGGGCACGCCCATGCAGGTGTGCTGGTAATCCTGTCGCTCGTCGTGCAGATCTATGCTGATGCGGCGACGAGTGGACTCCTGGCAACAATTGGCCGCAGCGCCGTGCCGCTGGCGGCGATTCTGATGCCGACTGGCTTCTTTTTGTCCTCCATGGGCGCGGGCCGGACGACGCCCAATCGTCTGATTTGGTTGACCTACGCCGGCGCCGTCGCGCTTGGTGTGGGAGTGGCCGCGCTGGGCGCCTCGCTACTCACCGGCTGAACCGTCATCTCCTTGCGAGGGATCTTCCTCCGCAGAGGCACTTCGTGTCCTGCTGCGCGTCGTCTACGAGCTCCCGCCATTGCGGGTTCTCGTCATCTCCTTGCGAGACCCATCCGGTCGTGCACTTCGCGCATCGTCTCCGCCGCCAGGGGCGCGAGTTTCGCGGCGCCCGCACGTAGCACGTCCTCGACGTAGTCGGGCTTGGATTCGAGCTCGCTGGCGCGCTCGCGCGCCTCAGCGAAGTGGCTGATTATCCGGTCGGCAAGTAGCTTCTTGGTGTCGACACAGCCCGTGCGCGCGGTGCGCTCGCCGTCCCAGACGTATTCGTAGTCATTGCCGAAGAATCGGTGCAGCTGGCAGACGTTGCATACCTCTGGGCGGCCCGGTTGAGTGCGCAGGATCCGCTGCGTGTCGGTGACCATGCTCATGACCTGCTTTCGGATCGTGGCCTCCTCGGCCAGGATCTCGATCACGTTGCCCACGGACTTGGACATCGCCTGCACGCCATCCGTGCCCAGGATTACCGGCGAATCGGTGAACACCGCCTCGGGCTCGACGAAGAACTCACCGTAGCGCCGGTTCCAGGCGCGCAGGATCTCGCGGGCCAGCTCGAGGTGGGCCTGCTGGTCCCTGCCAACCGGCACGCGACCGGCGTGATAGATCGCGATGTCGGCCGTCTGCAGGACCGGGTAGGTCAGCAGCGCGTGGTTGACATCATCGGGTCGGTTTCGCTTCTTCTCCTTGAACGACGGCGTGCGCTCGACCCAGGCCACCGGCACGACCGTCGAGAGCAGGTACGCCAGCTCGGCATGCTCCGGCCGGTCCGATTGCCGAAACAGGACCGCCCGCTCCGGATCCAGGCCGAGCGCCAGCAGGGTCAGCGCCATCTCGTGGGAGTTGCGCCGGATCGCCTCCGGGTCGTGAGTCGAAGTCAGCGCATGGTAGTCCACGATGCAGTAGATCGCGTCGCCGCGCTCCTGGAGCGCGATGTAGTTGCGGAATGCGCCGAGGTAGTTGCCCAGGTGCGGCAGACCGGACGGCTGGACACCGCTGAATACGCGCTCGCTCACGGCGCGCACGGGCGCCGCGGCCTGGCCGCTCTGCTCATCCGTAGCCGTCACGTCCGGCAGTCTAGCCGCGGACGAATGGGTAAGCCGGCGAGCCGACAGGATTACCCGAACTGCGCATTCCCACCCATTGCGCGTGGGCGTACAGTCGCTGAGAGGCGCGCATTCGCAGTGCCTCTCCAAATGAAGGAGCGGATCATGAAGTCGATCGTGGTCAGACGGACAGCCCTATCGCTCCCAGGTGCCGTCCTGCTCTCGCTTGTCCTTGCCAGCCAGGCATTGGCGGCAACATGGAGCGCGCCGATGCCCCTGACCTCCTCCGGCATCGCCTTCGCGAAAGCACTCGGAACGCTCGGCAATTCGACCGTAATCGCCGTGTACATCGAGCACACGCCGGACATGCCGAACTTCCCGTTCACTTACGCGCTCAAGATCCGACGCAGCACCGACTCAGGATTGTCCTGGGCTCCGCCGCTGAAATTGTCCAAAGATGCCTTGAACGCAGATATCGCCACTCGTGGCTCCGTCGTCGACGTAGTGTGGGACCAAGGCGACACCAACCGCATCCGCTACGCCCGCAGTCTTGACGGAGGATTGACATTCGATCCTCCCGTTGCGTTGTCGCCGAAGGGCAAATGGGCATGGAACCCGAGCGTCGCGCGTGGCCCCGACGGCGTGGTCGCCGTGGCGTGGGAGAACCTGAACACGGGCCACGTAAACGTGCGTGTCAGCACCGACGGGGGCACCTCGTTCGCGCCTCAGGTCCCGGTTGCCATTGCTGCCTATGACATGGGCGTTGAGGTCGCCGTCGGCCAGGGCGTGATCTACGTCGCATACGCCGAGGACTTCGACGAGCTTCACATCAGGAGATCAACCGACGATGGCATGACGTGGAGTCCAGCGATACCAATCACGAACAACTTGTACGGGGTCCACGAGCAGGTCAGCCTTACCGCAGTCGCCAACCGGGCGTACCTCGCCTACGCCATCAGGACGGGGTCAGGCAACGCGGACGTGAAGTATCGAAGGTCCACGGACCATGGTGCCAGCTGGGGAGGAGAGATGGCACTCTCACCGGTGGCATGGGACTCGTGGGAGCCGGACATTGCCGTCCAGGGCGGCGTCCTGCGAGCCGTTTTCACACGGCGGGGCTCTCCATACCGGGTCTTCTACCGGCAAAGCAGTGACGGCGTTAACTGGGCGGCCCCTGAGAAGGCAGCTGCCATGGGGTACGAGGCCAGCGTCGGCTTCGCCGGCAAGGGCATCGTGCTGTACCGCGTCGGGACTGGCGACGCATACGTCGTAACCCGAACGCCGTAGCCGTAGCAGCGTTCATCAGTTCCGCAGGAGGACGGCGCCGGGTTGTCCCGGCGCCGACCCAGCGCGGGACCGTCGGCGGGCGTCGACTGTCACAATCGACGCGATGCGAATGAGCGACGTGTTGCGCCAGCTGCGGCAACAGAAGACGAGTACCGATGCGCGGCCCCGGCTCATGGAGCGCTACGCCGCATTCCTGCCGGTCACCGGAGCCACGCCCAACCTGTCCCTCGGCGAGGGCAGCACGCCGCTCGTCCATGCCCGGAATCTGGGCCGACTGATCGGGACGCCGCTGCTCCATCTCAAGGTCGAGGGCATGAACCCTACCGGCTCGTTCAAGGATCGTGGCATGGTCGTCGCCTTGGCGAAGGCCATGGAGGCCGGCTCGCGCGCGATCATCTGCGCCTCGACCGGCAACACGGCTGCGTCGGCCGCTGCGTATGGAGCGTCGGTTGGCCTGGAAGTCGTGGTCGTGCTGCCCCATGGCCAGATCGCGGCCGGTAAGCTGCTCCAGGCTCAGATGGCCGGTGCCCGTGTCGTTGCCCTGGACGGCAATTTCGACGACGCGTTGCGCGTGGTCCGCGATCTCGTTGACGACACAGATCCGCTCGACCATCCGGTGACTCTCGTGAACTCGGTAAATCCGCATCGGCTGGCGGGCCAGAAGACGGCCGCGTTCGAGGTTTGCGAGGACCTTGGCGGGGCGCCCGATTACGTCGCGCTGCCGGTCGGCAACGCCGGCAACATCTCGGCCTACTGGCAGGGTTTCACCGACTATCGCGACACGGGGCTGGTCGAGACTCGACCCGCCATGCTCGGCTTCCAGGCTGCGGGAGCGGCGCCGCTCGTCACCGGGCGGCGGGTGGACGACCCGCAGACGGTCGCGACGGCCATTCGCATCGGCAATCCGGCAAGTGCCGACAAGGCCATCCGCGCGCGAGACGAGTCGGGGGGCGTCATCGAGGCGGTCACCGACGACGAGATCCTGGCGGCGTATCGCGACGTGGCGCGCCACGAGGGGATCTTCTGCGAACCGGCGTCTGCCGCCTCGCTGGCCGGCGTGCGGAAGATGGCTGCCGACGGTCGGATCGACCCGGGTGCCACCATCGTCTGCGTGCTGACCGGTCATGGCCTCAAGGATCCGGACACTGCCCACCGCGCCGCGACGCCGGCGCTCCAAGCGGGTCCGTCCGCGGACGCGGTAAGGGCGGTGCTCGATTGGTGAATGCCACTCCCGGCTCGGGCAAGCGCGGCGGGCGGCGGCGGGATATGCGGCGGCGGCGCGACGTTCCCGGTTGGCCGGAGCGGGTAAGAGTCGAGGCACCGGCCAGCAGCGCCAACCTCGGACCCGGCTTCGACGCGCTTGCTCTCGCTCTCGACCTTTGGCTGCGCGTGACACTCACTCCGCTCGACGCCGGCGCGGAGTCGCTCGAGGTGGAAGGAGAGGGCGCCGATGAGATAGGCATGGATGCCGGCAACAGATTCCTGATCGGGCTCGAGCACGGGCTAGAGGAGTTCGGCCTCGATCCGCCAGTGATGCGCATCGAGATGAGCAACGCCATCCCGCTGGCGCGCGGCCTGGGCTCGTCGGCCGCAGCGAGCGTTGCCGGGCTGCGAGCGGCCGAGGCGCTGGCCGGCGAGGACATCGGGGAGCCGCGCCTGCTGGAGCTGGCGACCGACATTGAGGGCCACCCCGACAACGCGTCGGCGGCGCTGCTCGGAGGGTTCGTGATCAGCAGCGAACGGCCGGCGCGCTTCGACCCACCCATGTCGCTCGTGGCCGCCCTGTTCATTCCCGACGTGACCTTACGGACGGCCAGGATGCGCGACCTGCTTCCCGAAAACGTTTCCCACACCGACGCGGCGCACAACGTCGGCCGCGCGGCGATGGTCGTCGCGGCGCTTACCTCGGGTTCCCGCCTCGACCTTCTGGCCGCGATGAGCGACGACCGGCTGCACGAGCCCTATCGCCTCGCCCACTTCCCGCAACTGCCCGATCTCGTCCGTGCCGCCCGCGAAGCCGGGGCGCTGGGCGCCGCGCTCTCCGGCGCGGGCTCGACCGTCATCGCGCTGACCGATGACGAGACCATCGCGCAGCGCGCGGCCGATGCGATGGCAGGTGCAGCGGCGGGTCTCGATCTCAATGGGCGGGCGTTGGTCGTGAGGCCAGTGGCCCACGGCGCGCGCCTCGTCGAACGGACCGCAGCCGCAGGATCAACACGGTGACATTTCCCAGCAGGATCGAACGCTTCCGGGCCGTCGATTCGACTCAGCGCGTCGTCCGCGAGTGGCTCGAAGGTGGCACGGACGAAGTGGCGATCGCAGTGGCTGATTACCAGACGGCGGGCCAGGGCCGCCAGGGGCGCGATTGGATGGCGCCACCCGGCGCAGGGCTGCTGCTGTCGGTGGGCTTCAAGCCCGAAGTCCTGGCGCCGAGACACGGCTGGCGTCTGGCAGCGATCGTCTCACTGGCCATGCGCGATGCGGCAGAAGAACAGGCCGGGCTCCAGGACGGAACCATCTGGCTGAAATGGCCCAACGACCTCGTGTCCGACGCGCAGGACGGGGGGCTGCACAAGGTCGGCGGCGTCGTGGGCGAGTCGGTCACGGGCAGCACGGGTGTCAAGTCGGCCGTGATCGGCATCGGCATAAATAGCAACTGGGCGGCAGTCAATTTTCCGTGGGCGTTGTCGCGTTCGATGAACAGCCTGCGCGAGCTTGCCGGGAAGCGGCCGATAGACAACGAAGCCTTGCTCGAGGGATTCTTGGCCCGCCTCGAGCCGCGCTACGAAGCGCTCAAACAGGGCACTTTCGACGCCGCGGGCTGGTCGGCGGCGCAACGGACGACGGGGCGCCGCGTGACCGTTGAGCTCGGCGACGAGACGGTGTCAGGGACCGCCACGGGCGTGGATCCCGAGAGCGGAGCATTGGTGTTCAGAGGCGAGGACGGCGCAGAGGTGCGCGTCGACAGCGGCGCGGTGATCCGTTGCCGCGTGCGGTGAGGCCGATCCCTACGCGCGCGTCTCCTCGCCATCGGTCCTCATCGCAGCCTCACGCGGCGTAAGAGGGCGCCCAGCGTCCCCGAACCCGCGCAGGATGTGTTCGCGCAACGCGTCGTAGCGCGCCTGGCGCAAACCAGATCGCGGTTGATCCCAGCGCTTGGCCGCCAACAGGAACTTGGCGTACGAACGTGACATCGCATAAGCGAGTCCGCCGATCCCATCGCGGTAGCCGCGCTTGACCACGTACACACCAAGCTCACGAAGCGCGTCACTGAACAGCTCGAACATGCGCGGGTCACCCTGACCGGTCTCGATCGCGCGGCGCGCCTCGATCGTGGTGTAACGGTTCCACTTGTCCGCCACCGATTCAAGGCTGACGCGTGTGAAATGCCACAAGGAGATGGCCGAGGAGCGCGGCAAGACCGCAATGCGGGCGCCGTGCACGGGCGTGATGCCACTGTGCAGCTCTGGGGTGATGGCGACTCCGCCGCGCCGAAAGAGGCGCGGCTTGCCCGGCCACCACGGCGTGCTGCGCAGCCGCCGGCCGAGGAAGACGTTGATTCTCGGTATCCTCGCCACGTCGTAGTCGGGGTCCGAATCGATGAATTCGCGGATCCAGCGAGCGAGCCCAGGAGTGACCACCTCGTCGGCATCGATCGAGAGGATCCAGTCGCCCGTGGCGTGGTCGAGTCCCGCTTGGCGGGCGAGCCCAAAGTCGGCAATCCGCTCGTGCCTAACGAATACGTCGGCGTATCGCTCGGCGATCTCGCGCGTGCGGTCGTCGCTCTCCAGGTCGACGACAATGACCTCGTCGCACCACGGCTGCACACTGCGCAGGCAGTACTCGATGTTGTGCTCTTCGTTGAGGGTGATGACAAATGCCGAGATTTTGACCGAAGGCATGCTTCCCCTGCGACAGTGCCGGCCACGACGCTTTCGCTTCTTTGGCCTGGCGGAGCGCGCCTGCCGGACCCTGGTCGCAGGTTATATGCCGTCAGGTGGCTGCGCGTCGCAACAGGTGCGGTGAACCGCTGACGCGTCAGGCGAGGCTGATCTGGGCGTGTTGGTGTAACGGATAGACTTCCTCCGGTGTTGAGGAGAGGGAAGGACCGCGCGTCGGTCCTGGTTAACTTTGACGTCGACCGCTCTGCCGTAGAGGCGGCTCGGCGCGATCCGCGCGCATTCGAAGCGCTTTATCGGAAGTACGTCGC
>Ga0183260_10001675_pt1 | contig 18421 bp, 17 predicted proteins | sample AntDrymUQ4972206_2_FD_129768 | JGI IMG/M metagenome (GOLD analysis project Ga0183260, IMG submission 129768) | Polar desert sand microbial communities from Dry Valleys, Antarctica - metaG UQ497 (22.06) (version 2) (version 2) | ecosystem: Environmental > Terrestrial > Soil > Desert | place...
CGTGTGCAGCCATCGTGGTTATGTCTCCACACCGGGTCGGCGCGTGATGCTGGATCGATATTTGCCCCGGTTGTCTTCTTGATCATGCCCGTCACCTTGTTGTTCGCCTTCTTTCCCGGAGTCGTAGGTCTCAATCTGCTGGCCCCTTAGCCGGCACAACCAGGAGGAACCATGAGAACCCCATCGCTGCTTATCAGTCGGCGTCCGACAGCGCACCGAACGAGGCGACGTGCCCGGTTGGGTGATGATCACGGTGATGACGATCATCATCGCTTCCGCCATCTTGGTGACCTTCCAGACCAGGGTGACCGCCTTTCTCGAGAGCACACTCAACGAGTTCATGTAGGTGGCCGCACCGTCGAACCCGCTTCGAGCGAGGTCGGAGCGAGGCTCAGCACTCATCGACTTCGCGCTGGTATCGGTCGTCCTGGTCCCGTTGTTCTTCGGCGTTCTGCAGATCGGTCTCATCTGGCACGTCCGAACCACGTTGGTATCTGCCGCATCCGAAGGGGCTCGGTATGGAGCCGCATACAACCGTTCGTACGTCGATGGGGAGACCCGGACGTCACAGGTGATCGCAGAAACTTTCGGCACCGACTTCCATGACGCCGTCTCCGCTTCGGAGTCGGCCGTGAATGGACAGCCCGTGGTCGCCGTCGCAGTCCAAGCAGATGTGCCGGTGCTTGCCTTTTGGGGTCCTACGATCACGGTCAATGTCGAGAGCCATGCCATCAAGGAGTACCTGCCATGAGCGGGCCCTGGCATCAGTGGCCACACTGTCGACGCGACGAGGAGGGATCAGCGCTGATCGAGCTCACCTGGCTTGGCTTACTGCTGTTGATACCGCTCGTTTATGTGATGTTGACTCTGGTCACCCTCCAGCGTTCGGCGTACGGAGCGACCGAGGCGGCGCGGGCGGCTGGGCGGGCGTACATCCTGGCGCCGGAGCTGGAAACTGCTGCTGGCCGAGCCTACGAAGCCGCACGCCTGTCGATGCTCGACCAGGGGGTGGTGCTCGATCCCGCCGATCTGCAGATCGTGTGCCATCCCGACCCGGGCTCATGCCTCCAACCGGGGTCCTCGGTCGAGGTCATGCTTGCCCTCGACGTCGCCCTGCCGCTGATGCCGAGCATCGGAAGCGATGCACTCGCGAGCATCGCCGTCGACGCCTCTCATGTCGAGTCGTATGGCATCTACCGCGAAGCCGCTCGATGACATCCCGGCGGCGGAGGGGCCAAGAGACCGGTCAGATTACCGGCATGCTCGTCATCTTCGCCGTCTGTCTGCTGCTGGCGATCTCAGCTGTCACCAACATCGCGGCCAGCTACCTACGTCGCCAAGCTGCCACCTCACTCGCCGATGGGGCCGCGCTGTCCGCCTCGGACGGGGCAGCAGCAGCTGGCGTCTACGGCTCCCTCGACGACACGCACGTCACCATCGACGAGGCCGCAGCCACGGCAGCGGTCGAGGCCTACTTGCAACAGGTTGGGGCTCACACCACCTACCCGGGTCTTGAAGCCGACGTCATCGTCGACGGCCCCGCTGTCTTCGTCTACCTGTCCATGCCGTTCGAACTGCCGGTCTCGTTGCCCGGCGCTCCTGGCACCACGACGATTCACGCCAGCGGCTCAGCGGTGATGCCGATCTATTGAGGGTGTTACAACTACGCCTCATGGCGACACATCGCTGTCACAGCCTCGACTAGACTCGGGACATGTACGGCAATGATTTCGGCCCTGCTGACCGCCCCACCCCGTCGGATGGTGCTGGCGGTCACCTGGATAGTCGCGACCTGGAAGCGGACTTCCAGGCGATCATCGACTCAGATGGCCGCATCGAGCCGCGGGACGCAATGCCGCAGGCCTACCGCAAGAGCCTTATTCGCCAGATCGCTCAGCACGCGCATTCGGAGATCATCGGCATGCAGCCCGAGGGCAACTGGATCAGCCGGGCACCGAGTCTGCGGCGCAAGGCCATCCTGATGGCCAAGGTGCAAGACGAGGCCGGGCACGGCCTGTATCTGTATGCCGCCGCTGAGACCCTCGGCGCGGAGCGCGCCGATCTGCTGGACATGCTGCACAACGGGAAGCAGAAGTACTCATCGATCTTCAACTATCCGACGCTCACGTGGGCCGACATGGGGGCGATCGGCTGGCTCGTCGACGGGGCGGCAATCGTCAACCAGGTCCCGTTGTGCCGGTGCTCCTACGGCCCCTACGCCCGAGCGATGGTCCGAGTGTGCAAGGAGGAGTCCTTTCACCAACGTCAGGGGTTCGAGATTCTGTACACCCTTTCTCACGGCACCTCTGGGCAGCACGCGATGGCGCAGGACGCCGTCAACCGGTGGTGGTGGCCGAGCCTCATGATGTTCGGTCCGCCCGACGCCCAGTCACCGAACACGGAGCAGTCGATGGCCTGGGGGATCAAGCGGTTCAGCAACGACGACCTGCGCCAACGGTTCATCGACATGACGGTGCCCCAGGCCACGGCGCTCGGACTCGATCTTCCCGATCCGGAGTTGCGTTGGAACGCCGAGCGCGACCACTACGACTCCGGCGAGATCAACTTCACCGAGCTCTTCGAGGTCATAAAGGGCAACGGGCCGTGCAACGCTTCCCGCATGGCGCACCGTCGCCGCGCTCACGAAGACGGTGCGTGGGTACGTGAAGCGGCCGACGCCTATGCAGCCAAACACCGTACGGCGACGAACTCGCCGCCTGGCCACGCAGCAGCATGACAGAGGGAGACGACCGCGTCGTCACGACCGAGGTGGTCACGGGCACCGAACCGCAGCAGCTCAACGCCGAAGGCGGACACGGCGCTGTGCCGCTGGAAGGTGTGGCGACCCAGCAGGCGCCGCAAGCGGCCGCAGCCCGTGATTGGCCGCTGTGGGAGGTGTTCGTCCGGGCCAAGCGCGGACTGAGTCACGTTCACGTCGGGAGCCTGCATGCCCCCGACGCCGCGATGGCGGTCCGTAACGCCCGCGACCTTTACACCCGGCGGCAAGAGGGCGTCTCGATCTGGGTCATGCCGGCCGAACACATCACCGCCACCAGCCCCGATGAGAAGGACGCGTTCTTCGACCCGGCGGCCGACAAGATCTACCGCCATCCCACGTTCTACTCCGTACCAGAGGGCGTCAAACACCTGTGAGCTCGACAGTGCCCACCTCCACGCGTCACCTCGCGACGGCGCCGTCGAACGCTGACGTCTCCCGCTATGCCCTGCGCCTTGGAGACGACGCGCTGATCTCCGCCCAGCGCATGGGGGAGTGGATCGCCGCTGCTCCGCAGCTGGAAGAAGATGTCGCACTCGGCAACATCGCATTAGACCTGCTCGGTCAGGCGCGCGCACTGCTCACCTATGCCGGGCAGCTCGAAGGTGCGGGACGTGACGAGGACGACCTGGCCTACCTCCGCGACGAGCGGCAGTTCCTCAACGCCCAGATCTTCGAGCTGGGCAACGGTGACTTCGGCTTCACGGTGGCCCGCCTGTTGGTCACCTCGACGTACCAGCACGCCCTCTACGCAGGGCTGCGGCACTCAGCCGACTCGACGTTGGCGGCGATCGCCGCCAAGGCCGTGAAGGAGGTCGACTACCACCGTGACCACGCCACTCAGTGGACACTGCGTCTGGGTGACGGCACCGCCGAGTCTCATCGGCGGATGCAACAAGGCGTCGATGCCGTGTGGCCCTACGTCTCGGAGTTGTTCGAGTCTGACGCTCTGACGACAGCTCTGGCGGCGAGCGGCGTGGCGGTCGACCCCAATAGCCTCGAAGAACAGGTTCTGGTGTACGTCGAACAGGTGCTCACCGAGGCTACGTTGACGCGTCCGGAAGCCACCGTGCGCCATACGGGCGGGCGCAGCGGAATCCACACCGAGCAGTTCGGCTACGTCCTCGCCGAGATGCAGCATCTGGCCCGATCCCACCCAGGAGCAAAGTGGTGAGCCAGATTGCTCCTCCGCAGCCAGCCGCGATATGGCAGGCGGTCGCCTCCGTCCTTGACCCGGAGGTTCCGGTCTTGACGATCGAGGACCTGGGGATTCTGCGAGACCTCCACCTCGACGAGTCCGGACACGTCGAGGTGGTCATCACGCCGACGTACTCAGGGTGTCCCGCGATGGACGCCATCACCGCGGACGTCGTCGAGGCGCTCGCCGCCGTGGGCTGCCATGACGTCTCAGTGCGACTCGTGCTGGCTCCCGCCTGGACCACCGACTGGATCAGTGAGGTCGGCAGGCGCAAGCTCCAGACCTACGGCATTGCACCACCACACCACCGCGGCGACGGCCCGGTCCCGGTCGCACTGAGCGTGCGGTGTCCGCAGTGTGGGTCGGCTGACACCCGCGAGCTCAGTCGTTTCGGTTCGACCGCCTGCAAGTCGTTGTGGTCGTGCCGGTCCTGCCTCGAGCCGTTCGACTCTTTCAAGGCTCTTTGAGGCGCCGCGGCTCATGACACCTCCGCGGCATCCCACCTTCCACCGCCTTCGGGTAGCAGACGTGAGCCCACTCACCGACGACGCGGTGTGCATCAGGTTTGAGGTGCCGACAGAGCTCGCCGACGACTACGACTTCATCCAAGGCCAACACGTGACGGTGCGCACGTCACTGGCTGGTGATGACGTGCGGCGCAGCTATTCGATCTGCGCGCCGGCGAAATCGGGCCAGCTCCGTATCGGTGTCAAGGTGCTTCCGGGCGGGCACTTCTCCGGTTTTGCGGCCGGTCAGCTAGCGGTGGCTGATGAGCTCGAGGTGATGACGCCCACGGGACGTTTCTTCACCCCGCTCGATCCCTCGAACCGCAAGCACTACTGCGCTATCGCAGCTGGCAGCGGCATAACCCCGGTGCTCTCGATTATCGCAACGACTCTGGAGCAGGAACCCCACAGTCGGGTGACATTGATCTACGCGAACCGAACGAGCCGCTCGGTCATGTTCTTGGAGGAGCTGGAGGACCTCAAGGATCGATACCGTGCACGGTTCCATCTCATCCATGTGCTGAGCCGCGAGCCTCAGGACGCAGAGCTCTTGTCGGGGCGACTGGACGCCGCGCGGCTCACCAAGATCAACGAGACCCTGGTTCCCCCCGAGACGGTCGACGAGTGGTTTCTCTGCGGCCCCTATGGCATGGTGATCGACCTTCGCCAGGCGCTCCTCGACCAGGGGGTTTCGCCTTCACGAGTTCACAGCGAGCTGTTTCACGTCGAGACCGTGCCCTCCGTACGGCCGGTGGCGACAGCCGACGGGGGAGAGGGTTCGGACGTCACTATCCGTCTCGATGGTCGTACGTCGTCCTTCACACTCAAGCGCGATGATGTTCCTGTGCTCGAAGCTGCGCTTGCTGTCAGAACCGACGCCCCCTTCGCCTGCAGAGGCGGCGTCTGCGGAACCTGCCGCGCGAAGCTGGTTGAGGGTGAAGTCGTGATGGACACCAACTACGCGCTCGAGCCCGACGAGATCGCCGACGGCTACGTGCTCACCTGCCAGAGCCACCCGACGACAGCCACGGTCGTTCTCGACTTCGACTCGTAAGAGTCGAAGCGATGGGAACGGCGACTCGTGAGAGTCGAAGTGAGGGCGTCGCGGTCACCGGCCTTTTGAGGTAGGGCGGTGTTAGGGTCGGGCCGTGCGCCAGTACCTCGATCTCATGCGGCGCGTCCTCGAAGACGGCACCCCGAAGGGCGACCGCACCGGCACCGGCACTCTCAGCGTTTTCGGTCACCAGATGCGCTTCGACCTGAACGACGGTTTCCCCCTCGTCACGACCAAGAAGATCCATGTGAAGTCCGTCGTGGGGGAGTTGTTGTGGTTCCTGCGAGGTGACACCAACGTCCGCTGGCTGCAGGAGCGCGGAATCACGATCTGGGACGACTGGGCCGATGACAACGGTGACCTTGGACCGGTCTACGGACAACAGTGGCGCTCCTGGGCGACACCAGATGGGGGACATGTCGACCAGCTGCAGCAGGTGATCGACCAGTTGCGGATCGACCCGAACTCGCGCCGCCTGCTGGTCAGCGCCTGGAACGTGGCCGACATCTCGAGAATGGCTCTGGCGCCGTGTCATGCTTTGTTCCAGTTCTACGTCGCTGACGGCCGACTGTCCTGTCAGCTGTATCAGCGCTCAGCTGATGTGTTCTTGGGAGTGCCGTTCAACATTGCGTCCTACGCACTGCTCACCTCCATGGTCGCGCAGGTGAGCGGGCTGCGCGTCGGTGAGTTCATTCACACCTTCGGTGATGCCCATCTGTACTCAAACCACGTCGACCAGGCCCGTGAACAGCTCGCCCGAGAGCCACGCCCGTTGCCCGAGCTGTGGCTCGATCCGGCGGTCACCGCTATCGCGCACTTCGATCTGGAGCACGTCAAGGTCTCCGGATATGACCCGCATCCGCCCATCAAGGCGCCGATCGCCGTATGACGACGAAGGTGGTAGCGGCCGCGTCTGGCTAGCGGAATGGCCGTGCTCGGTCGCTGTTGTGACCGTCGACGCTGGCAAGACGCTGGCAAAACGCTGGCAGCGAAATTCCGAGAACGTGAGGGTGGGAAGGGTATAAAGCCCACCATGGCAACCAGCTCAGACAGAAGTCCGCACCTCGAAGCGACGGTCCCGGCCGACGACGCGCCCCTTCCAACGCCTGCGGGTCCTGTCTGGGTGAGCCCGGGGGTGCGAACGGCTTCTGAATGGACGTGGCGCCTCGGAGTGATCGCGCTCGCCCTGTACGGACTGAGCAAGGTCTTCCGAGAGTTCTCCAACATCATCGTGCCGCTCGTCATCGCGCTGCTGTTGGCGGCGCTGCTGTACCCGTTGGTGGACCGGCTCGCCCGCGCCATCCCCCGTGGGTTGTCCGCGCTGGCGGTACTGCTCGGCACCCTGGCCGTTGTCATCGGCCTCTTCGCCCTGGTCGGGCAACAGGCGGCGAGCGGGTTCCCCGAACTACGCGACCAGGCCGCCGCCGGCCTCGAGGACGTACGCACCTGGCTGCGTACCGGACCGCTCAACATCAACGCCGACGCTCTGGCAGGTTACGTCAGCAAAGCCGAGAAGGCCGCCAAGGACAACCAGTCCACTCTGGTGTCTGGCGCGCTCGGGCTGGCGACGACCGCCACGCACCTGGCCGAAGGATTTTTCATCGCGCTCTTCGCGGCGTTCTTCTTCCTCTCGTCCGGCCACCGCATCTGGGCCTGGCTGCTGCGAATCGGCCCCGAGCGCGCGCAGCGGCCGATCGACGACGCCGCCCGCTCGGGGTGGGTGACGTTGAGCCACTACGTGCGGGCCACGCTGCTCGTCGCGCTGATCGACGGGATCGGGATCGGCGTCGGTGCGGCGCTGCTGGGAGTGCCGCTCGCGCTCCCACTGGGCGTTCTGGTCTTCCTCGGCGCCTTTATCCCGATCGTCGGTGCCTTGGTGACCGGGGCGTTGGCCGTGCTCGTCGCTTTGGTGGCCAACGGGCCGGTCATCGCCCTGGCCGTCGCGGGCGTCGTACTGTTGGTCCAGCAGATCGAGTCACACGTGCTCCAGCCGTTCCTTCTGGGCCGCGCCGTCGACGTCCACCCGTTGGCGGTGATTCTCGCGATCGCGACCGGCGCGACCGTGGCCGGCATCGTCGGCGCCCTGTTCGCCGTACCAGCGGCTGCGGTGGGAAACACGATGATCACTTCTCTTGCCGGACGGCACGGCGGTGGCTCCGGGGAACCGAGGGAGCCCGAAGCTGAGCCGCTCGGTGCCGATCCACCACCTCCCACCGATGTGGACAAGACGCCTGGCTCGGAGCCATCCCCGCTCACCGACGGAGGCAACGGCGACAAGCGCCACTGACGTGCCTGCATCGGCACCCGCCAGCTACCCGATAGATCCGAGTCTGGCGTCGTCCCAGCGACGGGTAACTCGGATCCTTGGAAAGTCGGCCGGCGGTGGTTCGGCGAGTGGCTAGCGGGGTGGAAAAGGTAATCTGCTCGGATGGTCCCTTTGACCGCTGCACCCTTCGGGCGTGTCCTGACAGCGATGGTCACCCCCTTCGACACGGGCGGACTCGTCGACCTCGCGGCCGCCGCGCGCTTGGCCGAGCACCTGGTCGAATCGGGTCACGACGGCCTGGTGATCTCCGGCACCACCGGGGAGTCGCCCACGGTGAGCGACGTAGAGCAGGACGCCCTGCTACGCGCAGTGGTGGAAGCCGTGGGCGACCGCGCCACCATCGTCGCGGGCGTCGGCAGCTTCGACACCGCGCACTCGATCCATCTGGCCGCCGCCGCAGCGGCTGCAGGCGCCGACGGCCTGCTCGCGGTCACCCCGTACTACAGCAAGCCGCCTCAGGCTGGAATCGCGGCCCACTTCGAAGCCATCGCCGACACGACCGAGCTTCCCCTCATGCTCTACGACATACCCGGCCGGACAGGCGTCAAGATCACTGCCGAAACGCTGGCCAGGGCCGCAGAACACGAGCGCATCGTCGCGGTCAAGGAGGCTAGCGGCGACCTGTACGCCGGCACCTGGCTGCTGCGATCGACGGACCTTGCCATCTACAGCGGGGACGACACGCTCAACCTGGCCTGGCTGGCAGTCGGTGCGGTGGGAGTGGTTTCTGTGGTCGGACACCTCGCCGGGCGGCGCTATGGCGACATCATCGCGGCTGTTGACGCCGGTGATCTGGAAACCGCTCGCAAGATCGACCGCTCTCTCCTGCCGGTCGTGCGCGCCATCATGACCCGGACCCAAGGAGCCATCATGGTCAAAGCAGCTCTTCAGCTGCAGGGTCACCTTTCGAACCGTCACGTGCGGATGCCGCTCGTACCCGCAACCGAAGAACAGGTCGCCGAGCTGGAGAGCGACCTGATCGCTGCAGACCTTTTGGAGGGCACCGCCGAATGAGCCATCCCCACCCCGAACTGGGACCGCCACCTGAGCTCCCGGCGGGCGGACTACGCATCATCCCGTTGGGTGGTCTGGGTGAGATCGGCCGCAACATGGCCGTACTCGAACACCATGGCCGCCTGCTCATCATCGACTGCGGGGTCCTCTTCCCCGACGAGAGCCAGCCTGGCGTCGACCTGATCCTGCCCGACTTCGAACCCATCCGGGATCGCCTCGCCGACGTCGAGGCACTGGTCTTGACGCACGGGCACGAGGACCACATCGGCGCTGTGCCCTACCTGCTGCGCGAGCGGCCGGACATTCCCCTGGTGGGGTCGAGGCTGACGTTGGCGCTTCTCGAGGCGAAGCTACGCGAGCACCGGCAGACCAGGGCGCCGAAGTACGAGGTGGCTGAGGGCGACCGGTCTCAGTTCGGGCCGTTCGACCTGGAGTTCATCGCGGTCAACCACTCCATCCCCGACGCTTTGGCAGTCGCCGTACGAACCGAGGCTGGGCTGCTCCTGCACACCGGCGACTTCAAGATGGACCAGCTGCCGCTCGACGGTCGCATCACCGATCTGCGAGCGTTCGCTCGGCTCGGCGTGGAGGGCGTCGACCTGTTCATGGTCGACTCGACCAACGCTGAAGTACCCGGGTTTACGACGTCTGAGCAAGACATCGGTCCGGTGCTTGAGCGAGTGTTCGCCAAAAGCTCGCAGCGCATCATCGTCGCGTGCTTCGCCTCACACGTTCACCGGGTGCAACAGGTCATGGACGCCGCCGTCTCCCAGGGCCGCAAGGTGGCGTACGTCGGCCGGTCGATGGTCAGGAACATGACGGTGGCCCGCGACCTCGGCTACCTGTCTGTCCCGAACGACACCCTGGTCGACCTCCGGGAGCTAGACCGATTCTCCCCGGACGAGGTCGTCATCGTCTCGACCGGCTCGCAAGGTGAGCCGCTGTCGGCGTTGGCGCGCATCGCGCACCGCAACCACGACCGCATCCACATCGAGCCCGGTGACACCGTGGTGCTGGCCTCCAGCCTGATCCCGGGAAACGAGAACTCGGTCTTCCGCATCATCAACGGCCTGACCAAGCTCGGCGCCAACGTCGTCCACAAGGGCAATGCGATGGTGCACGTCTCCGGGCACGCGAGCGCCGGCGAGCTGCTCTACTGCTACAACATCCTGCAGCCTCGCAACGTGATGCCGGTTCACGGTGAGATGAGGCACCTGGTCGCCAACGCCCAGCTCGCCGTCGACACCGGTGTGCCGCGCGAACGGGTCGTGCTCGTCGAGGACGGCGTCGTGGTGGACCTGGCTGACGGGACAGCGGCGGTGAGTGGAAAGGTCGAGTGCGGCTACGTGTTCGTCGACGGGGCGTCGGTCGGCGACATCACTGAGAGCTCCCTCAAGGACCGGCGCATCCTCGGAGAAGAGGGCTTCATCTCGGTGCTGGTCGTGATGGACTCGGCGTCCGGAAAGCTGGTGGCAGGTCCGGAGATTCATGCTCGTGGCTTCGTTGAGGACGACAGCGTCTTCGACGCGGTTCGCCCGTTGATCGAGGACGCATTGACGAAGGCAGTCAACGACGGCAACGACGACCCCTTCCAACTTCAGCAGGTCATTCGGCGTACAACCGGCCGGTGGGTCAGCCAGAAGCACCGCCGCCGCCCGATGATCATCCCGGTCGTGCTCGAGGCCTAGGAGGAGCTGCGCCGCGGCAGCTTCCACGGCCGATGCTGCCGGGGAAGCGTGAGCCGTCGGGGCTCCTGCTCAAACATGAGGCGATCAACCTCTGCCGAGCGCTGCACCACCGTTGACCTGCAGGATCTGGCCGGTAGTGAAACCGGCCAGCGGTGAGGCAAGGTAGGCGACCGCCTCGGCCACCTCCTCCGGCGTACCTGGGCGTTTGACGAGCGTCGATGCCACCCGCGGCTCCACAATCTCTCTGCTTAACCGGCCTTCCCAGAACTCAGTGGCAGGCACGAAACCGGGTGCTATCACATTCGCGGTGATTCCGTCGGGGCCGAGTTGGCTCGCCAGGCCGAAGACCCATGCGTGCAGAGCCGACTTGGCGGCGCCGTACGAGCCCGGACCGCGCACTCCGGCGATCGAGCTCATCGCGAGTATGCGTCCGCCCGGGCGGCGGAGGCGGGGCAGGAGCGCTTCGGTGAGGAGCACCGCGGTGAGCACGTTGGCATGGAAGTCCGCCAACCAGCTCTCGGCAGTCTCGGCCAGCGACTGGCTGCCACCGCCGGACAGGCCGCCGGCGTTGTTGACGAGTACGTCGACTTGCTCGTCCGGGAAGAGGTCAGCCGCGAGTCGCTCGACGGAGTCGGGCTCCGCGAGATCGGCGGCGCGACAGGTCACGAGATCCGCCCCGACGCTCTGGTTGATCGCGGATGCCGCTGCCCCCAGGATGTCCTCGCGTCTGCCTACGATCACCACCTCGTCGCCATCCGCGGCGAATCGCTGCGCGATGGCCCGGCCGATACCGGTGCCACCCCCGGTGACGACGACGTGACGCTCCATAGCTTCTCCTGCTCGAGTGACGGGCGGAACCGAGGCAGCCCATCTCTAGCAGAGCTTGGCCAGCGACGGACCAGCCCCTCTAGGCCAGTGTTGTTGCCTCCCGTCCCGCCCCCGCGATGTTTGAGGGAATCGGGTAGAACTGGACCCGATCACCATTTCGCGATGTCGATGGGGGGCGACCGGGTCGATGCACAACGCTCTCGACGCAACGGGTGAGCCTGTCAAGACGGGAGCTGCACACTCAGATCGGCCGGGAGTCGAGACGGTTTCTCTGCCGGAGCGATTGCGAAGGGCGTCGGCACCGGGGGTTGCGTTGCTCGCGTGCTCACTGGGGCTTTGCTGCTTCGTAAGTCTGGCGTACGCAGTGAGCGACCTCGGCGTCCTAGTCGCGGTGAACGACCGCTTCATCGGCTGGATCGGCGCCGCATCGATGCTGTCGCTGGTAACTGCGACGGGGGTAATGAGCCTGTCAGCGCGGATTGGGACTGGTCCGGCCTTGACGCTTGGCGTCATCGCAGCACTCTTCGGTATGACGTTGGCCGCCGACCTCGCCAGCGGCGCCCACCTGGCTCTGAGCCTCATGTTGCTCGGCGGAGGAAGCGGCGCCCTGCTCGCCGGGTCCATCTGCATGGCGACGGAGCTGCCTCGGCCGTTGGCACGCCTGGCTCTGCTGGCGTGGAGCCTGCCGGTGGCCGGCTCCTGGCCGGTAATCGCCTGGTTCTCGCGGCATTCCAGCGCTCTTGACGAGGCAGCGGTCACCGTGCACCCCAGTTGGTGGCTGGTTTCCGCGGCCGCAGCGACGATCGCGCTCTGGAGCATCCTGAACATGCTCGTCGATCCCCACCGGCTGAGCCCGGCCACAAGCGCGCCCTGGCAGGATGCCTGGTCGGTGCTCGCCTTGGCGTGCAGCCTTGCGCTGCTGATGGTGATGCTCCTCGGGTTCGACTCCGGCATCGGCGCGACGTGGCTACGACCCGTGGTCCTGGTCACCTCCGGGCTGGTAGCTGCCGGGTGGGGCTGGACCGCCAAGTTGGTCCCCGGAGCCAAGGCCCGGTTGTCGTTCGTTGGCGTGGTGGTTCCTGCGACCACTCTGCCCTCGCTTCCGCAACTGTTGGTGGTGGCGGCCGATGCTGGGGAGAAGCGCGTTGGATGGGAATGGCTTCTCATTCTGACGGCTTTCGCGATCGCCGGCGGCGGGTTGGGATGGCGCATCGGGGCGACCCAGACCATCCCCTACGGGCTCGTGGTCTATGCCCTCGCATCGGCGGGTGCCTGGATCATGCCCGGTCAGCCCTGGCTGATGGCCTGCGTGGCTGTGCCGCTTGTCGCGGCAGGGGCGGCCGTGCTGGTGGCGAGCTTGCACGGCTGCAGCGAGAGTCGCGCAGGCCTGTACTTTGTGGGATTCGCCGTGATCGCAGCAATCCATCTCGGTTCGGTTTTCTCCTTGCCGTTCACCTGGTCCGTCAGTGGCGATCTGGCCCAGCTGAGCACGTCGGTCGACGAGGTGCGTGCGATGGGGCGGGTGCTATTCGGACTGACGTTCAGCGCCTCGGTGCTGGCAGCGGCGTACACCTGGATCCTCAGCAGCCGCACGTCAGGCTCCGCTCCACCTCCAGCCGCCGCTGTATAGGGCAGAGACACCCTGCGCAACGCGCGTGTTACTCCTGAGACTGTTGAGGCTCTTGCCGTAGCCTCGCGGTATGGCGACCCGAACGTCTTCCTCGTCGCGGTCGCGGGGCTCGACGAGCTCGCGATCCGGCATGTCCGGCAGCCAGACCCGGCGCACCTCGTCGACGAGCAAGGCCAAGCCCAGGAGCGGCAGCTCTCGGGCCAAGACGTCGTCGCGGCGCAGCCGGAGGCCTGGCAGGTTTGCCATGCTTGCAGGCGCTCTTGGGCGCGGCACCACAGCGTTCTGGCTGGGCATCGCGCACCTGCTTGGGGCGATTGTCCGCCGCATTGGTACGACGGCTCGCGGTCTCGAACCCGAACAACGAAAGGACGGGCTAGGACTTGCCCTGATCGGTCTTGCGATCATCGTCGGTGCGGCCGTGTGGTGGCGACTCGACAACCCGGTCACCGAAGCGGTGCGAGCGTTGGTCGAAGGCGCTGTCGGCATCGCGGCATGGGGTATGCCGTTGCTGTTGCTGGTTTGCGCCTGGCTCGCCATGCGCAAACCACGGCTGGAAGGCCCGAGCGGACGCCCGCTGATCGGGTGGGCCGCCACCTCACTTGGCGCGCTGGGCCTCATCCACATCCAGCATGGCTTGCCTCGCCCCAGCCCGTCAGACGGCGGCATCGACGCAATGCGAGAAGCGGGCGGGGCGATCGGCTATGTCAGCTCGGCCCTCATCAGCGATCTTTTTCGCAGCACAGCGATCGCGATCCCGCTGCTGGTGCTGCTGACCATATTTGGGCTGCTCGTTGTGACGGCGACTCCGGTCTACCAGATTCCCAGCCGGGTGCGGGGCATCGTCGACAAGCTGCTGGGTCGCACGCCCTCCGCCGTACCTGCTGAGAGCACAGACGAGTGGACGTCCCTGGAACCGCTGACCCGAACCCGTCCACGTCGACGCGTGTCGACCATGACAGGCGACGAAACAGATGAGATCGAACCCGTCGATGGCCAGGCGCTGGAGAGCCGCGAGTTCGCCCGACGTGACGGCACGGGCGGGTCGGCGTCTGGAGCGGGTTCGAGTGAGGACACTCCGCTCGAACCACCGCCACACACGCCGCTCCCGCAGCGCGTCGAGCAGCTCAGCCTGTCAGGCGACATCACCTACACGCTTCCCGAGAACGGGGTCCTCAAGCCGGGCAGCGCCCACAAGGCACGGTCCGCAGCCTCCGACGCGATCGTCGGTCGGCTGACGGAGGTGCTCGAACAGTTCGAGATCGACGCACAGATCACCGGCTACACGCGTGGCCCGACGGTCACGCGCTATGAGGTAGAACTCGGCCCGGCCGTCAAGGTCGAGAAGGTCACGGCACTCAGCAAGAACATCGCGTACGCCGTCGCCAGCGCCGACGTGCGGATCCTGTCGCCCATTCCAGGCAAGTCGGCGATCGGGGTCGAGATCCCCAACGTCGATGCGGAGATCGTGTCGCTCGGAGACGTGTTGCGAGCGCCGAGGGCGCGGAGCGACTCGCACCCGATGGTGGTCGCGCTTGGCAAGGACGTCGAGGGCGGCTTCGTCGCCGCCAACCTCGCAAAGATGCCGCACCTGCTGGTCGCCGGCGCCACCGGCTCGGGCAAGTCGAGCTTCATCAACTCGATGATCTGCTCGGTGCTCATGCGCGCCACACCTGACGAGGTGCGCATGATCCTGGTCGACCCCAAGCGGGTCGAGCTGACGCACTACGAAGGCATCCCGCACCTGATCACCCGCATCATCACGAACCCCAAGAAGGCGTCCGAGGCGTTGCAGTGGGTAGTGCGCGAGATGGACCAGCGGTACGACGACCTGGCCAACTTCGGGTTTCGCCACGTGGACGACTTCAATAAGGCCGTGCGCTCGGGGGCGGTGAAAGTGCCGGTTGGCAGCGAGCGTGTGCTGGCGCCGTACCCCTATCTGCTGGTCGTCGTCGACGAGCTCGCCGACCTCATGATGGTCTCGCCGCGCGACGTCGAAGACGCCATCGTGCGCATCACGCAGCTCGCCCGGGCCGCTGGCATCCACCTCGTGCTCGCCACTCAGCGGCCGTCCGTCGACGTGGTGACGGGCCTGATCAAAGCCAACGTCCCAAGCCGGCTCGCGTTCGCGACATCGTCGCTTGCTGACTCTCGGGTCATCCTCGACCAACCGGGCGCCGAAAAGCTGGTCGGTAAGGGTGATGGCCTCTTCCTTCCCATGGGTGCCAGCAAGCCGGCCCGAGTGCAGGGCGCGTGGGTCACCGAGGCCGAGATCAAGAAGGTGGTCGACCACTGCAAGCAGCAGCTCGAGCCGACCTACCGCGACGATGTCACGGCACCCCAGCAGACCCGACGTGAACTCGACGACGACATCGGTGACGACCTCGACCTGGTCTGCCAGGCGGTCGAGCTGGTGGTCTCCACGCAGTTCGGTTCGACGTCGATGCTGCAGCGCAAGCTGCGTGTCGGTTTCGCCAAGGCCGGCCGCCTGATGGACATCCTCGAAAGCCGCGGCATCGTCGGCCCCTCGGAGGGTTCGAAGGCTCGCGATGTACTGATCAAACCCGACGACCTCGACGACGTGATCGCAACCTTGCAGGGGGAATGATGGAGCTGGTCGTGCGCCGGCGTACCGGGCTGCTGGCGGTGGTCACGTTGCTGGCGGTGGCGCTGTCAGCTTTGTATCTCTGGCGGTTCGACCAGACGCACGACAGGCTCGCCCTCCTCGTCGGTCTCGCCATAGGCCCCATCGCCGCCATCCACGCCGCCGCGTGGTTCGCTGCGCGCAAGCCGCTGCTGGTCGCCGATGACACCGGCCTGATGGTCCGCGTCGGCGGCGAGTGGGCGGGTGTCCCGTGGCGGTCGGTCGAACGGGTCGAGGTTCGACACCCCAGCGGGCTGAGCGATGGGCACGTGCGTGTGGTCCCTTCGCACGAGGTGCGGGCATCGCGGACGACCGGCTGGCGAGCGCGCCTGGCCGCCGTGATCTCTGAGCGCGAAGACAACGCATATGTCGTGCCCTTCGGGATCATCACCAAAGCCTCCGAGACCGACCTCGTAACCGCGTTGAAGCGGCTGGCCGCCGGTCGGGCCGAGGTCGACGTGCGCGCCGAGATCGACGTACCGCAGGAAGGGCAGGCTGAACCGAAGCCCGCAGTGGCCTTGACCAAACGGCTCGAGGCCCGGCCAACCGCTGCGCCCCCGCCCGCCGAAGAGCACGAAGCTGTACTCGAGCCACCGGCACCCGCAGGTGAGGCGCACAACCCACCGCGGCCGAGGCGCCGCCTACAGGCTGTAGCGCGGGCAACGCCTCTGGCCACCCCGTTGACCTCCGTCGTGTCGGCTCTGGTGTCTCGACCTGCGGCGCGCCGCGAGGAGGTGATCGCCGGCCGTACTCCTCCTGACACCGATGGTGCACTTGCGCTGTCTCTGGACAGCCGGTCGCAGGCTGACAGCACGACGCTGCCTGAGATCCGCGAGCTCCGTCGTTCGTCGCCCGAGTCACGACCAGAGGCCGACTCCGCGCACGGGAACGTGGCGCTGATCATCGACGCGACCACCGATCTTTCCGCTCGCGCGATGCAGAGGGTACGGCGGCCCGCTCCGGCGGTTGACCCTCGACCAGTTCCTGCCGCCACCCAGGTGGCAGACGAGCAATCGGCTGACCTGATGATCGGCGGTGAGATAGCCGAGGCGCGGCAGCGGCTCAGGCTGAGCATCGATGAACTAGCTGATCGAACTCGGATCAGGCCCTACGTGATCGAGTCGATCGAGGCTGACAATTTCGGGCCGTGTGGCGGCGACTTCTATGCGCGCGGGCACTTGCGGATGCTCGCCAGAGTGCTAGGTCTCGATGGTGACCCGCTGGTGGCGGCGTACGACAAGCACTTCGCCACGTCGCCCATAAGAGCCAGAGACGTCTTCGAGGTGGAGCTGGCGGCCGGCACGACGGGTATGGTGCGAGGAGGCGATTCGCAGGCCAACTGGGCAGCGCTGATCGCCGCTATCCTTGCGCTCGCCTTGCTCTGGGGACTGGCCAATCTCCTCACCAGCGAGCGCGACGCTGCTGCCGACAGTGGGCCCTCCTCAGCAGGCTCGGTCGATCGGGATCCGTCGAGCATCGTCAACCGGCCGTTGCCTCCACCCCGCGAAGCTCGGGTCGAGGTGGCGGCCCGTGGGAGCGACGCCCGGGTGGTGGTCAGGGACCGCTATGACCAAATCGTCTTTCAAGGGGTCGTGCGCGAGGGTACGACGGAGCGGGTTGAGGCTGAGACACCACTCAAGGTCTCTGCTGCTGACGGAGGTGCCACGGTCCTCACCTACGGCGGCAAGCCCCGCGGTCTGATGGGTGACCCCGGAGAACGCGCCCACCAGGTCATCCACGCTCCGGTCAACGGACCGCCTCCCGCTTCCGCTCCGGGACAGGTGGAACCCGAAGGCGGGTGACGCGGCGCCGAATCGCGATGGGGTTTGCGGGCGCCTGGCAGCTCAGCCGCGACCTCGATGGGGCCGCAGATGCGGGAGGTTTGGTGCTCGCAGGGCATACTGAACGGAACCCATGAGCACTCTTGACGTGAAGCCGGGCCCTGGCCTCGAGCCCGGTCCGGCAGCGGCGGCAACCGACGCACAAGCCCGCGCGGAAACCTCCACGGTGGCTCTGCTGACGCTCGGGTGTGCCCGCAATGACGTCGACTCCGAAGAGCTGGCGGCGCGGCTGGAAACCGGTGGTTTCCTGCTGGTCGACGACCCCGACGCCGCAGAGACGGTGGTCGTGAACACCTGCGGCTTCGTAGAGGCGGCCAAAAAGGACTCGGTCGACGCGTTGCTCGAGGCCGCCGAACTCAAAGGTTCCGGCGCCACCCGAGCCGTGGTGGCGGTCGGCTGCCTGGCCGAACGTTACGGAATGGAGCTGGCCGCATCGCTGCCCGAGGCCGACGCGGTCTTGAGCTTCGACGACTACCCGCACATCGCCTCCCGCCTACGGGAGATCCTCGCCGGCGACTCGCGCGTGGCTCATACTCCCAAGGACCGACGCTCGCTGCTGGCCATCACCCCGGTCGAGCGGCCCGCAGGAGCGGCTCCGTCGCTGCCCGGCCATGCCCAGACCGCGCCCGATCTACCGGCAGGTCTCGGGCCCGCGAGTGGTCCGCGGGCTCTGCGCAGACGACTGGGCTCTGGTCCCATGGCGCCGCTCAAGCTGGCCTCAGGTTGTGACCGGCGATGCTCGTTCTGTGCGATCCCGAGCTTCCGAGGCTCGTTCGTGTCCAGGCGTCCGAGCGAGATCCTCGACGAGGCCCGTTGGTTGGGTGACCAGGGAGTGCGGGAACTGTTCCTCGTGAGTGAGAACTCCACGTCGTACGGCAAGGACCTCGGCGACCTGCGCCTGCTGGAGTCGCTGCTGCCC
>Ga0183260_10001676_pt1 | contig 18414 bp, 12 predicted proteins | sample AntDrymUQ4972206_2_FD_129768 | JGI IMG/M metagenome (GOLD analysis project Ga0183260, IMG submission 129768) | Polar desert sand microbial communities from Dry Valleys, Antarctica - metaG UQ497 (22.06) (version 2) (version 2) | ecosystem: Environmental > Terrestrial > Soil > Desert | place...
GCGAACGTGTGGTTCGCCATGGGGCAGTATTTCGCGTCCAACTTCACGTTCTTCTTCTGCCTGACCTGGCTCTTCCCCCACCTGCAGCGAACCTACGGGCTGGAGGCGTTCCAGACGGGCCTTCTCGCAGCGGCTCCGCTGGTGGGCGGCGCGTGCGGCAACTGGTTCGGCGGCTGGCTGGTGGACCGGCTCTACCGGGATGGGCAGTGGCAGCGCTCACGGCAGCTGCCAGCGATCGCCGGCTTCCTGCTCGCCGCCGGCGGGCTCGTCGGAACACTGGCGTTCGACAGCGCGGGGCTGACGATCGTCTGCCTGACGATTGCGATCTTCGGCGCCGACATGACGCTCCCGCCTTCCTGGGCCTTTTGCATCGATATCGGCCGGGGCAATGCCGGGGTTGTCAGCGGCACAATGAACATGGCCGGCAATCTCGGCTCGTTCGTCACGAGCCTTGCCTTCCCGTATCTGCTCGTGCTGACCGGCTCGACGACCCCCTTCTTCGTCGTCGGGGCGACGCTCAACCTGGCCGCCGCCTGGATGTGGACGCGGGTCCGACCGGATCGCCCGGTCACCTCTGCCCATTCGTCCCATGCGGAACTGGCGATCCGCTGATAGTGTTGCCGTGAAGCACCCCATGCGAATACCGGGACGATCGTTGCGCGCGGCAGCCCTTTCGTGACAATCAACTGGGCGAGCGGGCTGGATCCGGCCGGACGCCCGATCCAGACGCCACCTCCTGATGGCAGCGCTGTCTTCCAGGCGCTGGATGCCCGCACGGGGAAGCTGCTCTGGATGTCGCGGCTGGGGAGCCAGATCGTGAATGGGCCGATCACGTACGAGGTCGACGGCGAGCAGTACGTGACCACCATCGCGGGGCTGAACCTGGTGACCTTCGGCTTGCGCCGCTGAGCCGCGGAGCTGGCACTACCAGCAGATGCCAGTGTACTCGGCCGGCACATCCTTTCGATCGACCTTGACCCGGAACAGATCTATGACGGACTGATCGGGGCGCGTCCGTCTCAGCGCGTCGGCAAACTCCGGCGAGCCGTTCCCGACCACGATGATCTCGGATCGGTCGAGCACTTCGTCCACCGTGTCGCAGAGCAGCGACGACAGGTGGGGAATCTGCTCGTTGATGTAAGCCTTGTTGGCCCCGACGAGCCTGGCCAGCGACACATTACGGTCGTAGATACTCAGCGAGTACCCCTTGCCGAGGAGCGCCTCGGCCAGAATGACGATCGGACTCTCGCGGAGGTCGTCTGTGCCGGCCTTGAAGCTGAAGCCAAGCAGACCGACTTTCTTCTTTCCCGATTCCGTCACCATGTCGATCGCATGCTGAATCTGCAGGCCGTTGCTGCCGAGAATCGAGCCGATGACCGGCATCTCCAGGTCCACTTCCTTGGCGCGGTACTGCATGGCGCGGACGTCCTTCGGCAGGCATGACCCGCCAAACGCGAACCCCGGCTTCATGTAGTACGACGACAGGTTCAGCTTTTCGTCACGGCAGAAGATGTCCATGACCTCGTGGCTGTCGATGTCGAGCCGCTTGCAGAGATTCCCGACCTCATTGGCAAAGCAGACTTTCAGGGCGTGCCAGGTGTTGCTCGCGTATTTGATCATCTCCGCCGTGCGCACGCTGGTGTTCACGACCGGCGCATCGACCTTGGCATAGAGCGCCTCGGTCGGCTGCGCGTCCGACACGTAGTTGTGGCCGACGAGAGTGATTGGCGGGTTCCGGAAATCATGGAGGGCGGTCCCTTCCCGCAGGAACTCCGGGTTCACGGCAACCCCGAATCCGCTGCCGTACGTCTTGCCTGACGTACGCTCGAGTGCGGGGATGACCACGTCGTGCGTGGTGCCGGGCAGCACGGTGCTGCGGACGACGACCACGTGGTACGCCTCCTTCCCGCGGAGCGCTTCGCCGATCTGCTCGCAGACCCGTTCCAGGTAGGAGAGGTCGAGACTCCCGTTTCGCCGGCTTGGCGTGCCGACGCAGATCAGCGAGAGGTCGCTGTTCTCCACCGCATCGCTGGTGCTCGTGGTCGCCCGCAGCGTGCCATTCGCGGTGTTGTCGCGAATCAGCTCATCGAGGCCCTTCTCGACGATCGGGCTGCGTCCCTCGTTGAGACTCGCCACTTTGTCGGGGTTGACGTCCACCCCGATGACGGTGTGCCCATCGGCGGCAAATGAGGCCGCCGACACGCTTCCGACGTAACCCAGGCCAAACACTGAAACGTTCATGTCAGATACTCCCCACGAGACGGGTCCCGTCCGTTCGTTCCTGCGCCGGCACGGACCCCGACCCTCGATGCCCGGTGCGCTGCAGCGCTGCCGGCGATTGCGTCCGGCTGCAGATGCGATCCAGCGCATCCTCGAAGTCGTGCGCCACGGCGGACCAGTCGTACTGCTCCACAACGAGCCGCCGCGCGGCCGCTTCCAGCTCCTGTCGCTCCCGGTCGTTCCGGATCAGGCGCACCACGGCGTCGGCAAACCCTGCGGGATCATCCGCAATGAAGATGTCGGCGCCATGTGTGACGGGCAGCCCCTCGGCTCCCACCGTGGTGGACACCACGGCCTTTCCCATGGACATGGCTTCGAAGATCTTGAGCCGGGTCCCGCCGCCGATTCGCAGCGGCACTACGTAGACGCTGCCCGCCGCCACATGCGGACGGACATCGTCCACCCGGCCCGTCACCTCGATCGCGGGGTCCTCGCCGAGCCGGCGAACCGCGGGAGTCGGTGACCGGCCGATGATGCTCAGCGTGGCTTCCGGTTCCTGCTGCCGGATCCGCGAAAAGATCTCGCGGACGAAGTAGAGCATGCCGTCTTCGTTCGGCAGCCAGTCCATGGACCCCGTGAAGACCACGTGCGCGCGTCGCGTGGGTGTCTCCGCCGGCGTGAAGTACTGCGTGTCCACTCCTGTTTTCACGACGTGCACCGGTGTGCGCAGCGCGTTCGGGTAGAGCCGCTCGAACGTCACGCCGTCCACTTCGGAGACCGCCAGCACCAGGTCGAACCTTGCCAGCGCGTTCCGCTCGAACCGGAGCATCCGCCGCCATTGCCGGGCGAGCAACCGGCGGCTCATCGGGTTCGCTGCCGTCTCCGCGTGCCGGCGCCAGATCTCCGCTTCCACGTTGTGAGTGAACAGGATGGCGGGGCAGGGCAGGCGGTCAGGCATGTTGACGAGCGGCACGAGGAAGTCACAGACGACCGCGTCGAACTTTCGGGCGCCCAGCAGTTCCTGCACGCGGGCGGCGTAGGACGCAGAGCGGTACTTGGCAACCGCATACGGCACCGGGTCGGTGATGTACTTGCCCGCATCGAGGTAGAAACGCAGCGTTCCCTTAGGGGGATCGCTGCGCGGCACTGTCTCGAGCCGCGTGCAGACTTCGCGCATGCCGGCGCGGTGCGCGTCGGTGTCCGCAGGGTCCGCAAAGGACAGATAGGTGATGTCGTGGTTCGCCGCGAGGTGGCGCATGAGGTGCCACGTCCGCAACTTGCCCCCCTTGTCGAGCGGCAACAGCAGGCCGGCGTTGAGCCAGAGGATGTTCACGTCTGCAATCTCCAGAGTCCCTTGTCACACTGATGCGCCACGCCGTTTACGGGCAGGGCATCCCGCCTCGCGGCGCTTCTCGTCGGCTCCATCCTCCCGGTATGCGCGCTCCTCGCACCTTTCGACGCGGGCACCACGCGCAGGAAGTCATGCGACGCTTCACGGTGACGCGACACTATGCCGTTGCCTGCAGTGGTGCGTCATGATGTGTATCGTCGGCTGCGCCAGCCGGCACGCCGGGCAGCGTTTGAACACCGCCGCCGTCGATGTACGTGCGGTACCAGAGCTCCAGGTTGAGCAGGCTCCAGAGAGCATCGGCGCCGTCGGCTCGTCCGGTCTGGTGGGCGGCGATCAACCCCTCGACGGCGGCCGCGTCGATGATCCCCCGCTGCCGGCTGCGACTGTCGAGCAGGACGTCGCGGGCCACGTCCCCCCACCGGCCTCGCAGCCAGAGCCCGAACGGCACTGGGAAGCCCATCTTCGGACGTGACAGGATTTCGGGGGGCAGCAGCGGCCGCACCGCCTCGCGGAGGATCCACTTCGTGGTGAACCCCCGCAGCTTGAACCGCGAAGGCAGTCCGGCGGCAAACTCCACGAGGTGATGGTCGAGGAATGGGACACGGCTCTCGATCGATGCCGCCATGCTCATCTGGTCCTGCTTCATCAGCAGTTCCACCAGATACGTTTTCAGGTCCGCATACAGCAGCCTGTCGAGCAGTGAGCTGCCCGCGCCAGGTGCGTCGAAATACGATCGCGACGGCCCGTACGCCTGCTCCGGCGTCGCTGATCCGAACCGGCTGCTGAGAAGGCCCCGCTGTCGTTTCAGCCCGATGGCGGCAAAATTCTCGAAGAACATCGCCTCAGGAGTACGTTCCAGCGCAAGGAAGGATCGGGACGCGTAGCGCCGCAACCGGGCGGGCAGGCGCGGCACGACATCCCGGGCGACAAACGCCCGAAGGGGCCCCGGGAGATGGGAATAGGCCGCTCCCGCCTGCCAGTTCACCAGCGCCCGTGGATACTTGCCGTAGCCGGCGAGCAGCTCATCGCTGCCTTCTCCGGTCAGCACCACCTTGACGTGCTGGCGCGCGAGCTCCGATACGAAATACAGCGGCACGCTCGAGGGATGCGCGATAGGCTCGTCCTCGTGCCAGACCAGCTTCGGCAATGCGCCGAAGAAGTCCGCGTCGTCGATGACGATCTCGTGCGCGTCTGCTTTGATGGCCCGCGACACCTGACGGGCGTAATCGAGCTCGCTGAACGCGCGCTGCTTGAACGCCACTGAGAATGTCTGCAGCGGCCGGTCGATCATGCCGGCCATCAGCGCGGCAATCGCGCTGCTGTCCAGCCCGCCTGACAGGAACATCCCGAGGGGCACATCCGCCATGAGGCGGACGCGCACCGCCTCCTCGAGCAGCTCACGGAACCGGCGCACCACGTCGCGATCCGCCAGCCGTCCGGAATCACCATTGGCGCGTCCAGCCGGTACGTCCCAATATTCCCGGGTGCTGACCTGTCCGCGCTCGAACGTGAGCACATGACCCGGGAGCAGCCGCTGGATGCCCTTGAAGAGGGTGCCGGCGCCTGAAAGGTAGCGCGTGCTCAGCTGCTCGGGGAGCCGCGATTCGTCGGCCTCGGCCCGAACCAGTCCGCTGCTGAGGATCGCCTTGATCTCTGAACCGAACAACAGACGTTCCCCGGCCCGGGCCCAGTACAGGGGCTTCACTCCGAGGCGATCGCGCGCCAGCAGCAATCGCCTGCGGGGGGCATCCCAGATCGCAAAAGCGAACATCCCGCGCAGCCGCTCGACACAGGCGTCACCCCACTGTTCGTACGCATGTACGATGGTCTCGGTATCGCACTTCGTCCGGTAACGGTGGCCATGCGCTTCAAGATCCGGGCGGAGCTCGGCGTGGTTGTAGATCTCGCCGTTGAAGACGATCCAGATGGTCTGGTCCTCGTTGGCGAGCGGCTGGTGGCCAGCCGCCAGATCCACGATGCTCAGCCGCCTGTGGCCGAGTACCGCCTGCGAGTCCGTGAAGATCCCCGCGTCGTCTGGCCCGCGATGGGCGATGATGTCGCGCATCTGCAGCACGCGCGCGCGGTCGTCCGCGTGCAGTTGCTCAGGTGCGACGAGTCCTGCGATTCCACACATAAAGGCTGTTATCCATTGTGCCGGTTGATGCGAGCGTTGCCAGATGCCCGCCTACTTCAGCAATTCACATACCAGGCACGGCCCAAAACTGGAGTTTACCTGGACAGGTATCCCCTGCCGGACCATCTCATCCCTGCTCTGGACCGGCGATCCCGATTCTGGGGGAATCGGGTGGAGCAGAAAAGTTCCCAGATCAGGTAGCGGTTTTCTCAGGCTCCCTCGTCTGCTGCGAGGTTTCGGGATGCGCCCGGTAGGGATTGTTGCGCCTGAGAATCGGCCACCCCTCGAGAATCGCGCGGAACGCCAGAAACGTGACCCCCGTCGAGATGACTACGCGGCGCACGTTCGATGCGTCGATCGGGGCCGTGTTGTGACCGCCGTAGGCGGAGCAGCAGATCTCATACTCCCGCCGCGCGGCTGCCACAGTGTCGGGCCGCATGTTACGACGATGTCCGTACGGGAAGGCGAAGCTCCGGACGTGAACGCCGAGTTCCTGCTCGAGATGTTCGCGGGAACGACGCAGCTCGGCTTCGGCTTCCGGCAGCGGCAGCACACCCAGGTCGGCGTGGCTGCACGTATGGGAACCAATCTCGAACCCCGCTGACACGAGCGAACGCAGATCCGCCCAGGTCAGGTGTTCCTGCGGCGGTCGGCACTGCGCCAGGTCATGAGGAAACGGCCGGGTGCTGCCGATCAGATCGGTGCAGACGAAGAAGCAGGCGGGGAGGCCCAGTGACTGGAGGATTGGCGCCGCCACCGCGGCGTTGTCCCTGTACCCATCGTCGAAGGTGACGGCGACGAGCCGCCCCGCGATCCCCAGCGTGCGCAGCGCCGCGACACCGTCAGTCAACGACACTACTGAATAGTGATCCTTGATGAACTGCATCTGCTCGCGGAAGGCGGCGGTGCCCACGGTGGAGTAGTCGTTTGCGGGGTCCGTGACCTGGTGGTAGCACAGCACGGTCAGACGGCTACGTCCCAGACGCGCGTACAGGCGGTCCCGCACGGGGGTCCAGCCGGACGCCAGATAGGCGCTCATCAGGGCCTGTTTCACCGCTCGCTTCATACGACCTCTTCCGGCAGAATCGCCCCCTGTTTGGCGGCGAGCTCGGATAGATAGAGGCTTTCGAACTGCTCAACCATCCTGTCGAACGAGTACGTCCGCTCAATACGTTCCCGACCGTTACGGCCGAACTCAGCGGCGCGATCCGGATGGTCGAGCAGGTCGAGCAGCGCGCTCGCGAGCGCCTCCGGGTTCCCGGGGGGCACGAGCCGTCCCGTCTGCCCTTCGGTCACCAGTTCCGGAATCCCTCCCACGTTGCTCGCGACCACCGGCAGGCCTGCGGCCATGGCTTCGATCACCGAGTTGGGCGAGGCTTCGGACCTGGACGGCAGGACGAAGACGTCTGCCTGCGCCAGAACAGCAGGCACGTCGTCCCTGTGCCCGAGGAACTGGAAGCGGCCGAAGACGCCCAGCTCCCGTGCCTGCGCCACGAGGGCGTCACGGCACGTACCGTCCCCGGCGATCAGGAACTCCGCGTCGGGATAGCGCGACAGAATCCGTGAAGCGGCCGTCACCAGCACGTCGATCCTCTTTTCTTCGCGGAGGCATGCCACCATGGCGATCCGTCTGGGACGCGCGGAATATTCGTGCACATGGAAGAGTGCCGGGTCGATTCCGTTCGGGATGACCTGAATCTTGGAATCGGCGATGCCTTCCACGCGCAGCCGTTCGGCCGCGGCCTGCGAGTTGGCGACGATGCGATGCGCTGCCGAGTACGCCCTCCGTTGCAGGCGCTGCAGACCGGGGGGCTCGACAAATCCACGGCGGCTTCCGATACGGAGAGGTGTCGATGCGAGCATGCCGGCGGGCAGCCCGAAGATGTTCGAGTACACCTCACAGGTCTGAAGGACGGCGATGTTGTTGGTGCGGCACCAGCGTGAAAACGACAACAGCCGAAGGGCCGTGCCCGGGCGGCGGAAACCATGAATGGGAAACACCGCCACGGGCTCGTCGAGGGCGGCGACCTGTTTGAACCAGGTGCCTTCGGTGTGGAAGCACACCGGATGCACGCGAAAACGGCGGCGGTCGAGCCGCCGGAGCAGCTCGATCATCTGGCGCTGGGTTCCGCCGGGGGCGAAACGATCCACGAAAATCGCGATCGGGATTCGGGACATGCAGGAGACCTAGGAAGCGGCGGACACGAGTGTTGCAGGACGCAGCGCTGCAGGTGATGGAGTGGAATCGATGTACTGGCGATGCCACAGTTCGAAGACGACGAGCGCCCACAGCCGGGCCGAATGGTCGCGTCGATCCGTCACATGCTCTCGCACGAGCCGCTCCATGAAACGTGGTTCGAAATAGCCCCGCTGTTGCGCTCGCGGGGAAAGCAGCACGTCGGAGAACAGTTCCCGCAATCCGCCACCACGGAACCAGGACGCGACGGGAACCGCAAATCCCTGTTTGCGGCGCTGCAGAATGCCGTCTGGCAGAAGCCCTGACGCGGCCTCCTTGAGGATGTGCTTCCGCCGGCCATTTTTGATCTTCAGAGCGGCTGGCAGGCGAGCGGCGAACTCGATGACCTCGTTGTCGAGCAGCGGCACGCGGGACTCGATCGAATGCGCCATGCTCATGCGGTCCACCTTGGTCAGGATGTCTTCCGGCAGGTACGTCTCGAAGTCGAAGTGCATCATCTGCCCCTGCCAGGGCAGCCCGCGCAGCCGCGCGAAGTGCCTCCCGAGCCGGGTTCCGGCGTCAGCATCTCCCATATGCCGTCGGAGGTCGGCGGTGAGGAGCGCCGCTTTCTCGTCCGGCTGAAAATACCCAATCTCGTCGAGGTACCGCCCTTCCTCGTTCCTGGAGATCCGGCGCAGGAAGTTCTTGCCGGTGGCGCCATGGGGCAGCCACGGCCAGGCGAGCGATGCAACGGCGCGGCTTCCTGGAGGGGCCCACCGGTCGAACGCCGCCACGCGAGGATGTGGGAAGTAGCGATCGTACCCGCCAAACAGCTCGTCGCCGCCATCACCCGACAGCACCACCGTTACATGGCGCCGCGCCAGTTCCGAGACGTACCACGTTGGAATGGCCGACGAGTCGCCGAAGGGTTCGTCAAAATGGGAGATGACTGCGTCGATAACTCCCAGCGCATCCGGCTTCACGATGAACTCGTGGTGGTCCGTGTTGAAGTGTTTCGCCACCACTCGGGCGTGTTCGAGCTCGTCGAAGCGCGGGTCGTCGAACCCGATCGAGAACGTCTTCACCGGCCGGCTGGACGCTTCCGCCATCATCCCGACGACGAGGCTCGAATCCACACCACCGGACAGAAACGCGCCCAGCGGCACGTCACTCATCAGATGAGAGCGGACGGCATCCCGCAGCACCTCTCGGAGCCCTTCAACGGCTGCAGCTTCGGACTGAGGAGTCTCCTCCAGGGCTGGCGCCTGCCAGTACCGATGGACGGTGAGTCTGCCGTCCGTCCAACGCAGGAGGTGGCCCGGCGGCAGCTTGCGAACAGGGGCAAAGATCGAGGCGTCCGACGGTGTGTAGAGAAAAGACAGGTAGTGATCGAGCGCGGCGAAGTCCAGCGTGGCGGCACCTGGTTCGGCTGTGACGATGGACTTGATCTCCGATCCGAAATAGAGGCGATCCCCAATCACCGCGTAGTGCAGCGGCTTGATTCCCGCCCTGTCGCGCGCGAGGAGCAGCGTTCGCGTGCGGGTGTCCCACAACGCGATCCCGAACATGCCCCTCAACCGCAGGAAGGCCTCTTCGCCCCACTCCTCGTAGGCATGCACGATCGTTTCGGTATCGCTTGCGGTATAGAACCGGTGCCCGCGCCCTTCCAGCTCATTGCGCAGCGACCGGTAGTTGTAGATCTCCCCATTGAACACGACCCAGACGGTACGGTTTTCGTTGTGAATCGGCTGCTGGCCGGTGGCGAGGTCGATGATCGACAGACGACGCATGCCGAGGCCGACGCCTCCGGCGAGGTACAAGCCCTGGTCGTCGGGCCCTCGGTGCCGGATGGCGGCGCACATGCCCCCGAGCACGGCGTGTGCTTCCTGGGCCGCAGGGGAGCCTTCGAGCCACCCGCTGCGACCTGTCCCGTCCGCAAAACCTGCTATCCCACACATGTTGTCATCCCACCGGGTACTCTTGACGGCCGAGTTGCTGTAGAGCTGCGGTGTCGAGATGCAAGTCTGCGGCCGCGTCCGCCGATGCAAGGCTGAAGGCCCCTGTTCCCTGCCAGCGCGCATCCGTGCCGTCGATCACGTCCAGCGAGACAGGCTCTCCCGAAGGGGAAATCCTGAGAACTGCGGCCCGGGCGGCGGTCGTGAACTGCGAACCCGGCAGGCTGACCCGCTGTGGGGAAGGGGCAGGGTCTGGCCGACCCGCTCCTGTGCCGGGAGTGGCGAACACCGTCACTACCCGAATGTCCCCAAAGGTGACCAGGACGGCGGCCCGGTGCCAGCCGTCCTCGTGGCCGGCCGTAATCGCCAGCCTCTCCAGGGTAAGGCGCACGTGCCCCGGCGATGCCGCGAGTGCCGTCACCATCGTCAGGGGGGCGTGCCCAGCCTCTGACATCCGCAGCGTGGAGGAGGGGACGATCCCCCCGTAAACCGGCGCACAGGAGCCAATCCCGTCGGGGTCTCCTCTAAACTCCTGGCCGGGGGCCGTGGAGACAATCGCCGCGTGAAGCCCGTCAGAGTGCCGGAACCCCGGGCCGCCTTCGTCTGTGCTCCAGGCGGGATCCAGGTGCCAGTATGTGTCGGCGTGAACAGGCCCGGTCCCAAGCACGTGGTCTGCGACGATCCACAAGCCCTCGCCAATCCTGAGCACGGCCCGGCGATGGATGCGGGGCATGTATCCATCATGCTCCGCTTCGACGTAGTCGATCCGTGCGCCCGGCCACGAGTCAGGCCATTGGGATCTGTCCCGCATGCCGCCGTCGTGCTGTGAAGCGTCGCGAGCGGCAGGACACCAGCGGATCACCCGTCCGTGTGCCTTTGTGGACCAGTGAAAAGGTCCGGCCATCTCCGACTGCGAGCGCCCGTCGAGGACAGCCGTGTTGTGCATGCGGGTGGATCGGAAGTGATCGCGCTTCTCAGGATCCATTGTGTAGGTAGCGGTGCCTGGATCGATCAGAAAAGGGCGATCGTCAACGGAGAGGACCAGCGACAGCGCGTCGGAGTGCGCATGGCCGCCGTTCAGAAATCCGTGGGGTCCCGCATCGAGCACCGCGTGCTCGCGCGAGGAGCGGATCACGGTGTAGCCGCTTTGCGGGAACGTCTGAGAGAGCACTTCCGTCGGACGATAGGGCATCAGGGCCGCGGCGTTCCCGCCAAGCATCCAAAGCGCTTCCTCGGGCGGCTCCCCCACGGCCAGTTCCTGCCTGCCGAGGAGCGCTGCGGCGAGGGACAGCGAATCACTTGCATCGGCTACCGCGCGGCCGCACATCGGAAACAGCATCCCTCCATCATCGTCGCCAATCCTCGCCAGCCACCCGCGATCGTCTGCCAGGGCGCGGCAGTAAGAGGCGAGGCGTGAAACGACATCCGAGAAGGGTTCGGCAGCGGGGTCGCCCGTCCGGCGCGCGACGGTCAGCGCGAGCAGGTAGAAATCCAGAGCGTAGCGGTGATAGTGCAGCGACAGTTCAGCATGCCCGCCATCGGCATTCACCTGGGCGCGGGTTTCGCTGAGGAGGATCCCTCGTCCGATCCGCTCCCATCGCGCGGCGGATGTGAGTTCCGGGAGCACCCGGCCGCCTACGTACAGGGCAAGTCCCTCCCCCAGAAGGTGCGTATTGGGGCTGAAGTAGGTCGAGAGGTGCCGTGACACATGGTCGAGTTGCCGCTCGAGACCGGCGAGGAGGTCGAGCGGCCACGTGGACGCGGGATCGTCATCGAAACTGACGAACAGGTGAAGGGCCCAGATCCAGGAAATCGATCGAAATGCCAGCTCCAGCATGCTCGCCCAGTTCGTGCCGGCAAGCGGAGGGTTCGCGCGCAACCAGCTCGTGAGCTCGTCGCGAAATCCCGCCGCATAGCGCGCGTCCCCGGTGAACCAGGCGGCGCGGCCGAGCGCAAGCCAGTGCTGGTGGCGGTTGAGCTCCCAGATGATCTTGTGGTCGCCGCAGCGAGGGCTCAGGTACGGCACCCGCGCCCAGAATCGCAACGGAGACCGGCGGCCGTGCACCGGGTCGAGGTGCCAGTCCACTCGGTCCGCACCCGTCTGGAAGGATAGATTCTGATAGCCAAGCAGGTCGTAGCGCCCGTCCAGCAGGGAGTCCCCACGGCGCGCCGCGTCCTCCCTCGACGATGGGAAGAGTGTGCGCGCGGCCGTCGAAAAGGCTTCCCGGCTGCCGGGGTCAATCGTGAAGCGCCCCTCGCGCTGGAGAAAATGCGTGCGAAGCGCGGCACTCGCCGCCCCCCAATCCTCCCTCGCCAGCGCACGCCGCGCCCAGCGCAGTTCCGGGGAGAGCGGGACGAGCCGGAGCCGACTGCGTCCGTGGTGGCCCCGTTGCCGACGGAACTCGAGCGCTTCCGACGCGACCCACAGCGCCTCCGTTCCCCTGTCCAGGAGTTCGCGCGCGCCCGTTCGCGCCAGCCGGCGGATCAGTCCTCTCATCGGCCCGCCGGGCCTCTGCGAATCCTGGCGGCAGGCCCGCTCGCCGAGATACAAGCCGGCACGGCCATGGAGGAGGGGGTCGACAGAACTGAATTCGCCGCTGCAGATCGGTGCGCCAGTCGCATGCGTGCTGCAATGCAAACGGCAGACCCACTGCTGAGGTAGCGTCGCAAAACAGGACATCTTCGCCCGCTGGCACCTGATTCCTGTGGGATCAGACCACCTGATTCAAGAATCACTACACCTCGGCCCTCGGGCCACCCTGTCGGAATATCGCCGCCTAGCCCATTTTTAATGGCCCGTTTTCAACAAGCTTTGCAGTGGGCATGTAATTTATACAAACACCAGCCGTCGATCCTGAGTCACGGATGAGTCACCGACCGGACACGGCTCGTGTAACCCCTGAATTCACAGCTATTTCCCTGCTGGCAATGCTCTTGCCCTAGGGTCTGTCGCGCCGGGCGGCGCTCACCCACTTCTGACCAACGGCAGCATCCCTCGCTTTCGGTGCACGACGTCTCGCACGTCTGCGGACATCGAGGGCGGCGGCAGGGTGTAGGTGTGGGCCCGCCAGGTACCCCCAAGCTTTCTTGTCGTGAACTTCACGTGGAGGTGAGATGAGCGTACGTGTGTCCCCATTCGGTCGGGAAGCAAAGAGTGTGAGGCGTCGCGGTCCGGTCGTTCCCTTCGCCCGGTTCCTCGCGGCGATGGTGTGCGTATTCGCGGCGGCCTCTTCGGCCGCCGCACAGGACGTCGTCCTGTATTCGACCGACGCCAGCACCGTCCGGGGCAACTGGGGACGCGTAGAGTCGTCGAGCGCCGCAGGCGGTAGCAAGATGACCAGCAGCGACTATGGCTGGTCGTCAACCGATGCCCCTTCCGGCGATCCCGGTGATTACTTCGAGGCAACGTTCCAGGCGGAGGCCTGGACCGGTTACCGGGTTTGGGTCCGGATGCGGGCCGCAGGGGACTCGAAGTGGAACGACTCCGTCTGGCTGCAGTTCTCGGATGCCGTGAATTCCGACGGCGGCGCCGTGTACGGCATCGGCAGCGGGAGCGGCCTGCTTGTCAATCTCGAAACCTGCAACGACTGCGGGGTCGGCGGCTGGGGCTGGAGCGGCGGCGCCTGGTGGGTCACGCAGCCGACCACCATCCAGTTCACGAGCGGCGGCTCGAAAACGGTTCGCGTGCAGACGCGGGAGGATGGCGTCGAAATCGATCAGATCGTGCTCAGCGCCTCGTCCTACAGATACTCCGCCCCCGGGTCACCCACCTGGGATTCAACACACGTGTCCGAGGGCGGCGGCGGGGCGGTGACTACAGTAACTGCGGCGGTCACCGGGGCGGTGAGGTCGATCCTGGGGACGATCGAAGCCGAGGACTTCGACAACGGCGCCAACGGAACAGCGTACTGGGACCACACCGGCGGCAACAGCGGCAACCAGTACCGCTCCACCGATGTCGACATCGAAGCGTGCTCCGAAGGAGGCTACAACGTCGGCTGGGTCGGTAGTGGCGAGTGGCTGAACTACACCGTGAACGTACCCTCGAGCGGCACGTACACCTTGGAGTTCCGGGTGGCGTCGCCCGGGGGTGGCAGCCTGGGCGCGCAGTTCAACGGCTCCGATCGGACCGGTGCGATCGCTGTCCCGGCTACTGGCGGATGGCAGTCGTGGACGACAGTGAGAAAGGCCGTGGACCTCTCGGCAGGCACCCAGGAACTGAAGGTGGTCTTCGATACCGCCGGCCTCAACCTCAATTACATCAACGTCGTTGAGGGGGAGGGATCTGCACCGGTCTCGGCGTCTGCCGTGGGTGGCGAGCGGCTTCGGGTCATGACCTGGAACATCTCCATGGGGGATGCCGGCACGTGGGCGCAGGCACAGGAAATTGCGAACACCGGGGCTGACGTGGTCCTGCTGCAGGAGGCATCCAAGTTCAACGAGGACATGGAGCGCACGTATCCGGACAAGTTGCGGCAGCTGACGGGGCAGAACTGGTCGGCGGTCTGGGCGTCGCACTTCGGCCGCTATTCGGAAAACGAGGGCACCCTCATTCTGACGCGTCTCCGAATCGTGGATCGATCAACCCGGCGCATCTACGACCGTGGCTTCACCCGGGTGCTCGTAGACGTCGGTGGTGTTCACGTCAACGTGTTGAACGCCCACCTCGACTGGTACGACACCGGGATGCGCTCGGCCCAGCTCGAGGACTTCATGTGGTGGGGCAGGCAGTTCTCCGGACCGCGTATCGCCGGCGGGGATTTCAATGCCTGGTGGGGAGAATGGTGGATCCGCCGGATGACAGAGGAGCACACCGATACCTGGGTCGATGTGACGGGGAGCAACGAAAACGGGTACTCGCTCAATGGTGCCGTCCGCTTCGACTACCTCTTCCGGGCGCATCATGACGGCTGGCGCCTGGCTCCGACTGCCATGTGGGTGCCGTGGAGCGGGCTGTCAGATCACTATCCGGTGGTTGCCGATTATACGGTCCGGTAAGTCTACTGAAGGGAAAACTTCTCAAAGGTGCCCGCCGCAGGAGAGAGCGGCGGGCACTTTTGTTTTCCGAGTTCCTCATTTTCTTCTCCGCTCCGCCGCTTTGTGCGCAGCCCCGCCGACCTTCTGCTCCATCCTGACACCCATCCCCTTGCCCTTTCTGACGAAAATCTTGCCAGCCGGAGGCTGAAGACCTCCAACAGTCCGGGCACACTGATTGTATAGCTCGTCAGACATTGAACCGTCCATGAACGATCAGTGTGCCGTCACGGTCGTCCTGAGCACCTTCAACCGTGCCAGGCTCCTCGGGCAGCAGACGTAGTGGGGGCGTTCGCGGGCCCGACGACAGGGGTATGCCCCGCCGCCTCCGGGCGTGACGATTACGATGAATACGTCCGCCGTGAGTGGGCGCTGTTTGCGCGAGAGCCGGCGAGGGCCGCTGCCGCCCGGGAGGCAGCCGCCGGGTTATCCATCGCGCGTGTCCTCGACATCGGCTGCGGTGCGGGGCAGGAACTTCGCCCTTTCGTGCAGGGTGGCCGAACATTGGGTGTGGGGCTGGACGTTTCCAGCCAGGTAGGCCGCGCCGGGCGTGAGCTGTTCACCCGAGAGCAGCCAGCGAGCCGTGTCACGTTCGTCCGCGCAGGCGCCGAGCACCTGCCCTTTGCCCCTTCCAGCTTCGACGTCGTGACCTGCCGCCTGGCGCTGCCATACACGGATAATGCACGTGCCCTCGCTGAGATGGCTCGCGTGCTCAGGCCCGGTGGCAGCCTGATCCTGAAGATCCATCACGCGCGCTACTACACGACCGAACTGTCTCAGGCGCTCCGGACGTGGCACCTCAAGTCCGCGATCCACGCCTGCCGCGTGCTGCTGGCGGGCGGTCTGTACCACATCACCGGATCGCAGCCGCGCGGACGGCTGACGGGAGGTGAGACCTTCCAGACGCTGTGGCTGCTGAAACGCGAGTTCCGTCGCCACGGCCTGGCTGTTGAGCGTCTCCTCGCCGACTCGGTGTCCGCAGCTCCATCCCTGCTCATCAGACGTCTGGCGTAGCCTGCGGACTGTTGTTTCCGCCGGGAGTGTCAGGCCCGCCGGCGGCGTCTGCGAGCCAGGAGCGCAACGCCTGTCCCCACGAGGAGGATGGTCGCCGGTTCAGGGACGGGATCCATCGGGTGCACCGACCCTGTCCCTGCACCGTACAGCGCCTGAAGACCGTTGATGTCGGCCGGAAGCAGAAACGCGGTTCCGAGCCCTCCGAACCGGCGCTGCGGGAAGGTCGCGTTCATGATCGCCTCACGCTCGTCCTCGTGCCCCAGCCCGATGGAGTGCCCAAGCTCGTGCGTGACCACTTCCAGGAAGTTCCAGTCCGTCGCACCCAGGGTCCACGCGATGGTCGAATTGAAGTGGACGTCACCGGCCAGTCCGTTCCATGCATCGGGGAGGTAGGCATGCGCCAGATCGGCCATCGGGTGATGGCCGATCCGGATCTGCGGATGGTCCGCCCTGCTATAGGAGATGTCCGAAGGGGGCGGGCCCGAATCCGGCTTTTCGAAGAAGTGCAAGGGCGCGTACGCCGCCCACAGCCCAAGGGCTTCTTCGGTGGCGCCTCTGAGCTCTGCTGGACTGAGCATCCGGAATGTGCCGTCGAGCAGGTTGCTGTAGCTGTAGGTGATCGCGACAGGCGTGCCGGGTCCTCCCGGCTGCGGCCATTGCAGTGCAATTGGTTCAGCTTCTGCGCGCTGTCCAACGGCGCACAAGGCCGCGATCATCATCGCGAGGGTCAGGCTTCGAGAAATCTTTTTCACAATGTTGCCCATCCGACGTGGATCACATCCCCGCTGGCGCAGCAAGCGCAAGACGCATGCCCGTCGTGCCATGGCCCCCTCACGCTCTTCGCTGGATTCGCCACACGGATTCATTTATTCTGCCGACCATGGTGAGCACCCCTGCGGGCAGGCACCCTCCCGGGCCTCCCCGCCGCCCCACGTTTGGAGAGCGGATGCTGCTGCTGGCCTCCCGAGCGCCTGGTTCGGAGGATTACTCGACCACGACCGCCAGCTACACGCTCGAGAACGCCCTCAAGTTCGCACGCAAGACGATCCCCGAGTTCGAGCGGCTGATTCGGGACAAGGTCGTGCTCGATTTCGGCTGTGGGCACGGCTGGCAGGCCGTGGCCATGCAGAAGCTGGGAGCTCGACGGGTCATAGGGGTTGACACGCAGGAAGACCGTTTGGCCCACGGCCGCGCCCTGGCGGAGCGCGAGGGGTGCAGCGATCGCGTGACGTTCTCCCGAACTGTGCCGGAGGACCTGAGCGGGGGGGCCGATGTGGTTCTTTCCCTGAGCGCTTTCGAGCATTTCGCCGACCCGGCAGCCGAGCTGTTGTCGATGCGGGCCGCGGCTCGTTCAGGAGGCCTGGTGATCGTCAGCTTCGCCGAACCCTGGCTGTCGCCGCACGGCAGCCACATGGTGCACTTCACCAAGCTTCCCTGGGCGAACGTCCTCTTCTCGGAGCGGACCGTGATGCAGGTTCGTGGCCGGTTTCGGGATGACGGCGCCACGCGCTACGAAGAGGTGGTCATGGGATTGAACCGGATGACCATCGCACGGTTCGAACGCCTCATCCGCGCCAGCGGGATGACGGTGGAGTCGCTGAACCTCTTTCCGGTCAAGGGGCTGCCGCTGGTGTCGAAAGTGCCTGTGCTTCGTGAGTTCCTCACAGGCGCCGCCTCCTGCGTTCTGCGCAAGCACTGATCACCACGGTCCCGTGGTCGCCCGCGGGTGCGGGCTGCCAGCGGACGGCTACGGCGTCACCACTCCGGGGCGTCTGAGCGCCACGGTCGCCTGCCTCACTGCCGCGAAGTACCGGGCGCGGTCCCTGCCACGCAGGCCAACAATGCAGAACGCCGCCACGAAGAGGATCCCCACGACGGCTGCCTGGGCGACGACCGTCAGAAAGGAGCCGGGTGTCGTCATCGTGCGTATCAGGACCGCCACCGCGGCGGCGGGCACGGCCGCCATGAGGGAGGGCGTGAGTACGGAAGCAAAAAATGCGAAAACAGGAACGTTGACCGCCCGAGCGGCCACCGGCATCACGATCCCGGCGTTCAGCACGATGTAAGGGATCGTCGTGCCGAGCGCCACGCCCGTCAGGCCGTACCTCGACACGAGAGCCAGGCTCAGCACGATGTTCAGCAGGATATTGAGGATGGAGACTCCGGCGACCAGGCGGTGGCGTCCGGTTGCGAGGAGGCTGTTGCCTGCGGGACCCTGCGCGACCATGACTACGCCTGCCAGTGCCAGCAGGTAGAGGGGCAGGATGCTCCCACTGAATCCCGGACCCATCCAGAAGGTCACAATGTCTCCGCCAAAAGCCAGCAGACAGACGGTGACCCCGCTCACCAGCCCGAGAGCGAGCCGCGTTCCATCCACCAGCATCGCGCGCAAGGCCTCCCCGTCTCGGGAGGCGTCGAACCGCACCATGAGGGGGAAGAGAAATCCGCTGAACTGACCGCACAGTTGCCGCTGATATTCTGCGAGCCGTAGAGCCACCGTGTAGACGGCAATTGCGCTCGTCCCGGCGAA
>Ga0183260_10001677_pt1 | contig 18399 bp, 14 predicted proteins | sample AntDrymUQ4972206_2_FD_129768 | JGI IMG/M metagenome (GOLD analysis project Ga0183260, IMG submission 129768) | Polar desert sand microbial communities from Dry Valleys, Antarctica - metaG UQ497 (22.06) (version 2) (version 2) | ecosystem: Environmental > Terrestrial > Soil > Desert | place...
ATGACTGCTTCCCACGAGTACGAGGAGCCGGACGCCGCTGCCGACGGCCCCGAACGCGACTGGGTGTCCGGCTATGCCGATGCGGACGCCGAGCCGGCTCCCGGTGAGCTCGATCTCGAGGACCGTAACGCGCTGCGCCGGGTGGCCGGGCTGTCGACGGAGCTCCAGGACATCACCGAGGTCGAGTACCGCCAGCTCCTGCTCGAGCGGGTGGTGCTGGTCGGCGTCTGGATGCAGGGCTCCGTCGACGACGCGGAGAACTCGCTGACCGAGCTCAAGCTGCTCGCCGAGACAGCCGGCTCGCAGGTGCTCGAGGCGCTGATCCAGCACCGCCGCCGTCCGGACCCGGCCACCTACATCGGCCGCGGCAAGGTCGACTCGTTACGGGAAGCAGTGCAAACCAGCGGTGCCGATACGGTGATCTGCGACGGCGAGCTGGCGCCGAGCCAGCTGCGCAACCTCGAGGACAGGACCAAGGTCAAGGTCGTCGACCGCACCGCGCTGATCCTCGACATCTTCGCCCAGCACGCCAAGTCCAAGGAGGGCAAGGCGCAGGTCGAGCTCGCGCAGTTGCAGTACCAGACCCAGCGGCTGCGTGGCTGGGGTGGCAACCTGTCCCGTCAGGCCGGTGGCCGGGTGGGTGTCCAGGGTGGCGGCATCGGCGGTCGCGGACCCGGCGAGACCAAGCTCGAGACCGACCGCCGGCGGATCACCACCCGGATCGCCAAGCTGCGCCGCGAGCTGAGCTCGATGCAGACGACCCGTGTCACCCAGAAGGCCGAGCGCCGCCGTCGCTCGGTGCCGTCGGTGTCGATCACCGGCTATACCAACGCGGGCAAGTCCAGCCTGCTCAACCGGCTCACCGGGGCCGGCGTGCTGGTCGAGGACGCGTTGTTCGCCACGCTGGACCCGACGACCCGGCGGACAACCACCTCGGACGGGCGGGTCTACACCCTGTCGGACACTGTGGGGTTCGTCCGCCACCTCCCGCACCAGCTCGTGGAGGCGTTCCGCTCCACGCTGGAGGAGGTTGCCGAGTCCGATCTCGTACTGCACGTTGTCGACGGCTCCGACCCCGACCCCGAGGGCCAACTGGCCGCGGTGCGCGAAGTGCTGGCCCAGATTGGTGCCGACCGGGTTCCCGAGCTGGTGGTGGTCAACAAGACCGACGCCGCCGACCCGATGGTCGTGGCCCGGCTGCTGGCGCGGGAGCCACATGCGGTGACCTGTTCGGCACGTACCGGCGAGGGCATCGCCGACGTACGCGCCGCCCTCGAGCTCGACCTGCCTCGACCCCGAACCCGGGTCGAGGTGTTGTTGCCGTACGCCCGCGGCGACCTGCTCAACCAGATCCACGTGCATGGTGAGGTCGAAGAGGTCGACCACACCGCCGACGGCACCCGGGTGGTCGCGCGGGTCAACCCCGACCTGGCCGGCGCCCTGGCGGAGTACGCCGTCGGCCGCCTGAGCGACAACCCCCAACGCTGAGCCTGGTCGCCGGGCGTCTGTGGACGGCGCGACCGGGTTGTCGGCGACCGCCACTAGCGTGTCGATGTGACCGTCTCCGACCTCGCGGCGCCGACGGTACGTTCGGTGCTGTCGGCTGCGGTGGCGGCGATCGGCGGCGACGAACGCCACGGCCAGGCCCAGATGGCCGAGGCGGTGGCGCACGCCCTGCGTGCCCGCGAGCACCTGCTGGTGCAGGCCGGCACCGGCACCGGCAAGTCGCTGGCTTACCTCGTGCCGAGCCTGTTGCACCACAATCGCGTCGTCATCGCGACCGCAACGCTTAACCTGCAACACCAGCTGGTGCAACGCGACATCCCTGCCCTGCTCACCGCGGCCCACACCGTGCTCGGGCACCACCCGGAGTACGCCGTGCTCAAAGGGCGCAGCAACTACGCCTGCCTGCACCGCATCCGCGACGGCGCCCCCGATGACCAGGGCGCCCTCATCGAGGTGCCCGTTGGGTCGTTCGGCGCCGAGGTGATGGAGCTGCGTGCTTGGGCAGAGGAGCAGGCGGAGACAAATGGCCCCGGCGATCGCGACACTGCACCGCCGCACCCGGAGCGCGCCTGGTCGCAGGTGTCGGTCAGCTCCCGCGAGTGCCTCGGTGCCCAGCGTTGCCCCTACGCGATGGAGTGCTTCGCCGAACGCGCCCGCGAGGACGCGATGGCGGCCCGGCTGGTGGTGACCAATCACGCGTTGCTCGCCATCGACGCCATCGACGGCGTGCCGATGATCCCCGACTACGACACCGTCATCGTCGACGAGGCCCACGAGCTCACCGCCCGGGTGACCCAGTCGGCGACCGACGAGCTCTCCCCGCCGATGGTCGAGCGGGCTGCCCGCCGTGCTCGCAACGCGGTTCGCGAGGGCACCAGCGCCGACGACCTCGAAGACGCCGCGGACGCGTTGCGCGAGGCGGTCGCGGCCGCACCTCCCGGACGCCTCGATGAGCTCCCGGAGGACCTCGCCGACGCGCTCGCGCTGGTACGCGACACGGCGCGAGCCTGCTGGTCAGCGATCCCGAAGGACGAGGGCGAAGCCGACCCGGTAAGGCAGCAGGCCAAGGCTCTCACCGACGAGGTGCGCAAGGTCGCCGAGCGGATGGCGACCGATTCCGAGCACGACGTGCTGTGGGTGGCCGAGCGTGATGCGTCACGAGGTGGTAACGAGCTGCGGGTGGCGCCGATCGACGTGTCGGCGCCGCTGCGCGAGAAGCTGTTCGGCACCAAGACGCTTGTGCTCACCTCGGCGACGCTCAAGCTCGGGGGCGGCTTCGAACCGGTCGCGGTCGGGCTCGGGCTACGCCCGGATGAGCGGGTGGCGGGTGAGCCGCTCGATCCTGGCGTCGAGGCGGCCGCCGAGGGCGCCACCGAGGTCGCGGACGAGGACGCGGTCACCGCCGGGTTGGTGCCGTGGCGGGCGCTCGACGTCGGCTCGCCGTTCGACTACGCCACCCAGGCGATCCTGTATGTGGCCGAGCAGCTGCCGAGCCCCGGTCGCGACGGTCTCGGGAAGGCGCAGCTCGACGAGATCGCGACCCTGGTCCGGGCAGCCGGTGGTCGTACTCTCGGCCTCTTCTCGTCCCGACGGGCCGCCGAGGTCGCCACCGCCGCCTTGCGCGAACAGGTCCCCGATGTCCCCGTCTGGTGCCAGGGCGAGGCTCAGCTGCCGGAGCTCGCTCGGCGATTCGTCGAGGACCCCCGGACCTGTCTGTTCGGGACGCTCAGCCTGTGGCAGGGGATCGACCTGCCGGGGCAGACCTGCCAGCTGGTGATCATCGACCGGGTCCCGTTCCCGCGCCCCGACGACCCGCTGATGAGCGCTCGTGCTCGGGCGGTCGAGCGCCGTGGCGGCAACGGCTTCATGGCGGTGTCGGCAACGCACGCCGCCCTGCTGTTGGCGCAGGGCACCGGCCGGCTGATCCGCCGTCGCACCGACCGGGGCGTGGTCGCCGTCCTCGACCCGCGGCTGGTCACCGCGAGGTACGGCTCGTTCCTCGCGGCCTCGCTGCCGCCGATGTGGCGTACCACCGATCTCGACGTCGTGCGCGCCGCGCTCGCCCGCCTCGATGCCGAGGCAGCCGAGGCAGCCGATGCCGAGGTCAGATCCGCCGTAGCACCGTCGTGACCTTCCCGAGGACCGCCGCCCCCGCGCCGTCGATGGGCTCGTACGCGGTGTTGGCGGGGAGCAGCCACACCTCGCCGTCCTTGCGCCGCAGTGTCTTGACCGTCGCCTCGCCGTCGAGCATCGCGGCCACGATCTCACCGTTCTCGGCGCTGGGCTGCTGCCGGACCACCACGTAGTCGCCGTCACAGATGGCGGCGTCGACCATCGAGTCGCCGCTGACCCGCAGCAGGAACAGGGTGCCCTCCCCGACGAGCGTCTTGGGCAGCGGGAAGATCTCCTCCACCCGCTCCTCCGCCAGGATCGGGCCGCCCGCGGCGATACGACCCAGGACCGGCACGTAGGCAGCCTCCGGCCGTTCCTGCCCGATGTCGGTCTCGTCGAAGCCGAAGTCGACGGCGTTCCCGATCGAACGCCGGGCGGCCAGAATGTCGGGCAGGAACACCTCGAGCGCCCGCGGCCGGTTGGGATCGCGGCGCAGGAAGCCCTTGGCCTCGAGCGCCTTGAGCTGGTGGGCGACCGACGAGGAGCTGGTGAGCCCGACCGATGCACCGATCTCGCGGATGCTCGGCGGGTAACCGCGCTGCTCGATCGAGCTGCGGATGAAGTCGAGCACCCGTCGCTGCCGCGGCGTCAGCCCCGACGCGTCCGGTGGGCCGTCCGGAAGCTCCCGCACGGTGGCCTCCGCCGTCTTACGGGAAGTGTTGGTGCGCTTGGTGGTGCCCTTGGCCATGGTGTCCTCCGTCGCCGCTCTTGTGGACATCACGGTAGCGCCGGACACCGACAGCATCAAACAGGTGTTCGATCGCGTGTCGCGGCACTGAGGGGCAAGCCCGTGCCGCCGTTTCCCGGATCGGACCCCTCGACGGATGTCGGTGGTACGTGCTGTACTTCGTACATGTGTTCGATCGAACGCCCATTCGAGCGACTGTCAGTGGGCACCGGTAGACCTGAGGTGTGCGGTTCGTAGATGAGGAGGCTCCGATGAGTGGTGTCCGAGAAGTGAATCAGCCACCCCGGCTCACCCGCCGAGGCAGGCTCGTCGTTCTCGTGGCGTTGTTGGCCATCGCGCTCACAGTTCTGGTCGTGTGGGGGCCGACGGTACGAGCGACCTCCGATCCGGGCGAGCCGCTGCCGGTGCGCACGGTCGTGGTCCAGCCCGGGGAGACGCTGTGGGACATCGCGGCTCAGGTCGACCCCGCGGGCAACACCGGGGAGATGGTGCATCAGATCGCCAAGCTCAACGCGCTGCCGGGCACGGGGGAGCTGCAGATCGGCCAGCAGATCGCGGTGCCGGTGAGGTGACGATGGCTACCGCGCGACGCGCGCCGCCTTGTGCCTGGCATGCGGTGGTCCGCCGGTTCGCGCCCCTATCATCGACGAGACCGTGACGCGCGCCGCGAGCGAGAGTGTCCGGTCGCCGAGGGCCGGCAATGCATCCCCCGAGAGCCGGCCCTCGGGCTATCCGCCAGGTCGGACTCAGCTGCTGCTGCGGGCGGCACGCGCGGCCCGCTTCGCGGCGGTCTTCTCGTCCTGGACACCGGTCGTTGCCAGGTCGCCACCCGTGCTCTCCAGGTGCGCCCGGACGAACCACTGAAACAGTTCCAGCTTGGCGATCTGGCCGATCAGCATGTCCTCTGTCACCGCGTCGAGCTCACCGACGCTGTCCTGGGCTTCTCGGTGGGCAGCGATCAGACCGTCATACACCGAGTCGAGGGCACCGAGGTGCTCGCTGGTGGTGGCTCGGCCGAGGCTGTAGTCGTCCCACGTCCGGCTGGCTACCAGCGCCCCCGGCGTGCCGTTGGGTGACACCCCGAGGGTCGCCATCCGCTCGGCGGTCTCGTCGACCATGTCGCGTACCTCGACGACATGGGGGTCGATCATCTCGTGCACCGCGATGAACTGCGGGCCGACGACGTTCCAGTGCACGTGCTTGAGCGTCATCGCCAGATCATTGAGTGAGTTGAGCCGGTCCTGCAGGGTCCTGCCGACCTGGTGGCCGTCCGCGAGCGTCATGCCCGGGACGGTGTACGAGCCGGTCGCCGGGCGGGCGCTCTGGGTGGACGCGGACTTCTTCGCGGTCTTGCGCTTGGTAGCCATGGCCTGACCGTATCCCCCGCCGAAGGATGATGCGGCGCGGCCCCAGCCACCGATATGTCGCATCATTTTGCGTGTAAGCCTGGCGGCCGCGGGTACCGCGCCTAGCCTCATTCCGACACGCGACCCGACCATCGCCCGAGAGGATCGCATGGCCTCCCACAATGCCAAGCTCGACGAACCGGTTCCGGGTGCCCAAGCCGACAAGCCGCAGCAGATCCCGATCAAGGGCTGGGTGCAGGTCACCAAGCGGGCCTTCAAGGAGATGGGCCAAGACCATCTGAGCCTCATGGCCGGCGGTGTGGCGTACGCCTGGTTCCTTGCGCTGGTCCCCGGTCTGATCGCCTCCGTGCTGATCTATGGGCTGGTGACGGATCCCGCGAAGGTGCAGGAGCAGGTGGCCTCGTTCGCTTCCGGGCTGCCCAACGACGCCCAGTCGCTGCTGACGACGCAGATGGAGAAGATCGCCAGCGGCGGCGGGGGGCTGTCGGTCGGCGTCATCCTTAGCATCGCGCTGGCGCTGTGGAGTGCCTCTGCCGGCATCGCCGGCCTGGTGGAGGCGATCAACATCGCCTACGACGAGGACGAGAGCCGCAGCTTCGTCAAGAAGCGGGGGCTGGCGATCCTGCTGACGATCGGGTTCCTGATCTTCATCGGTATCACGATCGGCTTGGTCGCCGTGCTGCCGATCGTGCTCGACTCGGTCGGACTGGGCATCGTCGGCCAGTTCTTCATCGGGATCGGCCGCTTCGTGGCGTTGATCTTCATCATGTTGGTGGCGGTGTCCCTGCTCTATCGCATCGGCCCCGACCGTGACGCTCCGAAGTTCCGCTGGGCCACTCCCGGCGCGATCATCGCCACCCTGCTGTGGATCGTCGCGTCCATCGCGTTCTCGCTGTACGTCGACAACTTCGGCAGCTACAACGAGACGTACGGTGCGCTCGCCGGTGTGGTCGTGCTGCTGCTGTGGTTCTGGATCACCGCGCTGGTCGTCCTGCTCGGTGCCGAGATTAACGCCGAGGCAGAGGCGCAGACGGCGAAGGACACGACCAAGGGGCCGGCCGAGCCCATGGGCCAGCGCGGCGCGGTCAAGGCCGACGAGCCACCGCCGCACACCGCTTAACCTCAGACGATGGCGCCCACGCCCAAGCAGCGGTGGCTGACGACGAGCTGGCCGGTGGTACGCGAGCAGCTGCCGCCCCCGCCTGCCGCGGTCATCGACGTCGGGTGTGGCTCGCTCGGCGGATTCGTGCCGATGCTGCTGGAGCAGGGCTGGTCTGCGATCGGCATCGACCCGGAGTCACCGCCCGGTCCGGACTACCGCGCCACGACGTTCGAGGACTACCAGCCACCGGAACCAGTCGAGGCCGTCGTGGCCTCGATGTCGTTGCACCACGTCCACGACGTCGGCGACATGCTCGACCAGGTGGCGGCCGCGCTGGTGCCCGGTGGGACGGTGGTCGTTCTCGAATGGGCCTGGGAGCGGTTCGACGACGCCACCGTGCAGTGGTGCTTCGCGCGGCTGGCGCCGCCGGCAACCGAAGACGAGGAAGGCTGGCTGCACCACCATCGAGTCCGGTGGACCGAGTCGGGTCTGCCGTGGCTGGACTACTGGCGCGAGTGGACGACGGAGGAGGGGTTGCACCCCGGCGCCGGCATCGTCTCGGCCCTCGATGCGCGATTCGAGCGACAGGCGAGCTCGTACGGCCCGCACTTCCACCCCGAGCTCGACGCCACCGACCGTGGCGAGGAGATCGACGCCATTGCTGCAGGAACGATCCGGGCCAGCGGCATCACCTGGGTCGGTCGGCGGCTCTGACCCTGCCTCCTGACGGTGAGTTCGACTCGCGACGCAGCCGTACTTCCTCGGCGCTAGGGAATGACGCCTGTGTCCCGCGACGTTCGGTGCTCAGCGAACCGCAGATCGTGGCGAGTTCAACTGCCGGCGGCGCGGCGCGAGCTCAGAGCGGCGCGAGCCCAGGCGCGCCTGCCGGTGCACGTTCTCGCGATCCACGACTTGTCCGCTTGTCCGGTGCGGTGCCTAGACCGATGCCCGGCAGTGCGCGACGATAGGTAGGTGAGCGTGGCGCGACCCGAGATCTACCTGCATGTGGGGGCTCCGAAGACGGGCACCACGTTCTTGCAGAGCGTCCTGTGGGGATCGCGTAAGCAGCTGTGCCAACAAGGTGTGACGCTTCCTGGCCGGGGGAGCGGCCAGCACGCGCACGCGGCGCTGGACGTCCGCGAGATGTACGACGAGAAGACCCATGCCCCGCGGGCGCACGGCGGCCTAGACCGCTTCGCCGAGGCTCTCGCAGACGTCCGCACGCCACGCGCGTTGTTCAGTATGGAGATCATCGCCCCGGCCACGCCCCAGCAGATCGACCGCTTCTACGCCGTGCTGGCGGACTTCGACATCCACGTCATCATCACCGCTCGCGACCTTGCCCGGCAGATTCCGTCCACCTGGCAACAGCATCTGCAGCGCCGAGTCCAACGTCGGTACGACGCATACCTCGCGACCGTTTTCGACGACCCCGGGCTGGACTGTCACGTCTGGCGCAGCCAGGACATCGCCGAGGTGGCGCGGCGTTGGGGCGCGTCGCTCACCCCAGACCGGGTGCACATCGTCACTGTCCCGCCCCCCGGCGCACCGAAGAGCGTGCTGCTCGAGCGGTTCTGCTCGGTCATCGGTGTCGACCCGGCCAGCGTCGACACCGACGCCGCGCAGCCGAACTCCTCCCTTAGCGCGCCGCAGGCAGAGCTCATGCGGCGGGTCAACGTGGCGCTCGGCGAGCGGCTGAAGGACCGGCAGGACGGCTACAACCAGCTCGCCAAGGGCTACCTCGCCAAGGAAGTACTGAGCTCGCAGCCGGGACCTGGACTGGTCCTTCCGGTCCGGTACGCCGACCGGTGCCGGGAGCTGTCGACGCGCATGGTCGAGCAGATCCGTACGGCTGGCTACCACGTCGTCGGTGACCTGGCGGACATGGAGCCCACCGTGTTCGGCGACGACACCGTCCCCGCCGGGGCCGTACGGCGGCGCGATCTCGACGCCAACAACGCCACGGTTGCCGCGGCCGGCGTGCAGGCGATCGCGGCCATGCTGCAGCAGCGCTACGACGACTTGGCGGTTATCGCCGACCTGAAGCAGCGGCTCGCTGACAACTCCAGCAGGGCGAGCAGGCAGCGGCGCCGCATCGGCGCTGTCCGCAGGATTCCGGCTCGGTTGGTTGGCCGGCTCCCCAGGATGGGCGCCGCCGCCGGGGTCCGGGGGCTGCCAGCGACCTCAGCGGTGACTCACCCGCGTTAGGTGTACTCGGCCATCAGATCGATGCCAGCCATGAGCGGTTGCCAACGTCGGCGCTGGTGGTGACTGCGTAGCCCATCTACAGCGGGTCAGCAGACCCTGTCTGGGTGACGTCGGTCCTGTTGGCGCATGATGAGACTTGTGAGGTCGGATCTTCCGTCCGGAACGGTCACCTTCTTGTTCACCGACGTAGAGGGCTCGACCAAGCTGTTGCACCGGCTGGGAGCCGCGGCGTACGCGGAGGCGCTCGGGGTGCACCGCCGCCTGCTGCGGGAGGCCTTCGCCAGGCATGGCGGGGTCGAGGTTGATACGCAGGGCGACGCATTCTTCGTCGCCTTCCCGACAGCGTCCGGTGCTCTGGCGGCGGCTCGCGACGCGGTCGCCGCGCTTGCTCCCGGTCCCATCCGGGTACGCATGGGCATCCATACCGGGACGCCACACTTGACCGGAGAAGGGTATGTGGGAGGCGATGTGCACCGGGCTGCGCGGATTGCCGCGGCTGGGCACGGGGGGCAGGTGCTCGTCTCGTCCAGCACGGTGTCTCTCGCCGAAACAACCATGGATCTTCGCGATCTGGGGGACCACCGCTTCAAGGACTTGTCCGCGTCGGAGCGGATCTATCAGCTGGGTGATGATGCCTTCCCGCCGGTGAACAGCCTGTACCGGACAAATCTGCCGGTGCCAGCGAACCCGTTTGTTGGGCGGGAGCGGGAACTGTCGGAGGTACTCGCGCTGCTGACGCGCGATGCGGTGCGGTTGGTGACGCTGACGGGCCTGGGTGGAACCGGGAAGACAAGGCTAGCGTTGCAGGCTGCCGCCGCGGTCGCTGAGCACTATCCGGACGGCGTCTGGTGGGTGCATCTCGCGGCCCTCCGCGATCCCGCTCTGGTGTCCTCCTCGGCCGCCCAGGCGCTGGGCGCGAAGGACAGCCTGGTAGAGCACGTCCGCGACCGGTCCCTATTGCTCGTGTTCGACAACTTCGAGCACCTCATGGAGGCGGCCGAGGAGCTTCCGCCGATGCTCGCCGCCTGCCCGAAGGTGCGTCTGCTCGTGACCAGCCGGGAGCTGCTGCGACTTCCGGGCGAGCATGCCTTTCCAGTGCCACCGCTGGAACCCAGAGAGGGCACGGAGCTGTTTGCGGCGCGGGCCCGCGCCGTTGATCCGACCTTCACCCTCACCGAGACGGCGACGCAGCTGTGCGCCCGGCTGGAGCAGCTGCCGCTAGCGCTGGAGCTGGCGGCAGCACGGGTACGGCTGCTGTCGCCTGAGCAGCTCCTCGAACGGCTAGGGCGCCGCCTTGACCTTCTCAGAGCAGGGCGGGGGGTGGATCCGCGCCAGCAGACGCTCAGAGCCACGATCGATTGGAGCCACGAGCTGCTCGACGAGGACGAGCAGCGGCTGTTCGCCCGGCTAGCGGTCTTTGTAGGTGGTTGCACGCTCGAGTCGGCCGAGGAGGTATGCCAGTCGGATCTGGACGTGCTCCAGTCACTGGTGGACAAGAGCCTGGTGCGTGTCCGTGACGGCAACCGCTTCTGGATGCTCGAGACGATCCGGGAGTACGCAAGTGAGCGGTTGAATGACTCGAGCGAGATGCAGGGTCTGCATCACCTGCACGCCGAGCACTTTCTGTCTTTCGTCGAGGCTGCCGAGGCGCACCTGGCCGCGTATTCAACGGACTGGCTCGACCGGGTGTCGCTAGAGCACGACAACATTCGCGCCGCGCTGGATTGGCTCGAGGCATCCGGCGATACGCAGGCTGTTCTCCGCATGACGTCGGCGGTTGCGGAATTCTGGAACATCAGGGGACACATCGAGGAAGGGCGGAGACGTCTGCAGGCTGCACTCGCTGCGGACCTGCACCCGAGCGCCGCCCGCGGCAAGGCTCTCAACGCGGCCTCCGACCTCGTCGCTGATACCTCCCTTATGGCGGCACTTGCCCAAGAAGCCCTTCGTCTGCACCGAGACAACGGCGACCAGCGTGGGATCGCCCTTGCCCTGCTCGGGTTGGGGGATGTGGCCGGTACCCAGGACGACTGGGCGACAGCGAAGCACCATTGGGAAGAAGCCGCACGTCTCTTCGACGAACAGGGCGACGAGCGCAAGGCGCTGATGGTTCGTCGTCTGCTTGCCTGGAGTTACGAGAAGCTGGGGGACAGGGAGAATGCCAGCGCGTTGTATGAGAGCAACTTGCTTCGAGCGCGAGCGGCGGGATACGACCACGTGACGGCGCTGTCACTGGAAGGGCTCGCGATCTTCGCCGTCGCAGAAGGCAGGGCCAAGGCTGCGCTGGGGATGCTTCGCGAGGCATATCACCTTCACCGAGAGATCGGAGACGTCTGGCGTGTGGCAGTCGCCGTGGGTCGCTTCGCCCGTCCTCTCGCCGCCCTCGGTCAAGCGGCCGTGGCCGCAAGGGTTCTCGCGTGCGGCCAGGCCTTGTGTGACGAGTTAGGCGCGGTCGAACCCTGGGTCGTGACCATGAACGAAGAGACACTCGCGATGATCCGTGCCCAGCTCACCGACGACGCACTTGAGCAAGAGTGGGACCGAGGTCGGGGCCTGAGTGCTGAAGCGGCCGTCACACTGGCCCTGAGGGTGGGCGCCATCACCGCGGTCGGTGGCTGACGGCGACGCCAGTTGTGACCCGCCCGCGCTAGACCAGCGTGGCGTGGTGGGGCCAGCCGTACGCGGGTTCTCATCCAACAGCCGCGGGTCAGGCTCCAACCCGAGCCCGCACGCACCAAGCTGCCGCGGTGACCTCGAACGGCGCCGGTGGCATCAGCTGTGCGCAGCGGGCGCCCAAACGCTCCCGCTGCCGGTCGTCCAGCTGGGCGACGTACGCACCCGCGGGTCCGACGCCAAACGTGAACGGCTCCCACCAGTCATCGAACGTCGGGAACCGCACCGTGACGCTCAGCGACAGGGGCTCGATGTGCGCAAGGCCGGCCGCTGCACACAGTTCGGCCAGCTGCCCCTCGCCTGTCCCAGCCAGGTTGGCCTCGCCTGGCGCTTCCGGGTCGATGTCGTGTACGGCCCGCCAGAACGTGGAGAGGGGACCGGCGCCTCCGGCGTGATCCCACACGCAGGCGGCGACCAGGCCACCCGGGCGGGTGACCCGGGCCATCTCCCGGAGCCCCGACACCGGATTGGCCATGAAGTGCACGACCAGTTGGGCAAGAGCGAGATCAAAGCCGTCGTCGGGGAACGGGATCTGCTCGGCGACTCCGGATCGGACGTCGACCTCTGGGAAGCGAGCGCGAAGCGCGGCAACGAACGGAGCGGATGGGTCGATCGCCGAGACGGCGTCTGCGCCCAGGCGTTCCACCAGGAGCGCAGTCAGCGCCCCGGGCCCGCACCCGACGTCGAGCGCCCGCTGGCCCGCACGCAGCTGCGCCACGTCCGCGAACCGCTCAGCCAACGGCTCGGAGAACCGACCCATGAACCGGGCGTAAGCATCCGCACTAACGCTGAAGGTCACCCGGAGAATGTATGCCGCCGGGCCAACGGTGGTCGCTGGAGATGAGTGTTGGGCAGCTGGCTGATCTCGGGAGGTCGGGCGTACCGGCCGCTCTCAGTCCGTAACGGCGAACGGGACGCGTTGCACGAGGTTGTTCGCGAACCCGTTGTATTCGCGGTCGACCTTGCCTGTTTGCGTGAGAGACGGCGCAGGGCCTTACGACCAGAACTCGTCCGCCGCGTACTGATCGGTGTGGGCGTCCCAGAACTCGGTGACCTTGCCGTCCCGTAGATGGAAGACATGCGTCGTGTCGCCGCTGTAACTGCGTCCGCTACGAGTTGCTGACTCGACCGCCAACACGACCCCGTGCTCGTCGTTGGCCAGGAGGTCATGCACCTCGATCTGGGCCGTTCCGTCACTCAATTCCTGAAGCTTCGCAAAAAAGCCGAAGACCTGGTCCTTGCCGGTGTAGTCGCCGGCGATCGCGCTGCGTCCGGCGACGTGCCAGACAACGTCGTCCGCGAATAACTCGTTGATGGTGTCCATGTCACCAGCTGCGTACGCTGTATAGCCGCGGCGCAATAGGTCCTCGTTCGGGTGGCTGGTCATCTTGCCTCCTCCGTCGAGACAGCAACGGCCTGAGCCTATTCCTGGCGTGCTGTCTTGACGAGGTCGTTTGTGGCGACGGTGCGCCGGTTCCTCGACCGCGTCACGAGCTGACGCCGGTCCCTCCCCCATCCCCTCGGCGTCGAGTGGCGCGAAGCGGCTGACGACACGCCGGTCAACTGCCACCGGAACGCGCCAAACGAGGCGGGTAAACCCGGCCGCACGGTGGCACGACGAACGTGATTGCAGAAGAGCTCCACGTCGGGACCGACGGGGTGTTCGCCGAGACCGGATTCTGAAGTCAGCCGGCCCATGCCGCGTCGAGCCGTAATGCGGATCGACTTCGGGTAGCCGCAGGCGATGGGGGCAAGCGGCAGCCGGTCTCAGTCAGTGACGGCGACGGGTACGCATTGCACAAGGTTGTTGGCGTACCCGCCGCGGTTCCAGGGCTGGTCGACCGGTTGGCTGCGTCCGCTCTCGTCGCCGGCCCGAACGCACACGTCGTAGCTGCCGGTAGTGGCGTCCCACGTCCACGTCCAGCGGGCCCAGGCTCGCGGCTCCGGTGCCGGCTCCAGGTCGGCGGACTCCCAGGTGCGGCCGCCATCGGTGCTCACCTCGACGGCGTTCACCGCGGCCCATCCCGACCAAGCCCGGCCTTCGACGGTGGTACGACCGGCCCGCAGGACGCGGGTGCGGGACATGTAGTCCGGGAACCCGGGCGGCACGAGCAGCGCACGCGGCTCGATTCGCGTGAGCGGTACGCCGTCGTCCTCGTACCGCTGCCGGACCCGGTATGCCCGCATCTGATAGCCCTCGAACGGTGCATCGACGACCTCGATGCGGGTGAGCCACTTCACGCTCGCCATCCCGTACCAGCCCGGCACGATCAGCCTGAGGGGGGACCCGTGCTGCGGCAGGAGCGGCGCACCATTCATCTCGTACACCAACAAGACGTCGTCGCGCATCGCCTCGGCCACCGGCAGGCTGCGCTGGTAGTCCTGCTCGACCCCCCGCTCGATGCCATGGTCGGCGCCGGTAAACACGACGTCGACCGCGCTGCCTTCCAGTTCAGCCTCGCGGAGCAGCGGCGCCAGCGGGGTGCCCGTCCAGCGGGAGGTGCCGACGGCCTCGACCAGCCACGGTTGGCTGACCGGGCGTGGCTCGAGTCGCGCCCTGCCGTTGCCGGCGCACTCCAGCGTCACCAGGTGCGACACCTGGGGCCGGCTGCGGATCGCGTCCAGGTCCAGCGACAGCTCACGCGAGACCAGCCCGCCGAGAGTCAACCGGTACGTGGACGGGTCGACGAACGGGATGTCGTAGTGCGTCAGCAAGTAGTGCATGCCGGGCGGCGTGACGTCGTAGCGCAGCGCCTCCAGGGGCATGCCGTGGTTTCGGGCGGCGAGCTGCACCTCCTCGAGGGAGATGCCCTCGCCGGGCTCGGCCAGACGCGACGGGGTGCTGATCGCGGCCAGATCAGGGGCGGTCATGACGGCAGTCTCCACCGTTGCCATCGACTGTGGACAACCCGGCGCCGATCCGCAACTTATGACGGCGGGACCTCGCGTCGTAACCCGCGGATCGCGAGAGGGCTTTGGGCACCCTGTGCACAACTTCCCCGCGATCCGCGGCTCATGACGGGCAACAGGTCAGAACGGCACCTGGACGCCGAGCAACCCGTCGCCGCGACCCCGACCCGAGACCAGCCGACAGAACTCCACAGCGTCCAGCTCGAGCTCCGGCCCGCCGGAGCCGTCCGACCACCGCCCGCCGGCCGGTCCGGTGAGCCGAAGTGTGTACGGCTGGCCGTGTCGAGATGCCCACTCCGCGACGACGTCCGCGACGAGTACGCAGTCGTGGTCGGCGCTGAGCTGCATGTCGTCGTGGCCTACGGCCCGGCTGATGTCGACCCGGTGCATCCATGGGTCGCGGGTAAGGATCACGTCGATCAGGAAGCCGAAGGTCCACTCCTCCTCGACCCCGTCGACGATCTGCCGCTCCGGCATGCTCCGTCGCCGAATGAAGCCGGGGGTCCGGCGGCGGGAGCGGGCCGCCTTGGGCCCGGCCAGCTCCATCCTGGCGACGATCTCGGCAGCAGTCCGGTCGCGGTGCTTGTCTACCTGCACGGCGGTGAGCGCGTCGATGCCCCCGCCGCGATCCTTCGCCGCCTTCATCTGGCGTCGTGACTCGAGAATGCTTGCCGCCATCTCGGCCATCCCGAGCGTGTGACCGGCCATGGCGCGCACGTCCCACCCGGGGCAGTCGGTGGGGCCGCGCCAGTCCTCCGGTGCCAGGCTGCGCAGCATCGCGGTGAACCGCTCGTACTCGCCGGCCGCGAGCCGCATCGCCGTGGGCCGGTCGAGTGTCGGCGTACGCGGCGGCGCCGATGACGTCGTCGTGTTGGTCATGGGGTGTCTCCTCTCGGGCCGGGCAGGCCCATCTCGTCGGCGTACATGTCGATCGCCCGGTCGAGCAGCCGGCGCCACCGGTCACCGCCCGGGTCGTTGGCCCACTGCTGGTCGACCAGTCCGCCGACCAGGGCGGTGTAGAGGTCCGGGGCAGCGGGGTCCCGGATGCCGAAGCGGTCCAGCAGCTGATGCAGCTCATCGAGCACCTCGACCGCGATGGCGTACGACTCGTGGCTTGGCGTGAACCCGGGGATCGTCCGCTGGGTCATGAGCTGGTGCCGGGCGAGGTCGGCGGCCGCGAAGTCGAAGAACAGCCGCGCGACGAACTTCAGCGCCGCCCGTGGTTCGCTCGGCAGTTGGGCGCGTTGTTCGGGGATGAGGTCGAGGTACGTCTGCCACGCCTGGCCGTACATCGCGTCGTAGATCGCGTTCTTGGACGCGAAGTGGCTGTAGAGCGAGGGGGGGCGCATTCCGACCCGGGTGGCAATCTCGCGCAGCGTGAGTGTGGCGAGACCCTGCTCGCGGGCGACGTCCCACGCGGCGTGGAGAATCTCCCGGCGCGTTGCCTCACGACGTTCGGTTTGCCTATCGCGGTTAGGTACGGCTACCACGGTTAGGAATCTTGGTGGCCCGACGGTCACCGTGTCAAGAGGTCTCTACCCTTGCCCGCATGACTGACCATGGCGCGCTGGTCCTCCACCGGGTCGACGAGCTGGCTCCCCGGCTGCTGGAGCTCTCCCACGCACTGTTCGCCGATCCTGAGCTGGCCTACCAGGAGGTACGCTCGGCCGCCCGTTGCGCGGACCTGTTGGAGGACGGCGGGTTCGACGTCGAACGCGAGGCGTATGGCCTGCCCACCGCGTTTGCCGCCCGCAGCGGCGATAGCGGGCGGCACGTCGTGATCTGCGCCGAGTACGACGCGCTGCCGGGCGTCGGCCACGCCTGTGGCCACAACGTCATCGCCGCGTCGGCCGTGGGCGCCGGACTGGCCCTGTTGCCGGTGGCTGCCGATGCGGGGGTCCGCGTGACGGTCCTGGGGACCCCGGCCGAGGAAGCAGGCGGGGGCAAGGTCGACCTGATCCTGGCCGGCGCGTTCGACGGCGTGGACGTCGCGATGATGATGCACCCCACGCCCTACGACGAGCCCGGCTCGGTCGGCCTCGCGATCGAGGAGTGGTCGGTCGTGGCCCACGGCAAGGCATCGCATGCCAGCGCCGAGCCGCAGCTGGGGCGCAACGCGCTGGACGGCATTGTGGCCGGCTACACGGCGATCGCGATGCTGCGACAGCACTTGGCGCCGTGGCAGCAGGTTCACGGGGTCATCACGCATGGTGGTGACGCGCCCAACGTCGTACCGGAGCGTGCCGCCGCGGCGTACTACCTGCGGGCGGCGGACCTGGCCGGTCTGGACGACCTTCGTGCCCGGATCCGCGCCTGCCTGGAGGGAGCGGCGACGGCAACCGGCACCACGGTCGAGATCACACCGGTTGGTCACGTATACGAGCCGGTCCGGCAGAACCCAGGGCTGGTCGCTGCGTTCGCCCGGGCCTGTGAGTCGATCGGCCGTCCGCTGACTCTGGACCCGAAGGGTCCGCAGATCAGCGGATCCACCGACTTCGGCAACGTGAGCCAGCTGGTCCCGGCGCTGCACGCCGACCTTGCCGTGCACTCCTGGCCGGCGGTCAACCACCAGCCGGAGTTCGCGGCGCACTGCGTCGGGCCGCACGGTGACCGCACCCTTCTCGATGGCGCCAAGGCCATGGCCCTGACCGCCCTGGCCTACATCGAGAATCCGCAGCTGGTGGCCGAGCCGGACTGACGCCTGACCCCTTCGGCGTGGAGATAAGTGCGTACCACCAGAGTAAGGGCCTGGCACACATGGCGATCAAGTGGCGAACCCTTGACCGGCCGCATCCCTGGGTTTAAGGGATGGTCTCCAAGACTTGTCGAGCGTACGGTGAAGGCCGGAAGGTGGTCAGGGTCGTTGTCAACCTGAGGTCGATGGTTGCTGGCGTGGCGGTTGCCGCGTTGGCCTTGGCGGCGTGCAGTGGCGGGGATGACTCGTCGCCGCCTGAGCCTCCTTTGGGGCAGGACGGGACGGTTGTGCAGGGTTTAGACCCGGATCGGGAGGGGCCGGCTGCGCCGATTGAGGGTGCGGTCGCGGGTGGCACGGTCACTGCCTTGGTGGAGTTCGGTTTTGAGTCGTTGGATCCTACCGAGGCCTACTACTTCTACGACGTATCCATCTTGCGAGGTTTGGTGACGCGGTCGTTGACGCAGTACGTGTACGACCCGGAGCAGGGCACCATGGTCCTAATTCCGGATCTCGCCACCGACCTGGGCACCCCGAATGAGGACTTCACCGAGTGGTCGTTCACGATTCGGGACGGGGTGAGGTTCGAGGACGGTAAGACGGTCACTGCGGAGGATGTGGCGTACGGGATCAAGCGGTCGCTCGACCGGGACACCTTCCGCAGTGGGCCGGCATACAGCAACGACTTCTTCCTCAACGGCGACACGTACAAGGGGGTCTACACGGGGGGCACGGATTATGACGGTGTCGTCGTCGAGGGTGCCACGTTGACAATCACGATGGAGCGACCGTTTCCCGACATGCCGTATTGGGGTGCGTTCCCGGCGTTGGGTCCGATACCGGAGCGGGGCAGCGAACCGGACAGGTATGCGGTGCATCCGTTGGCGACGGGGCCGTACAAGGTGTCGGACTTCACGCCGGGGAAGTCGTTGACCCTGGTACGCAACGAGGAGTGGGACCCCGACACCGACCCGGGACGGCACGCCTACCCGGATCGGTACGAGTTCGACTTCACCGTGCCGGTGAAGCAGATCGACGGACTGGTACTCGGCGACTCCGACCAGGGGCAGACCACGTTGTC
>Ga0183260_10001679_pt1 | contig 18396 bp, 19 predicted proteins | sample AntDrymUQ4972206_2_FD_129768 | JGI IMG/M metagenome (GOLD analysis project Ga0183260, IMG submission 129768) | Polar desert sand microbial communities from Dry Valleys, Antarctica - metaG UQ497 (22.06) (version 2) (version 2) | ecosystem: Environmental > Terrestrial > Soil > Desert | place...
CCCCGGTCGTCCCAGGCCCTCCGAGCGCCTGGGTGTAGAACGACGCCTCGAGGTACTCGAGCGTCAGCGCGTAGTTGAGGACGTCCGCGTCGGGGATGTTGTCCGTGTGGCCAGCGAGCGCGACAGCCGGTCGACCGAGCAGCGCCCCGCCACCGACGAGCAGCGCCCCTCCAACGGCTCCCTTGCGCAAGAACCCCGCGCGCGAGCTTCCTTCATCCAAAGCGGAACCCAAGCCGGCGAACGCGCCAGTTGAACGATCCGACATGCCGAACCCCCTTCATCCCTGCGAGTGGTCGCCAGCCGACTCGCTTTCATCGTACCCACGAGCGCGTCGCATAAACCTGGGCGCAGCGCGGGAAAGCGGTACGTCGCAGCGAACGCTTCTCACGCTCGGCTGCGGTGCCGAGCTCAGGCTGCGAGCCGGACGTACAGGCCGTGCGCGGCCTTCTCACCGATCGAGCGCTCGCCGTCGTCGAGAACGACCTTCAGCTGACCGGCCGCCGGCTGCGCCTCGCGGAGCTCGACGTGCGAGCCGGGGACGTAGCCCTCGTCGTAAAACCAGTGCAGAAGGTCCCCGTCGTGCTCGGCGAGGCGGACGATCTCGCCACGTTGCCCCGGGGCGAGCTCCGCGAGCGCGACGAGCCCCGCGTTCTCCGACTGCTCGACGTCGGTCTCGATCGGCCAGCCGTGCGGGCAGCGGTCCGGCTTACCGAGCCGCTCGTACATGCGGTCGATCATCTCCTGCGTGAACGTGTCGCCGAGCTCGTCGGCGTGCACGTGCGACTCGGAGGCGGTGTAGCCCATGAAGTCGGTGAGGAACCGCTCGATGATCCGGTGCTTGCGGACGACCCGCTCGGCCCGCTCGATCCCGACCTCGGTGAGGAGCGCCTCCTTCTGCTCGCCGCGCTCGACGAGACCCTCCGACTCGAGCCGCTTCAGCATCTCGCCTGCCGAGGCGCGCGAGACACCGAGCATCTCCGCCACGCGCGAGGCGATCGCGTTCTCGCCGGCCGGGCGGTACTCCCCGATCGGGAACGCGAGGAAGTAGATCACCTCGAGGTACTCGTCGATCGAATGCCCGTGACCGGCCACGAGGCGAGTCTACCCGGGCTCGGCGAGCGGTCTCCGCTCGTCGCGGAGTAGCCAGAGCGCAGGCGCCGAGAGACCGATCAGGACGAGCGCCGGCACGCTGGCCCGTGAGTAGGCGCCGACCTGGGTCGCGCCCCACACCTCCGTCGCGAGCGTGTCGAATCCGATCGGTCGCAGGAGGATCGTCGCCGGCAGCTCCTTCATTGCCGAGAGGAAGACGAGGGCGGCGCCCGCGACGAGCCCGGGGCGGACGAGTGGCAGCGTCACGTGCCAGGTCGTCGCGAGCGCGCCGCGGCCGAGCCCGCGTGACGCGTCCTCGAGCCCGGGATTGACGCGCGCGAGCGCGGAGTCGACCCCCGAGAGCGCCTGCGGGAAGAACCGTACGACGTACGCGAAGACGAGCAGCGCCAGCGTCTGGTAGACCGGCGAGGCGTAGCGCGCGGCGAAGAACACGAGCGACAGCGCGATCACGAGACCCGGGAGCGCGTTGCCCGCGTACGAGAGGCGTTCGAGAGCCCGGGAGGCGCGTGAGGGATGGCGTGAGGCGAGCAGGGCGACGGGTAACGCGGCAGCCACCGCCGCGCCGGCCGCGAGCCCCGACGCGCCGACGGAGTTCACTGCCTCGCTCCACGGAATCGGGATGGCCCGGTCGTTCGCAATCCCCCGGACGAGCCAGTACCCGAGCACGGCGCCAGGTAGCACGAGAAAGAGTCCGGTGACGCTCGCGCACCACGCGAGCGCGAGCCAACGCGCTCGGCCGAGCGGTACAAGCCGCCGTTGCCGGGCCGCTCCGGGAGCCGAGCGCCAGAGCCGCCCGCGCGACCGGGCCCGGAGCTCGAGAACGAGCGCCACCGCCGTCAGGGCCACGAGGACGAGTGCCAGCGCTGCCGCAGGCGTTCGGTCGAAGAGGCTTCTGTACTGCAGGTAGATCGCCCGCGTCAGCGAGTCGTACCGCATGAGCGACACGACCCCGAAATCCGAGAGCACGTACAGGGCGACGAGCAGCGACCCGAGCGCCACAGCCGGTCGGACGGCGGGCAGCGTCACGCGCCAGAGGACGCGCGCGCGCGAATGTCCCAGGCCGCGTGCCGCCTCCTCGAGCGCGGGGTCTAGGCCACGGAAGGCAGCCTGGGCGAGCAGGAAGACGTACGGGTACGTCGAGAGCGTGAGCGCGACGAGCGCGCCTTTGTACCCCGTCGGGTCGGGGAGGCGGCCGACGCCGAGACCGGCCGCCAGCAACCCGCGCTCGCCGAAGAACGCAAGTAGGCAGAACGCCGCGACGTAGCTCGGGATGACGAGCGGGAGGGCAACCGCCACGGCCCAGACGCGCCGTGCCGGGAGGTCGGTGCAGGTGACGAACCATGCGGTCGGGACACCGACCGCGACCGCCGCGGCGACGACGCCCAGGACGAGCAGGACGGTGTTGCCGACGAGCTCGGCCGTCGCGTCCTCGAGGAAGACCGCGACGGCTCCCGACCTGCTCGCTACCCGGACGAGCAGGTAGGCGAGCGGCAGGAGGAGTGCGGCGACGACGAGCGCCGCGGCGGCGACGAGCAGCCGCGGCGCACCGCGGCTCAGGTCAGCCAGCCGGTCTCGCGCAGGAGCTCGAGGGTCGCCTCGAGCTCCGGCCCGAACGACGTGAGCTCCACGTCCGGCCCGTCGATCTCCTCAAGAGGGACGAGACCGGGGGACGCCGAGACCGACTCGACGAGCGGATACTCGGCCTCCTCCGCCTCGTCGACGTAGAACCGCTGCGCGTCTTCGGTCAGGAGAAACTCCACGAACGCACGGGCATCCGACTCTTGGTCGCTGCTCGCGAGAACACCCGCTCCGGCGACGCTCACGAGATTGCCCGCGTCCCCGGGCTCGAACAGGTGGTTCGCGATCGGCGCGTCCGGTTGCTCCTCCTTGACGAGCGCGAGGTAGTAGTGGTTCACGAGACCGACGTCGATCTCGCCCGCCGCCACGGCTTCCACGATCGGCGTGTTCTTCTCGTAGGTCTTCGCCCCGTTCGCCCTCAGCGCCTCGAGCCACTCGCGGGTGTCGTCGTCACCGAGGGCGAGACGCATGCCGGTGACGAAGGCCTGGAAGGACGCGTTCGTCGGGGCGATGCCGACGCGATCCCGCCAGACGGCATCCGTCAGGTCGAGGACGGAGGCCGGCAAGTCGTCGGCCTCCACCTCGTCGGTCGAGTACACGAGCACCCGCGTCCGCCCGGACGTCCCGACCCAGCGGCCGTTCGCGTCGCGGAAGCGCTCGGGAACTCGCTCGAGGATCTCCTCGGGAAGCTCGCGCAGCTGGGCGTCGATGGCGCCGAGGGAGCCCGGGTCCTGCGCGAAGAAGACGTCCGCGGGAGCGTTCTCGCCCTCCTCGCCGATCGTCGCGGCGAGCTCGGCCGAGTCGCCGTACCGCACCTCGACCTCGATGCCCGTCTCCTCTGTGAAGCGGTCGAAGAGCGGGGCCACGAGCTCCTCCTCGCGACCGGAGTAGACGGTCAGGGGACCGTCCGCGCCTCCTCCGCATCCGGCGAGCAAGAGAAGGCCGAGGAGCAGGGTCAGGGATGCGCGTCTCACGTCTCCTCCAAGGTAAGGTAAACCATCAAGTCAATGTCAGGTCGACCTTACAGAACTACGGGGAGGGAAGCGTCGCCACCCGTCCGTCATGGAGACGTACCGCCACGCGTTCGCCGAGGCCGACGAGCTCGTTCGACGGGCGTTGCGAGACCAACTCGAGACCGTCGAGGAGCACCCGGTAGAAGACATCGTGGCCTCGAAACTCCCGACCGACGACCTCTCCCCGGCCCGACGGGTCGGGTGCGAGCTCGATGAGCTCGGGGCGGACGAGTACGTCGACCGACGCCGCGCCGTTGACGCCTTCGGCGGCGACGCGCCCCAGGGCCGTCTCGACCGCGCGACCCGAGACACGACCGGCGAGCACGTTCACGCAGCCGACGAACTCGGCCGTCCAGTGGCAGGCCGGCCGGTAGTAGAGCTCTTCGGGTGTACCAACCTGGACGATCGCGCCGGCTCGCATCACCGCGATCCGGTCAGCCAGCGAGAAGGCTTCCTCGCGATCGTGCGTCACGAGCACGACGGTGACCCCGAGAGGGCGGAGGACGGCGGTCACCTCCTCGCGCATGGCGGCGCGAAGCTGCGGGTCGGCGTTCGACCACGGCTCGTCGAGCAAGACGATGCCGGGCGCCGGGGCGAGCGCTCGTGCGAGGGCGACTCTCTGCTGCTGGCCCCCGGAGAGCTCGTGGGGGTAGCGGTCGCCCAGACCGCACAGATCGACGACGGCGAGGACGGTGCGGACCCGCCGGTCGCGCTCGCGACGCGGGACGCCGAACCCGACGTTCTCCGCGACCGTCAGGTGCGGGAAGAGCGCGTAGTCCTGGAACACCATGCCGACCTCGCGGCGCTCGGGCGGAATCCATAACCCGGAGCCCGCGACCGTCCGCCCTTCGAGCTCGATCGTCCCGCTGTCGGGCGACTCGAAGCCCGCGATGCTGCGGAGGAGCGTCGTCTTCCCGCAGCCCGAGGGCCCGAGAAGCGCGAGGATCTCTCCGCGCCTGACGTCGAGGGCTGCGCCGCTCAGAGCGACCGTAGCGCCGAACCGCTTCTCGACACCCACAAGCTGGATCGCCGTCTCCGCCATGTAAGGCGCACCTTATCTCCGGCTCGGCGGTTTGTCACTCACGCACGTCGTGGCCGAGGCGGGCGATAGCCTCGGCCGGGTGCTCCTCGCGTCGGTCTACCCGCTCGTCTCGACGCGCGCGCTCGCGCGCCCGTTCACCTATGAGGTTCCGAGCGGCACCGTGAAGGGCGCCGTCGTCGCGGTGCGGCTCGGCCGTCGGGCGACACGCGGCGTGGTGGCCGACGTCGGGGTCGAGCCGCCCGAGGGTATCGAGCCTGCGCCCATCGAGCGGCTCGTCGGCGAGATTCCGCCGCTGCTCGTCGATCTCGCCCTGTGGCTCGCCGACTACTACGGCTCGACACCGGCGCGCGCGCTCGAGCTCGTGGCGCCGGTCAGGCGGGCGCCGCGCGGGGAGCGGCCGTCGCCCGGCGCCCGCGACGCGCTCCCGGGCGAGCCCCAGCCGGCGTCGCTGACGGCCGAGCAGGCGAGCGCGCTCGAGCGCATCGTCGCGGCGCTCGACGTCGGCGTCGGAGATCACGTCCTCCTCCACGGCCCCACCGGCAGCGGCAAGACCGAGGTCTACCTCCAGGCATGCGCGGCGGCGCTCGACCGTGGGCTCGGGACGATCGTGCTCGTCCCCGAGATCGCGCTCGCGCCGCAGACGGTCGGTCGGTTCAGACAGCGGTTCGGTGACCGGGTGGCCGTGCTCCACTCGTCGCTCGGCGACGCGGAGCGACGGGACGAGCGCGACCGGATCGCCTCGGGCGAGGCGCGGATCGTGGTGGGCGCTCGCTCGGCGATCTTTGCGCCGATGCGCGGCGTCGGGCTGATCGTCGTCGACGAGGAGCACGACACCGCGTACAAGCAGGACTCGGATCCCCGCTACGACGCGCGCACGGTTGCGGCAAAGCGGGCCGCCCTCGAGGGTGCGGTCGCCGTGTACGGGTCGGCCACCCCACGGCCGGAAAGCTGGGCGCGGCTCGACCGCGTCGCCCTCGGGATGCGGATCGGCGCGCCGCTGCCGCGCGTCACGCTCGTCGACCTGCGGCGCGAGGCGGGCTACCCGCTCTCGGCGCCGCTCCTCGGCGCGCTCGGCGAGCTCGCGGACGGGGGCGGACGAGCGATCCTGCTCCTGAACCGCCGCGGCGTCGCACCGGCGATCCATTGTCGCGCCTGCGGCCTCACCCGGCGCTGCGGCCGTTGCGACGTCTCGCTCACGCTCCACTCGGACGGCGCGCTCCACTGCCATCACTGCGGCCACGTCGAGCCGGTTCCCCGGAGCTGCCCCGCCTGCGGCTCGGTCGACCTCGCCCGGATCGGGGCGGGTACCCAGCGTCTCGTCACGGAGCTCGAGCGGCGCGTGCCCGAGCTCGAGCTGCACCGGCTCGACGCCGACGTCACGGCGCGACCCGGCGCGGTGCGCGAGATCCTCGCGGGCTTCATGGGAGCCGACCGCGCGGTGCTCGTCGGCACGCAGATGGTTGCGAAGGGGCATCACATCTCCGGTGTCTCGCTCGCCGCCGTCGTCGACGCCGACACGGGCCTCTCGCTGCCCGACTTCCGTTCCGAGGAGCGCACGTTCCAGCTCGTGACCCAGCTCGCGGGGCGGAGCGGGCGCGACGCCCCGGGTCGCGTGCTCGTGCAGACCTTCCAGCCCGACGCCACGCCGCTCCGCCATGCGGTGAACCACGACGTCGAAGGCTTCCTCGCCGGTGAGCTCGAGCGGCGGGAGGTGCTCGGCTACCCCCCGTTCCGGAACCTGGTCTCGATCCTCGTCTCCGGACCCGAGCCGGGTGAGCCGCTTGCCGCCCTCCGTGAGCTGCGCGAGCGCCTCGAGGACGCTCGAGTCGAGGCCGAGCTGCTCGGACCGGCGTCCGTGTTGCGGCTGCGTGGCCGTCACCGGGCTCAGCTCGTCGCGAAGACCACGAGGCCGCGCACGCTCGCGCGGCACGCCTCTGCCCTGCTCGCTGCCGCCTCGCGGCCGATGCGCCGCGACGGGCTCACGGTGGTGGTCGACGTGGACCCGCAGTCGCTGTAGAAAGGGCGCGTGGACGAGGCGCTCACTCGACAGGTGCGCGAGGCGATGCCGCTCGCCGGCCTGCTCGGGATCGAGGCCGTCGAGGGTGGGCGCGAGCGCGTGGTTCTGCGCGGAACCTGGGCGCCCGAGCACTGCACCGCTGCGGGCGTCCTCCACGGCGGGTACCTGATGTCGCTCGCCGACATGACCGCCGCGCTGCTCGCGCACCTGAACGTCCCCGATGGCGCCCGGACGGCGACGATCGAGGCGAAGACGAACTTTCTCGCTGCGGTGCGAGGCGGCGGGGTCACGGCGACGGCCGAGCTCGTCCACGCGGGGCGTACGACGACCGTGCTGCAGGTCGACGTGACCGACGATGACGGTCAGCTCGTGAGCCGCACCTTGCAGACCCAGGCGGTCGTCGGACCCTGATCTACACTCGCGCCGTGCGCGACCACGAGCACGACCACGACCACGAGCACGCCTCCGACGAGGGGGAGCTTTCCGAGGAAGAGGCCCGTGCGGAGGTCGAGCGGCTCGTGCGGAAGGAGGTCGCGCTCTCGCAGGTGCGTCAGTACGGCGACCCGGTGCTGCGGATGCGTGCGGCGGACGTGGAGGACTTCGACGAGGAGCTCGAGCGGCTCACCGAACGCATGGTCGTGCTGATGCACCACGCGGACGGGGCCGGGCTCGCCGCTACCCAGCTCGGCATCCTGCGACGCTTCTTCGTCTGCACTTTCGAGGGTGAGGATCGGGTGTTCGTGAACCCGGTCGTGACCCCGGTCGGCGCCGAGGTCGAGGTCGACTCGGAGGGCTGCCTCTCGCTCTCGTCGGTGCGCGTGCCGGTCGAGCGCTCAACGCGTGTCAGGATCGAGGCGCGAGACGCCAGGGGCGAGGCCTTCAGCAACGAGCTCGAGGGCTACCCGGCGCGCGTCGTCCAGCACGAGGTCGACCACCTCGACGGGAAGCTGATGCTCGAGCGGACGGATCAGGAGTCGCGTCGCGAGGCGATGGCGGTTCTTCGTCCGCGGCTCGTCCTTTCCTGAGAGATGGCGCCGATCGCGGTGGCTGCCACGGCGCCGTTTGGTGCCGACGTGCTCGAGCGGCTCGCGGAGCGGCACGAGGTGACCACACTTCTCACGCGTCCCGACGCGCGGGCGGGCCGAGGTCGGCGCGTCGCCGCATCGCCCGCCAGGACGGTCGCCGAGCGGCTCGGCATCCCGGTGCTCCAGCCGGAGCGGCCGCTGGCCGGTCTGGGGCTCGACGCGCCGACCGTCGTCGTCTGCGCCTACGGGCTGCTCGTCCCGGCCGACCTACTCACCGAGCGTCTCTGGCTCAACGTGCACCCGTCGCTCCTGCCGCGATGGCGGGGGGCTGCACCCGTCGAGCGCGCTCTGATGGCGGGCGATCGGGAGACGGGCGTGACGATCCACGAGACCGTGCCGGAGCTCGACGCCGGCCCGATCGCCGCACAGGAGGCATTCCGTGTCGGCGAGTCGGACGACGCCGGCGAGGTGTATCGACGCGCCGCCGAGGTCGCGGCGCGTCTCGTCGACGGCGTGCTCGCCGACCCCTCACCGAGCTTCGAGCCGCAGCGGGGCGAGACGACCTACGCAGCGAAGCTCGAGGCAGCCGACCGCGCGCTCGACCCCGCGCGGCCACCGGACGAGCTCGTCCGGCTCGTGCGCGCCCTCAGCCCGCACATCGGCGCCCGAGCAGTGCTCGAAGGGAGGCCGGTGACGGTGTGGTCAGCGCGCGTGGGGGAGGACGGCGTGTTCGAGCCGCTCGTCGTCCAACCGGACGGCGGCCGACGGATGACCGTCGACGCATGGCGGCGCGGGTTGCGGTGAGCGCGGTCTCGCCCGCCCGTCGCGCCGCCGCGGCGACCGTCCGTCGCGTCTTCGAGGAGGAGGCATACGCCGACCACGTGCTGCGTGCCGAGTCGGTCGACCTCGACGACCGCGACCGCGCGCTGGCCCGCCAGCTGGCCTACGGGACGATCCAGCGCGTCCGGACCCTCGACCACGCGATCGAGACGCTCGGACGGCGTCGGGTGCGGAAGCTCGACCCGCCCGTCCGTACCGCGCTCCGGCTGGGCGCGTATCAGCTGGCCTTCCTCGACGGGGTTCCGCGCTACGCGGCGGTCAACGAGTCCGTCGAGCTCGTCCGCCGGGCGCGGCTGGAGCGAGCGGTGCCGTTCGCGAACGCCGTCCTCCGCCGCCTCGCAGAGGGAGCGCGGGCGCTCGTCGAGGCGCTGCCGGACGCGACTCCGCCGGAGGCCGCGCTGCGTCACTCCTACCCGGACTGGGTGGCCGAGACCTGGTGGGACGAGCTCGGCCCGAACGCGGCACGGGCGCTCATGGTCGCGCAGAACGAAGAGCCCGAGACCGCGGTACGCCTCGTCCGGGGACACGTCGAGGGACGCCCGGATCCAGTGATCCCCGGCGCCTGGGTGGTCGATCGCGTCGACGAGGAGGCGGTCGCCGACGGTCGGGTCTGGCCGCAGAGCCGGGGGTCGCAGCTCGCCGGGCATGCCGTCGGATCCAGACGGGGTGAGCGGACGCTCGATCTCTGCGCCGCCCCCGGGGGCAAGGCGACGATGCTCGCCGGAGAGGTCGTCGCCGTCGAGCTCGACGCGGCGCGGTCCGATCGGCTCGAGAAGACCGCGAGGCGCCTCGGTGCCGACGGCGTGCGGGTCGTCCACGCCGACGGGCGGGCCTTGCCGGCCGAGCTCGACGGGTTCGATCGCGCGCTCGTCGACGCCCCGTGCTCCGGGCTCGGTGTCCTCGCCTCCCGGCCCGACCTCCGCTGGCGCGCAGAGCCACTTCCCGAGCTCCAGCGCGAGCTCCTCGCGGCGGCCGTCGACCGCGTGCGGGAGGGCGGCACCGTCGTCTACTCGACCTGCACGATCAGCGAGGCGGAAAACGAGGCGATCGTCGACGGGCTCATCGCGACGGCTGCCGCTCAAATCGACCCGACGCTCGGCGAGGACTGGCCGGCGTTCCGTCACCCGACGCGACCGGAGTTTCTCCAGACCCTGCCGCACGTCCACGGGACGAGCGGGTTCTTCGTTGCCCGGCTCGTCGTGAGCTAGGCGAGTCGCCGAAACTGGCACAGAGATGACACTCATTCGGCACGCTCTCGTCACACTTTGTTGCCTGAGCAGACGATAGAATGAAAGTGGGTGGTGGGTTGGGGTGCCCCGGGAGGAGATCGCTCTTTGCGAAATTGCAGCCCCTGACCGGGCAGAGAGCTCGACGTCGGCCGGCAGTAGGATCGCGAGCGTGGGGTGGGCGGATTGGATGCGCGCGGGCGGGGAGGTCGAGCCGTCGCTCTATGCCGCGGACTTCGGCCGTCTCGGCGCCGAGATCGACGAGCTCCTCGCAGCCGGTTGCCGCATCTTCCACTTTGACTGCGGCGACGGGCACTTCGTTCCGCCGGTGACGATCGGGCCTGTCGTCCTCCGGTCGATCGCGCCCGCGATCCACGAGGCGGGGGGCGTGCTCGACTGTCATCTGATGGTCGCCGACCCGGCGCACCATCTCGAGGAGTTCGCCGAATCGGGCGCGGACTCCGTGACGTTCCACGTCGAGGCCGCCCATGATCCCACCCGCGTCGCGGAGGCGGCGCGGGCGCACGGCCTCGCGGTCGGGCTCGCATTCAATCCGGAGACGTCGCCGGACGAGGCGGCGGCAGCGGCGCGAGCTTCGCTGGCCGACCTGGTCCTCTGCATGGGCATCCATCCGGGCTACTCCGGCCAGGCGTTCCGGCCCGAGACGATCGAGCGGGTTACGGCGCTCGCCCGTCTCGTCGACGTGCCGATTCAGGTGGACGGGGGGGTAGGCGCCGACAACGTCGAGGCGCTGCGTGACGCTGGTGCCACGCTGCTCGTCGCCGGGAGCGCGGTGTTCGGTGCGGACGGGCCGGCGGTCGCCTACCGGCGCCTCGCGAGCGCGTGACGTGAGCCTCGACCGGGCCCTGGCGCTGGTCGAGAAGGCGCCGCGCAGCGGCTACCCCAACCCGACGGTCGGAGCGGTTTTCGTCTCGCCGGACGGCGTCGTCGTCGGCGAGGGCGTGAGCGAGCCCTCCGGAGGGCGTCACGCGGAGATCGTCGCCCTGGACGAGGCGGCCGAGCGGGCCTACGGTGCGACGCTCTACGTGACGATGGAGCCGTGCGCCCACCACGGCCGCACGCCTCCCTGCGTCGACCGCGTGCTTGCCGCCGGCGTCGCCCGGGTCGTCGCGGGCGCCGCCGATCCGAGCGAGCGAGGGGGCGGCGGTGCCGAGCGGCTTCGGGCGGAGGGCGTCGACGTCGAGGTTCTCGACCTGGATCGCGCGCGGCGGCAGAACGAAGCGTGGCGCACGTGGGTCGTCAACCGGCGGCCGTACGTCACGCTCAAGCTTGCGGTCTCGTTGGACGGGCGCGTCGTCGTCCCCGGGCGACGCTGGGTCACGGGGGAGGCCTCGCGAGCCGCCGTGCACGAGCTTCGCGCCCTCGTGGACGCGGTCGGTGTCGGCATGGGCACCGTACGCGCCGATGCGCCCCGGCTCGACGCTCGCGGCCTGACCGGCGCGCATCAGCCGCGCCGGCTTGCGTTCGGTCGTGGCCCGCTTCCCGACACCTCCGAGCTCGAGCTCCGGACAGGGTCGCTCGACGACGAGCTAGCCGCGCTTGCCGCCGAGGGTGTCCAGTCGTTGCTCCTCGAGGGGGGCCCGACGGTCGGCACGTCGTTTCTCGAGCGCCGTCTGGTCGATCGGCTGCTGGTGTTCGTGGCGCCGGTGCTCGCCGGTGGCGGGCCGCCGATGCTCGGCGCGCTCTCCAAGCCGATCGAGCTCGGCGGCCTCGAGGTCGAGCGGTTCGGGGAGGACGTGCTCCTCGGCGCCCGGCTACAGGAGGTCTGAGAGCTAGCCTCGGCATCGTGTTCACGGGGATCGTGCGAGAGGTGGGCCGCATCGACGCGGTCGAGGGCGACGACGAGCGACGGACGATCGTCCTCGCCGCCCCGGACACCGCCGCCGCCACGGAGGTCGGGGACTCCGTCGCCGTCGCGGGTGTCTGTCTCACCGTGGAAGCTGTGGACGACGGGCAGCTGCGTTTCCACGCGGTCACCGAGACCCTCGGCCGGACGACGCTCGGTGCGCTCGTGGTCGGAGCGTCGGTCAACGTCGAGCCCGCCCTCCGTGCGGGTGACCCGCTCGGCGGCCACCTCGTGCAGGGGCACGTCGACGGGCTCGGCAGGATTCGCGCGAGCGCGGCGGAGGGTGACGGCAGGCGCGTCGCGATCGAGGTGCCCGAGACGATCCTGCGCTACTGCGTCGAGAAGGGCTCGATCACGGTCGACGGCGTCTCGCTCACCGTCGCGGCGCTCGCGGACGACGCCTTCGAGGTGGCGCTCGTGCCCCACACACTCGCGGCGACGACGCTCGGGAGCCTCGCCGAAGGCGACCGCGTCAACCTCGAGGTCGACGTGCTCGCGAAGTACGTCGAGCGGCTCGTCGAGCCCCGCCGCGTCGTACGATGAGCTCCATGAGCGCGACGCTCGAGCCCGAGACCAGCCCGTTTACTGCCATCGAGCACGCGATCGAGGAGATCCGCGCAGGGCGCTTCGTCGTCGTCGTCGACGACGAGAATCGCGAGAACGAAGGCGACCTGACGATTGCCGCACAGTTTGTGACGCCCGAGGCCGTCAACTTCATGGCGACGCACGCGCGCGGTCTCATCTGCCTGTGCCTCACACCCGATCGCTGCGACGAGCTCGGGCTCCGGCAGATGACGGATCACAACGAGGCCCGCAACCAAACCGCGTTCACCGTCTCGATCGAGGCGCGCGAGGGCATCTCCACGGGTATCTCGGCGGCCGACCGCGCCCGGACGATTCAGGTCGCGGTCGATCAGACCTCCTCGCCGCACGACCTCGTCGCCCCCGGGCACGTGTTCCCGCTCCGGGCCCGGGCAGGGGGTGTACTCAAGCGCGCCGGGCAGACCGAGGCCGCAGTCGACCTCGCGCGGCTCGCGGGCCTGACGCCGGCCGGCGTGGTGTGCGAGATCATGAAAGGCGACGGGACGATGGCCCGCGTCCCCGACCTCCTCGAGTTCTGCAAGCGGCACGGCCTCAAGCTCGTCACGGTCGCCGACCTGATCGAGTACCGCCGCCGGACGGAGAAGCTCGTCGATCGCGTCGTCTCCGTGCGGATGCCGACGGAGTACGGCGACTTCCAGGCGGTCGCGTACCGCGAGATGCTGACCGGGAAGCAGCACGTGGCGCTCGTAAAAGGGGAAGTCGCAGGGCGGGAGAACGTTCTCGTGCGCGTCCACTCGGAGTGCCTCACCGGCGACGTCTTCCACTCGCGACGCTGCGACTGCGGCAAGCAGCTCGAGCAGGCGCTCGCGCGCATCGAGGACGAGGAGACCGGCGTGCTGCTCTACCTCGCGCAGGAGGGCCGCGGGATCGGCCTCCTCAACAAGCTCCGTGCCTACGAGCTGCAGGAGCACGGACGCGACACGGTCGAGGCGAACCTCGAGCTCGGCTTCACGGCCGACGCGCGCGAGTGGGGGATCGGGAACCAGATCCTCGCCGACCTCGGCCTGACGACGATCCGCATCCTCACGAACAACCCCAAGAAGCTGACGGGCCTCGACGGATTCGGCCTCTCCGTCGTCGAGCAGCTGGCGATCGAGGTCGAGCCGAACCCTGAGAATCGGAGCTATCTCGAGACGAAGCGTCGCAAGCTCGGTCACTCGCTCGGCAAGAAGCTGCACCACCAGGACGAGCGGTACGGTGACGGCGATGGCTGACGATCCCCGCGCAGACGAGCAGAACTCCCTCTCCGGCTCGAGCACGACCCGAACGCCGGAGGCCGACGGGCTCGACCGGGCGAGCGAGAACGTGCTCGAAGGGTGGCCGACCTCGCCGACGCCTGGTCCGCCTCCGGCCGAGCCGGACGAGGGCGACGTCGACGGGGATCGGCAACTCGGTGCTCCGGTCGTCGCCGAGCAGCCCGTGTCATCCGAGCACGCTCCGGAGACGAGGATCGAGACGACCTCCGAGCACGCCCCCGGCAGCCTCGCCGTGCCCCCGGGGTATCCGTTGCTCGAGGGCGAGCCGCTCGGTGGTCGGCGGGCTGTTGGCATCGTCGTCTGCCGCTTCAACGGCGACATCACGAGCAGGCTCCTCCGCTCCGCGCTCGACGAGCTCGCCGAGCGCGGGGTCGAGCAGTCGTCCATCACGGTCATGCCGGTTCCCGGCGCCTTCGAGCTGCCGCTCGCGGCGATGGCCCTCGCGAAGACGCGGCGGTTCGCCTGCGTCGTCGCGCTCGGCTGCATCATCCGCGGCGATACCCACCACTTCGACTACATCGCCGGCGAAGCCGCCTCGGGGCTCCAGCTCGCCGCGATCGAGACGGGCGTGCCGGTGGCGTTCGGCGTGCTCACGCTCGAGCGGCTCGACCAGGCGGAGGTACGGATCGACAAGGGCGCCGAGGCCGTCAGGACCGCGCTCGAGATGGCCGACCTCTTCGCGAACCTCCGCGCAGCCGCCGCGAGGTAGCCGCGAGGGCTGGGTTCAGCCGCGGCTCCGCTTTTCGCTACCATCCTCGCCCGTATGTCCAGGGTCTGCGCCATCTGCGGCAAGAAGCCCGCGGCCGGGAACTCCCGGTCGCACTCGATGGTCGCCACGAAGCGGCGCTTCAGCCCGAACCTTCAGCGCGTCCGGCTCGTGCTCGACGGAAAGCCCACCCGGGACTACGTCTGCACGCGCTGCCTCAAGGCCGGCAAGGTCCAGAAGGCCGTCTGATCACGCCCCGAGCGCGCAGGAAAGCGCTCGGAATTCGGTGGGCGAGCCGTCTAGACTCGCGCTCGTGAAGAAGGGGACGGTCGTGCTGCACGAGAGCGACCTCGGCAAGATCGGGATCTCGCAGGAGGCGATCGCGACGATCGCCGGGCGAGCGGTCGACGAGTCGTTCGGGGTCGTCGACCAGGCCGCCGGGCGGCGCGGGCCGTTGCGGCTCCTCCGACGCGGCCGGGCCGACCGCGGCGTGCGCGTCCGGGAGCGCGACGACGGCCTCGCGCTCGAGCTGCACGTGGTGGTCGACTACGGGATCAACCTCGGCGAGGTGACGGCGATGGTCCGGTCGCGCGTCATGTACGAGGTCGAGCGGCACACGGGGATCCCCGTCGCCGAGGTCGAGGTGCACGTCGACGACGCGAGGAAGGCGGGATGAGCGAGCTCGAAGTTGCGCGCAGGCTGGCCGGGACGGCGCTCGAGAACGTCGAGCTGCACCGGCGCCGCATCAACGCGCTGAACGTCTACCCGGTGCCGGACGGCGACACGGGGACGAATCTCGCGCTGACGATGCGCGGCATCGTCGAGGCTCTCGAGCGCGCGACGGTCACCAACCGAACGGAGCTCGCGGCCGAGGTGCAACGCGAGGCGACGATGGCCGCGAAGGGCAACTCGGGCGTCATCCTCAGCACGATTGTGCGTGGCATGGCCCGCGTGCTCGGAGAGGCGGGCGCGGTCGAAGGCGAGGATCTCGCGCGCGCACTTCGCGCGGGTGCGACGAGTGCGTACCAGGCCGTCAAGGTTCCGGTCGAGGGGACCATGCTGACGGTGATCCGCGAGCTGGCCGAAGAGGCGGAGCGACCGGAGGTGCGTGCCCTACCTGTCGTCGAGGCGCTCGCGCGCGCGATCGTGCGGGGCGACGACGCCGTCAGCCGGACGCCCGAGATGCTCGAGAAGCTCCGCGAGTCGGGCGTCGTCGACGCGGGCGGCGTCGGTCTCGTCGAGCTGCTGCGGGGCGTCCTGCACGGGCTCACCGGCGAGCCGCTCCCCGCACCCCCCGAGGTGACCGAGGAGCTCACCGAGGAGGCGATCCACCACGAGGAATCGGCGTTCCGGTTCTGCACGGTCTTCCTCGTCGAAGGCGCGGAGCTCGACCTCGACGCGCTGCACGCGTCTCTCGAGCCGCTCGGCGACTCTCTGCTAGTCACGGGCGACGCGTCGATCGCGAAGGTGCACGTTCACACCGACGAGCCAGAGAGCGCACTCGCGCTGGGGCGGGCGGTCGGCGTCGTGGACGACGACCGTGTCGAGATCGGCGACATGCGGAGCCAGGCCGCCGAGCGGGAGCGCTGGCTCACCCAGCTCCATGCCGCAGCCCAGGCGGCACCGTCCGAGGTCGGGCTCGTGGCCATCGCGCAGGGAGCGGGCAACCGCGAGATCCTCCGGAGCGAGGGCGCCGCGATCGTGATCGAGGGCGGTCAGACGATGAACCCGTCCGTGGGCCAGATCCTCGAGGCGATCACGGCGGTGAACGCCGAGCAGGTCGTCGTCCTGCCGAACAACCCGAACGTCCGGCTCGCCTCGGAGAACGCCGCCGCCGAATCGACGAAGGCGGTGCGCGTGCTGTCCACCGACACGATCCCCGAGGGCATCGCGGCGGCCTTCGCCTTCGACGCCGCCAGGTCGCTCGAGGAAAACGGCGAGGCGATGCGCGCGGCGTTCGAGGGGGTGACCGCCGCCGAGATCACGCGTGCCTCCCGCGACGCGACGGTCGACGGGGTCACCGCGAAGGAGGGCGACTTCCTCGCGATCCTCGACGGCCGGGCCTTCGTCTCCGATGTGAGCCTCCGGGTCGTCCTCGACACGCTCTTCGACCGTTTCGAGGCGGACGGCCGCACCTACGTCCAGCTGATCCGCGGCGAGGGCGCACCCTCGGAGGAAGAACTCCGCGAGCGACTCGACGGCCGCTCCCTCGAGGCGGACGTCAGCGACGGAGGACAACCGCACTACCCGCTGCTGCTCTCCGCGGAGTGACCCAGGCCCTCATCCGCGTGCTGCTCGTCGAAGACAACGAGGTCTACCGGTCGTCGCTCGAGCTGTTGCTCGGCCTGCAACCCGGTTTCGAGATCGTCGCCTCCGTCTCGAGCGGCGCGGCAGCGGCGGCGGCCGCGGCAGACGCTGCTGCGGACGTCGTGGTCATGGACTACCGCTTGCCCGGGCTCGACGGCGCCGCCGCGACGCGAGCCGTCAGGAGAACCTCGCGGGCCGCCGTCGTGTGCCTCACCGCCGAGGTGACACGGGAGGAGCGGGCTGCGGTGCTCGACGCGGGAGCAGTCGCGCTCGTCGAGAAGGGCGACGCGATCGACGCGCTGGCCGACGCGATCCGGCGCGCGGCCGGGATCTCGACCCCGGGGTCTGTCCCCGGAGGGGACTGACCCCCGTGCGACCGGCGCTGATCTGCGACGGGCGTTGCGCGTAGCACGGGGGACGGGCCCCTGCGGGGCCAGTCCCCGTTATGTTGCCCGCCATGGAGCTGACCCGGCAGAACACCGCGATCGTCCTCGACTCCACGTCGGACTTCGTCGACGCGCGCGAGCGGCACTCGAACATGCGCGTCGTCCCGCTCTACGTGCTCTTCGACGGCGAGCCGTTCCGCGACCAGGTCGACATCGACTCGGCAGGCTTCTACGAGCGCCTTGCCCGGGCGAGCTCACTCCCGACCACCTCGCAGCCGACACCCGCCGACTTCCTCGCGTGCTACGAGGAGCTCGTCCGTGAGGGATTCGAGCGGATCTGGTCGCTCCACCTCACGTCGAAGCTCTCGGGCACGCACGAGTCGGCCGTCCGCGCGGCGGCCGAGCTCGGCGGCGACCGCGTGCGCGTCGTCGACACCGAGACCGCGTCGCTCGCCTGTGCGCTCCTCGCAGAGGCGATCGACCGTCGCCTGGAGCGCGGCACCACCGACGAGGAGATCGAGGGGCTCGTCGAACGCTTCCTCCGCGAGAACGGCGTCGTCTTCACCGTCGGGACGCTCGAGTACCTCCAGAAGGGCGGCCGGATCGGGAAGGGTCAGGCACTCGCGGGCTCGCTGCTGAATGTGAAGCCGATCCTCTCCGTCGAGGACGGTGTGATCGTCCCGGTCGCCCGGGCGCGGGGACGACAGAAGGCGCTGCAGGAGTTCGAGCGGCTCTTCACGGCCGAGACGGAGGATCGTGAGGGCCTGCACCTCGCGATCGCCCATGCGAACGCACCCGAGTGGATCGACGTGCTGACAGAGCTGGCCACGCGATCGCGACCCAAGGCGACGATCGACCTCGTCGAGCCCCTCGGCGCCGTCGTCGGCACCCACGCAGGCCCGGGCGCCGTCGGCTTCTTCTGGTTCCAGGATTCGGCTGCCGCCGAATCCTAGGAGGAGCTCGTTCGCAGGCGAGGGAGCAAGCGAATAGGAATCCGCTCTTGCAGATTCCTATTCGCGAAACAAAGGTGAGCGAGGCGGCACCCCCTCGGCTGGCGAACGTCCGGGGTGCCGCCCCGATCTCATCAGGGATTCGCATCGACCCCGACAGGGGTTCATCGTCGGCAGGAAGAACTTACGAAACCCTGACATGCAGCCGGGGATCCCCCGAACGAGGGATGATCCGGACGTTTGCTCCAGGCGAATATCGGTCAGAACGACAAAACGGCTGGCGAGCCAATCGAAATCTACGGAGGTTCCGTCATGCCGGAGCACCTCACGCTCGAGACCGTCGATGCCGACGGGACCGTGCGTCAGGCTTATGAGGATCTGCCCTCGAGCACGCGCCGCGGTCTGTTGCAGCGCGGTCTCGTCGCGGGCGGTGCCGTTGCCGCGGCAGGTGTCACGATCGGTGGGCTGCC
>Ga0183260_10001680_pt1 | contig 18394 bp, 18 predicted proteins | sample AntDrymUQ4972206_2_FD_129768 | JGI IMG/M metagenome (GOLD analysis project Ga0183260, IMG submission 129768) | Polar desert sand microbial communities from Dry Valleys, Antarctica - metaG UQ497 (22.06) (version 2) (version 2) | ecosystem: Environmental > Terrestrial > Soil > Desert | place...
AAACACCAGAGCGGGTGACGAGAATCGAACTCGCACTGTCAGCTTGGGAAGCTGATGTTCTGCCATTGAACTACACCCGCGCACGCCCGGGCCGCGCCGAGCGAGCAGCACGATACTACGAGGCACAACGGTCCCAGAGCGGCCCCGATCGGCGCGTCCCGCCTGCGCTAGGTTGCCCGCGTGCTGCTCTCCGACCGTGACATCAAGGCCGAGGTCGACTCCGGCCGTGTGCAGCTCGAGCCGTACGAGGCCGAGCTGGTGCAGCCCTCGAGCGTCGACGTCCGGCTCGACCGGATGTTCCGGGTCTTCGAGAACCACCGGTACCCGCACATCGACCCCGCCGAGGAACAGCCCGAGCTGACCCGCCTGGTGGAGCCGGCCGGCGACGAGCCGTTCATCCTGCATCCCGGCGAGTTCGTGCTCGGCTCGACGTACGAGGTGGTCACGCTCCCCGACGACATCGCCGCCCGGCTGGAGGGCAAGAGCTCGCTCGGTCGGCTGGGCCTGCTGACGCACTCGACCGCCGGTTTCATCGACCCCGGCTTCTCCGGACACGTGACCCTCGAGCTGAGCAACGTGGCGACGCTGCCGATCAAGCTGTGGCCGGGGATGAAGATCGGGCAGCTGTGCTTCTTCCGGCTGAGCTCCCCCAGCGAGCACCCATACGGGTCGTCGGTCTACGGCTCGCGCTACCAGGGCCAGCGCGGCCCCACGCCGTCGCGCTCGTACGCCAACTTCCAGCGCTTCCGCACCTGAGCGGGGCGTCAGGTGGGGTCGTCAGGTGCGTCCTTGCGTCGCTGCAGCCATCGGGTCGTCCGGCGCCGGGTCGGCCATGGCGCCCCACCCAGGCGTTCGTGGTGGCGGGTGGCGTCCCGGGTGCGGTCAGCGACCTGCTGCTGAGCCAGGAAGTAGCTGATCTCATCCATGAGGGTGTCCTTACAGGTCAGCCGTGGGACAGCGAGATGTCACCGGAGACGGTGTTGACGTGCAGGGCGACGGCGTCCTCACCGTCGGCGGGTGGACCGCTGCCCTCGAGCGTCGAGTGGACGGTGCCGGTCAGGCTGGTGACGTCCAGCCAGACCGCGGTGCCCTCGATGACTGCGACCTCGACGTCGCCCGAGGCTGAGTTGATCTTCACCGTGCCCCGACGCACCCGTCCGACGTAGTGGTCGCCCGAGGCGGTGTTGATCGAGACGTCGCCGCCGGCGGCATCGACGTGCACGTCACCCGAGGCGGTGTTCACCTCGAGCGCACCCTCGATGTGCTTGAGGCGAACGTCACCGGACCCGGTCTCCACGTGCACGGACCGGTCCGCGCGGTCGAGCACGGTGTCACCCGAGCCTGCCTGAACGTGCGCTTCACCGACGTGGGCGAGCGAGACGTCGCCGGAGCCGGACCTCGAACGCACCGCATCCAGGTGCCCGGAGGTACGCAGGTCGGCCGACTTGGCCGTCGACTCGAGGATCGAGCCACTCGGGACGCTGACGGCGATGTCCACCTCCGGACTGCTGCGCAGGAAGCCGATGCCGGCCCGGGGGACGTCGACGATCACCTCGTCGCCACGGTGTTCGATGGTTGTGCGTCGGATCAGGTCCAGAGCCTTGTCGCCACCCCCACGGGCGGGCCGCAGCCGGACGACGGTCCGCCCGCCGTCGACGGCATCGACGCGGATGACACCGCTGCCGGCCTCGATCCGCAGGCGCACCGGCTGGGGAGTCTCGAACTCTCGGGTCAGGCCATCAGGCTCGGACATGGGCATGCCTTTCGGGTCGGTCGGGCAGATGCCGTCGGGGGCAGGGGGAGTCACCGGACCCAGCCTTGGACCCGCCGGGAGCGGCGAGGGGCGAAGCCGACGCCGGGACCGAACGGCAGGGAGGACAGGTCGATGTCGACGTCGATGGCCCGCTCACGGCTGGCGAGCCGCAACGCCTGCACGATCCAGCTGTTCAGCGACTGGCCGCGACCCGATGCCAGCTCCTCAGCCCGCGCCTTGAGCGACTCGGGGATGCGCACGGTGATGCGAGCGACCGCGCCGCCGTCCTCCGGATCGTCGTCACCGGCCTCGGTGCCGCCCGCCTCGCCGGGTGGTTCGGGCTCGGTGAGCATGGGCTCGGCCGTCACGACGAACTGAGGCTCCCGGCCCTTCAGCCGCAGCTCGACTGCGCCCCCGGGCAGCTGGGTGGTGACCTCGGCGGCTGCGTCGGAAAGGGCCTCGAGCATCGCCATCCGCACGGCGGAGTCCAGCGACGCCACCAGCCGCTCGGCGGTGGTGCGCGCCTCGGGACCGGCCGCCTCGGCCACCGCGGCGAGGTCGGCGCGCAGGCTGTCGATGTACGGTGCAAGCTCCATGACGCCATAGTGACATCAGTCTGACGTCATCACAAGACCAACGCGACGGCAAAATGGCGTCATATGGCAGTGTCCTGAGAGCGTGCAAAGGTGGTGGTCATGGAGCAATCGCAAGGCGCGGTGGCGATGACCCTGTCGCCGGCCGTGTCCGAGGCACTCAGTGCGGGCGGGCCGGTCGTTGCGCTGGAGTCGACGATCATCTCCCACGGGCTCCCCCGCCCGGACAACTTGGCAGCCGCACATGACTGCGAGAACCTGCTGCGGGACCAGGGCGTCACCCCCGCGACGATCGCCGTCCTGGACGGGCAGATCCGGATCGGTCTCGATGCCGACGGGCTCAAGCGCGTCGCATCCGACGAGATGTCGAAGACGAGCGTGCGTGACCTGCCCGTGCTGCTCGCCCACGGCCGCAGCGGCGCCACCACGGTCGCCGCGACGGCCTTCCTCGCCCACCGGGCGGGCATCCGCGTCTTCGCCACCGGCGGGCTCGGGGGCGTGCACCGGCTCGCGGCCCACACCTATGACGAGTCCGCCGACCTGGTGACACTCGGGCAGACCCCGATCACGGTGGTGTCCGCGGGGGTGAAGTCCATCCTCGACATCGCGGCGACCCTGGAGCGGCTGGAGACGCTGGGCGTGACAGTCCTCGGCTATCGCACGTCACGCTTCCCGGCCTTCTGGTTGAACGACTCCGGGCACGACCTGGATTGGCGGGTCGAGACACCGCAAGACGTCGCGGAGGTCATGGCCGCCTCTGAGGCGCTGGGCTGCAGGCAAGCGGTGCTCGTCGGCAACCCGCTGCCGGCCGACGACCAGCTCGACCCCGGCGTTCACGACGCCGCTCTCACCCGCGCCCTTGCCGCCGCGCAGGAGCAGCGGATTCGCGGCAAGCAGGTCACCCCGTTCCTGCTGTCGCAGATGGTGCACGCCACCGGTGGCCTCAGCCTGGAGGTCAACCTGCGGATCGTCCGCAGCAACGTCACCCTCGCCGGTGCGGTGGCGCGGGCCTGGGTGGACCGCGCCGGACCCGGTGCCACGCAGTGAGCCGCACCCGGGTGCTCGTCCTCGGAGATGTGGTCGACGACCTCCTGGTGCGACCGCTCACCGCGGTCACCCCGGCCAGCGACACCCGCGCCGAGATCCGCCATCGACCGGGCGGGTCCGGTGCCAACGTCGCAGCCTGGCTCGGGGCGCTCGGCGTCGATGTCACGTTCGTCGGGCGGGCCGGGCACAACAGTGCCGGGGAGCACGTCAGCACGTTGCAGCGCCATGGGGTCGACCCTCGGATCGCGGTCGACCGCGAACGGATGACCGCCTCGATCGTGCTGGTGCTCGACGAGCAGGGCGAACGAACCATGTACGTCGACCGCTCGGCCAACACCGGCCTGACCATGCGCGACATCCCCGACGACGTCTGGCGCGATGTCGCCGTGCTGCACCTGACCGGGTACACCTTCTTCGACCCGGCCACCCGCCCGGTCGCGTTGGGGGTGATCGCGGCGGCCCGCCGACGGCACGTCGCGGTGTCGGTCGACCCCAGCTCGGCGGCGTACCTGCGCGAGGCTGGCGCCGACGCCTTCCGTGACTGGGTGGCCGGTGTCGACGTGCTGTTGCCCAACAGCGTCGAGGCGACGGTCCTGACCGGGCTGTCCGACGCCGACGCGGCCGCCGAGCAGCTGACCGCCAGCTGCGCGACCGTGGCGGTCAAGCTCGGCGGCGGCGGCGCCGTCGTGCGCACCTCGGACGGACAACAGCTGCAGGCCGCCGCCGTGCTGGCTGATGTCAGGGACTCGACCGGCGCGGGAGACGGGTTCGCCGCGGGGTGGATCGCGGCCTGGGTCCGCGGCGACGACCTGGCCGGTCGGCTGGCCGCCGGACTGGAGGTCTCGGCCCGCGCGGTGACGGTGCTGGGCGGCCGGCCGCACTAGGCGCGATACCCTCAGAGGTCCCGCAACTGCGGAACGTACACACCAGGGGAGTGCGTCATGGAGACCAGCACCATCATCTGGATCGTTGTGGCAGTAGTTGTCCTGCTCGTCATCATCGCGTTGATTGTGATGGCGTCGAACAAGGGTAAGGAACGCAAGCAGCGCAAGCATCGCGAGCACGCGGGGCAGATCCGCGAGGAGGCCTCGCGAGATGAGTCCTCGGTACGCCAGCGCGAGTCGGCCGCCGCGGAGACCGACGCGCAGGCTCGCCGGGCGCGGGCCGAGGCCGATGCCAAGCGCGCCGAGGCCGAGCAGCTCGAGCACGAGGCACGCGACCGCAGCCACGACGCCGCGTCGTCGCGCGACGACCAGCACGACCGGCTGCGCCAGGCCGACGAGCTGGATCCCGACGACAACGACCGGCGGGATCGTCGCTAGCTGGCGGGGTCGACTGGGTCCGACCGCCGGACCGCGGCGAGCAGGAGCTGTGCCACGTCGAGCACCTCGACCTCCTCGCGCGCGTCACCGGCGGCCTGCTGCGCGGTGAGCCCGTCGGACAGCATCACCCGGCAGAACGGGCAGCCCACCGCGATCTGGTCGGCACCGGTGGCAACGGCCTCGGCGGTGCGGTTGGCGTTGATCCGCTCGCCGATCGTCTCCTCCATCCACATCTGCGCGCCACCTGCGCCGCAGCAGAAGGACCGCTCGGAGTTGCGGGGCATCTCGGTGAACGTCGCTCCGGGCAGCACCGACAGCAGCTCGCGCGGAGGGGCGTACACCTGGTTGTGCCGGCCCAGGAAGCACGGGTCGTGGTAGGTGATGGTCGTGCCGGCGACGCTGGTCGCTGCGCTCGGCGCCACCGGCGTGAGCCGCTGGTCGCGGACCAGGCGGTTGAGCAGCTGGGTGTGGTGCACCACGTCGAGCTCGACGCCCACCTGGGCGTACTCGTTCTTCAGCGTGTTGAAGCAGTGCGCGCAGGTGGCGACGACCTTGGTGGCCTTGGCCTCGGTCAGCACCTCGGCGTTCTGCATCGCCAACAGCTGGAAGACGAACTCGTTGCCAGCGCGGCGGGCGGGGTCGCCTGAGCAGGTCTCGCCCTCCCCGAGCACAGCGAAATCGACCCCCGCTGTGTGCAGCAGCTCGGCGACCGCGCGGGTGGTCTTCTTGGCCCGGTCCTCGTACGCGCCGGCGCAGCCGACCCAGAACAGCCACTCCACCTCGGTGAGGTCGGCCGGGTCGTCAGCGCCCGCGCCGCCGACCTGCTTGACCTCGAAACCCAGGTCCTTGGCCCAGTCCATCCGCGCCGTCGGCGCCATGTTCCACGGGTTCCCCTTGTTCTCCAGACCCTTGAACAGCTGGTTGAGCTGGCTGGGGAAGTTGCTCTCGACCAGCACCTGGTGGCGCCGCATGTCCATAATGTGGTCGACGTGCTCGATGTCGACCGGGCACTGCTGCACGCACGCCCCGCAGCTGGTGCAGCTCCACAGCACGTCGGGGTCGATCACTCCGTACGCCTGCTCGTCGCCGATGAGCGGTCGGTCGGTCTCCGCGATGGTGTCCGCGGGCAGCTCGCCGCGCGCCGACTCCGCCGCCTGCAGGTAAGGCGCCTTGGCATAGGCATGGTCGCGCAACGCGGTGATGAGCAGCTTGGGTGACAGCGGCTTGTCGGTGTTCCACGCCGGGCACTGGCTCTGGCAGCGCCCGCACTCGGTGCAGGTGCTGAAGTCGAGCAGGCCCTTCCAGCTGAAGTCCTCGACCTTGCCGACGCCGAGCGCGGCGTCCTCGTCGAGCTCGTCGATGTTCTCGAAGTCGATGGGCGCACCGCCGACCATGATCGGTTGCAGACCGCCCAGTGCGGTGCCGCCGGCCGCCTCGCGCTTGAACCAGATGTTGGGCCACGCGGTGAACCGGTGCCAGGCCACGCCCATCGTGGCGTTCAGGCCGAGCACGATGGCCCACGCCATCGACACCACGATCTTGAGGGTCGCGACCGCGATGATCGCCCCCTCGACCGCGCCGAGGCTCAGCCCGCCGAGCGCCGAGCCGACCCAGGCGGTGAGCGGGAAGTGCGCGACGGTGGCCCAGGACTCGCCCTCGAGACGGCCCAGCGCGTACTCGAGCCCACGCAGCAGCACGATGCAGACGCCGACGGTGGCGATGACGGCCTCGACGAAGTAGCCCTGCCACATCGTCGAGCCGAAGAACCGGCTGCGCCGGCCGTTGGCGCTCGGGCGGTTGGCGACCCGCACCGCCACCAGCGTGGTGATCGCGCCGAGCATCGTCCACGCGATCAGCTCGGTGAACCACTCGTAGGCCACCCAGTGCCCGATCAGCGGCAGCGCGAACTCCGGGTCGAACAGCTGGCCGTAGGCGGTGACCAGGGTGAAGAACAAGAAGCCGAACCCGACGAAGACGACCCAGTGCACGGCGCCGACCAGGGTCCACTGCAGCATCCGGGTGTGACCGAGGGTCTCGGTCAGCATCGTCGCCGTGCGGGCGCCCGGCCGGTCGGTGCGGCCGACGGCAGGTTGGCCGAGGCGGACGACGCCGACGATCTGGGCGGCCGCGCGCGCGAACAGCGCGATCGCCACCGCGGTGACGGCGAGGCAGACGACGACGGCGGCGACCTGCATCTGATGCTCCTGCTCGGCTGATGGGACCCGGTGGCGTGACCCTAGTGAACCCCGTCCGGACGCGCGGCGCCGCTCCGACTCACCACCGGCCGTGGTGCACGACGTCGTCCAGGGGGCGGCGCCGCCGGCGAGACGATCCGCGCACCCCGCCGGGGGCGGGATGGCCGAGCGTGATCGCCCCGATCGGATGGTGGTCGTCGGGGATGTCGAACTCGGCACGCAGCGCACCCACCCGTTGCGGCGGGACGCCGAAGAAGCACGCCCCCAGCTCGTCGTCCACCGCGGTGAGCAGGATGAGCAGGGCGGCCATGCCGGTGTCGATGTCCCAGTACGGCGCCGCCCAGCGCGCCTCGTCGCGGTCGGTCCAGCCCTTGTCCGGCTCGGCGTAGCGGTCCAGGTAGGCCCGTTTGCAGGACAGCGGTACCACGAGCACCGGCGCCGTGCGCATCCCTTGCGACCAGGCGTCGTCGCCCTGGCCGGCAGGAGTCGTCGCGGCCCAGAAGCGCGCGACGGCCCCGGCGTCATCGAGCAGCAGGAACGCCCAGCCCTGGCTGAAGCCCGCGCTCGGAGCCCGGTGGGCGTGCTCGAGAGCGCGGCGTACGACGGCAGGATCCACCGGCTCGTCGGTGTAGGAGCGGACCATGCGGCGCTTGCGTACGACCTCGACAAAATCCATCTGCGCATCCTCGCCCGTCCACGCCCGGTCGGGGTAAGGTGGCCCACGTACGACAGGGGAGCGCCTACGGGCGCTGAGAGTGCGGACCTCCGCAGACCCTCGAACCTGATCCGGTTAGCACCGGCGATAGGGAGTCGGGATCTCTTGCCGTCGCTTGGTCGCGCGGTGACGCCGCGCGGCTGAGTCGACGGCCCCCTCCTGCTACTCGAGGAGGGCTCATGTTCACCACCACCATCCGTACGCGGCGACGTCCCGCCGCACGCGCGGCGGCGGCGCTGGCCGCCGCGGCGCTGGCACTCACGGCCTGCTCGACCATCGGCGACAACGAGGAGACCAGCGCCGACAGCGACAGCAGCGCCGGCACCGGCGGCACGCCCAGCGGCACAGTCGTGCTCGTCACCCATGACTCGTTCGCGGTGGACAAGAAGCTGCTCGCCGACTTCGAGGCCGAATCGGGCCTCACCGTGCAGACCCGGGCCCCCGGTGACGCCGGGACGCTGGTCAACCAGCTCGTCCTCACCAAGGAGTCGCCGCTCGGCGACGCGGTCTTCGGCATCGACAACTCGTTCGCCTCGCGGGCGCTGAGTGCCGACATCCTGCAGCCGTACGCGTCGCCCGAGACGCCGCCGCCCGCCGCCGAGTTGGCCGTCGACGACAGTGACCGGCTCACCGCGGTCGACTACGGCGACGTGTGCATCAACATCGACCGCACCTGGTTCGCCGAGCGCGACGTGCCCGAGCCGCAGACGCTCGAGGACCTTGCCGACCCGGCGTACAAGGACCTGCTCGTGGTCAGCAACCCGGCTACGTCGTCGCCCGGCCTGGCGTTCCTGCTCGCGACCGTCGACGCCTTCGGAACCGACGGCTGGCTCAACTACTGGGCGGCGCTGCGCGACAACGGGGTCAAGGTGTCCGACAGCTGGTCCGACGCCTACTTCGTCGACTTCTCTGGCTCACAGGGCAAGGGGCCGCGGCCCATCGTCTTGTCGTACGCGAGCTCGCCGCCGTTCGAGGCAGACCCCGAGGCCGACGAGGCCCCCACCCGGGCGCTGCTGGACACCTGCTTCCGCCAGGTCGAGTACGCCGGCGTCATCTCCGGGGCCGAGAACCCCGAGGGGGCCAAGGTGCTCATCGACTTCATGCTGTCGACGCGCTTCCAGGAGACGATCCCGGACCAGATGTACATGTACCCGGTGAGCGAGCGGGCCGAGCTGCCCACGGCGTGGGCGCGGTTCGGGCCGCTGGCCGACAAGCCCTTCGAGGTGAGCGCCGACGAGATCGACGCCAACCGCGAGGAGTGGATCAAGCAGTGGACCGACACCGTCGTCGGGTAGGGGTGGCGCTGGCGGGGTTGGTGCCGCTGGGGTTCCTGGGCGTCTTCTTCGCGTGGCCGGTCGCCTCGATCCTCGCCCGTGGGCTGCTGGTCGACGGAGCGCTCGACCTCGGCGGCTTCGCCGAGGTCTTCGACAGCGACCGCACGTGGCGCATCATCGGCCAGACGCTGGCCCAGTCGGTTGCCGGCACGACGCTGGCGGTGCTGCTCGGGGTGCCCGGTGCGTACGTGCTCTACCGCTGCCGTTTCCCGGGGCGGGCGGTCGTCCGTGCGCTGGTGACCGTGCCGTTCGTGCTGCCGACCGTCGTGGTCGGTGTCGCGTTCCGCAGCCTGCTCGTCGACGGCGGGGCGCTGGCATTCCTTGACGCCGACGGGACCTTCGCCGCGATCGTGGCTGCGCTGGTGTTCTTCAACTACGCCGTCGTCGTCCGCACCGTCGGCGCCATGTGGGCCCACCTGGATCCGCGCGCGGAGCAGGCCGCCCGCGCGCTCGGCGCCTCGCCCGCCCGCGCGTTCCGGGAGGTGACGCTGCCGGCGCTGACACCGGCGATCGCCTCCGCGGCGTCCCTGGTCTTCCTCTTCTGCGCGACCGCCTTCGGGACCGTGCTCGTGCTCGGCGGGCCTGCGTACGGCACGGTCGAGACCGAGATCTGGATCCAGACGACCCAGTTCCTCGACTTGCGCACGGCCGCGGTGCTGTCCACCGTCCAGCTCGCCGTCGTGACCCTGAGCCTGACGGTGTCGGCGTGGTCGCGCCGCCGGCGCGAGACCGCGTTGCGGGTGCAGTCCGACGCCGAGACCGCCCGGCCGCTGCGTCGCGCCGACCTGCCCGCCGTGCTCGTCACGGCCGCCGTCGTGCTCGCGCTGCTGATGGCACCGCTGGCGTCGCTGCTGGCCGGGTCGCTGCGTACCCCGGACGGGTGGGGGCTGCACAACTTCGCCAACCTGGCGACCAACGGCCAGCGCAGCACGGCGGAGCCGGGTCTCGGCGTGGGACTGGAGGTGTCGGTGTGGCAGGCGGCGCTGAACTCGCTGCGGATCGCCGTCGACGCCACCTTGATCGCCATGGTGGTCGGTGTGCTCGTCTGTGTGCTGGTGACCCGGCGGCCGCATCAACCCGGTGCTCGCCGGGCGCTCTCGGTGTTCGACGCCGTGTTCATGCTGCCGCTCGGGGTGTCGGCGGTGACCGTCGGGTTCGGCTTCCTCATCACGTTGGACCGACCGCCGCTCGACCTGCGCAGCTCGGTGGTGCTGGTGCCGATCGCACAAGCGGTGGTGGCCGTCCCGCTGGTCATCCGCACCCTGCTGCCGGTGCTGCGCTCCATCGACGAACGGTTGCGCGAGGCGGCCGCCGTGCTGGGCGCCGGGCCGGCACGGGTCTTCACGGCCGTCGACCTCCCCGTGCTCGGGCGCTCGCTGGGACTGGCGGTGGGGTTTGCGTTCGCCGTGAGCCTGGGCGAGTTCGGCGCGACCAGCTTCCTGGCCCGACCTGACCGGCCGACGCTGCCGGTGGTGATCTTTCGGCTGATCGGGCGTCCCGGCGCCGACAATCTCGGGATGGCGCTCGCCGCGTCGGTGGTGCTGGCGGCGATGACCACCCTCGTGATCGGTCTCGCCGAGCGGTTCCGCGTGCACTCGGCGGGGGCCGAGGTGTGACCGGGCACGACGGTGCCACCGGCAGCGGCCTGGAGCTCCGCGAGGTGGCGGTCACCTTCGGCGCGACCACGGCCGTCGACGACGTCTCGTTGTGCATCGAGCCGGCCGAGGTCGTCGCCCTCCTCGGCCCGTCGGGCTGCGGGAAGTCGACCCTGCTGCGGGCGGTAGCGGGCCTCGAGCCCACCGACCGTGGCACCGTGCGCTGGGCCGGGGCCGATCTGCGTGACGTGCCGGTGCACCGCCGTGGCTTCGGCTTGCTGTTCCAAGACGGCCAGCTGTTCCCGCACCGCGACGTCGCGGGCAACGTGGAGTTCGGACTGCGGATGGCCGGTGTCAACCGTGCCGGCCGGCAGGCCCGCGTGGGTGAGCTCCTCGAGCTGGTCGGTCTGAGCGGGCGGGGCGGCCGCCGGGTCGCCAGCCTGTCCGGCGGGGAGCAGCAGCGGGTGGCGCTGGCCCGGTCGTTGGCTCCGCGCCCGCGTCTGCTGTTGCTGGACGAGCCGCTGTCCGCGCTCGACCGTGGCCTGCGTGAGCGGCTGGCCACCGACCTCCGGGAGATCTTGAGGCGCACGAGTACCACCGCGCTCTATGTCACCCACGACCATGACGAGGCGTTCACGATCGCTGACCGTGTCGGCGTGATGGACCACGGCAGGCTGCTCCAGATCGCTCCTGCGGAGCTGCTGTGGCGCCGACCGGCGGACGAGCAGGTTGCCCAGTTTCTCGGCTATGACTGGTTCGTGCCGGCGAGCGCCCTGGGCGCCGCCCGCCCGCGGGGCGCGGGCCCAGACGACGTGCTGGGGCTGCGGCCCGAGTCGCTGGTGGTCGACGCCGACGGCCCGATCATCGGTCTCGTCGTCGACCGGCACCGCACCCGCGGCGGCACCGGCCTGCTGGTGCACATCGACGGGGTCGGCACGGTCGGTGCCCGGGCGCCCGGAACTGCGGTCCCGGGTCCGGCGGCCCGGGTGCGGTTGCGTCTGGAGGCAGCAGTCACCGCGGTCCTGCCACCCGCATGACCCGGTGGGTCACGGCACGGTCACAAGCTGGTCACAACACGGCGATGGCGCAGCGCCTGAACCGCGAAGTCCAACCAGTTTGTTAGGCTCCGTCGGACGTTCCACCGTGTTGCGCTGTCAGCGCTGACAGCACCCGACTCTTCCGCACCGGCGAAGGACACGTCCGTGATCGAGTTCGAGTCGGTATCCAAACGCTTTCCCGATGGCACCGTTGCGGTCGACGACATCTCGTTCGTCGCGCCGAAGGGCCAGATCACCGTGCTCGTCGGCCCGTCGGGCTGCGGCAAGACCACCTCGCTGGCGATGGTCAACCGGCTCGTCGACGTCACCTCGGGCCGCATCCTCGTGGACGGGCAGGACAACTCCGAGTCCGACCGGGTCGAGCTGCGGCGAGGCATCGGCTACGTCATTCAGCACTCGGGACTGTTCCCCCACCGCACGGTGCTCGACAACGTCACGACCGTTCCGCGACTGCTCGGCTGGGACAAGGCCGCGACCCGCAAGCGCGCCTACGAGCTGCTCGAGCTGGTCGGTTTGTCGGCGGAGCAGGCCAAACGCTATCCGGCCCAGCTCTCCGGCGGTCAGCAACAACGCGTCGGGGTCGCCCGGGCGCTCGCGTCCGACCCGCCGGTGATGCTCATGGACGAGCCCTTCAGCGCCGTCGACCCGGTCGTGCGTGCCTCCCTGCAGGACGAGTTCCTGCGGCTGCAGGAGCACGTCGGCAAGACGATCCTGTTCGTCACCCACGACATCGACGAGGCGATCAAGCTCGGCGACCGGGTCGCGGTGTTCGCCCAGGGCGGGCACCTCGCCCAGATCGACAGCCCCGGCGACCTGCTCGCCGCGCCGGCCAACGAGTTCGTCGCCTCGTTCGTCGGCAGGGACCGGGGCTACCGGCGGCTGTCCTTCCTGCCCTGTGACGACGTGGCCGTGCAGCCGGCCCCGACGGTGCGGCTCGGCGACCGGGCAGCAGGCGAATGGAGGCTCGCCGTCGACGAGGACAACCGCCCGCTCGGCTGGGTGGCGCCTGACGACGGTGCGGTCACGCAGGAGCGGCTGCACCCGGTGGGCTCGACCTTCACCGCTGCCGGGTCCCTGCGGTCCGCACTGGACGCCGTGCTGGTCTCGCCGGCCGGGCTGGCTATCCGCCTCGGTACTGACGGCCGCGTCGACGGTGTCGTCGACCACGCCAGCCTGGCTGCGCACCACCAGGCGGCCAGCGAGGCAGCCGGCACCAGCCAGGAGACGCGCTGATGGACTGGGGCTGGGTCGTCGACAACCGGGATCTGATCGGCAGCCTGCTGGTCGAGCACATCTGGCTCTCGGCCATCCCGGTGGTCCTCGGGCTCGCGCTGGCGCTGGTGGTCGGTGTGCTGGCGCACACCTACCGCTGGGCGTACCCGCCGTTGCTGGTGGCCGTCGGCGTGCTCTACACGATCCCGTCGCTGGCGTTGTTCATCGTGCTGCCGGTGTTGCTCGGGACCCAGATCCTCAACCCGCTCAACATCGTCATCGCGCTGACGATCTATTCCGGGGCGCTGCTCGTGCGGACCGTCGTGGACGGGCTGGACACCGTGCCCGAGGCGGTCCGCCAGGCGGCCGTCGGGCTGGGCTATCGCCGCTTCCCGCGCATCGTCACCGTCGAGCTCCCGATCGCGATACCGGTCATCATCGCCGGCCTGCGGGTGGTCACCGTCGCCAACATCTCCATGGTGAGCGTCGGCGCGCTGATCGGCATCGGCGGCCTCGGTGAGCTGTTCACCTCGGGCTTCCAGATCCGCTTCGTCACCGAGATCGTCGTCGGGCTGGCGCTGTCGCTGCTGCTCGCGGTGTCCGCCGATGCCTTGCTGGTGCTGGCTCAGCACCGGACCACGCCCTGGGACCGGCTGGGGAGGACGGCGTGATCGACGACGTCTGGACCTTCCTCACCTCGCCGGCCAGATGGCAGGGCAGTGACGGCTTCGCGGTGCGGATCCTGGAGCACCTGGAGTACGTCGGCGCGGCACTGCTTGCCGCGTTCCTGATCGGCTTCCCGCTCGGCCTGCTCATCGGTCATACGAACCGGGGCGTCGCCGTGGCCGTCAACGCGGTCAACGCCTCGCGGTCCCTGCCGTCGCTGGGCCTGCTGACGCTGGTCGTGCTGTTCAGCGGCCTCGGCCGCGCGCCGGTGCTGGTCGCGCTCACCGTGCTGGCCGTGCCACCCATCCTCAACGCCACCTACGCCGGGGTGCACGGGGTGGACAAGGCTGCGGTGTCGGCCGCTCGCGGGATGGGCATGACCGAGCTTCAGGTGCTGTGGCAGGTGGAGCTGCCGGTCGCCCTGCCGCTGGTGTGGTCGGGGATCCGGTCCGCCACCCTGCAGACCGTCGCCACCGCCACGATCGCCGCGTACGTCGCCCTCGGCGGTCTCGGCCGCTACGTCATCGACGGTTTCGCGGTGCGCCAGTTCGACGAGATGCTGGCCGGCGCCGTGCTGGTGTCCTTGCTCGCGATCGTGCTCGATCTCGCGCTCGCTCTCGCCACCCGACTGTCGGTCTCGCCCGGGCTCCAGGACCGCCGACAGCGCCATACCCGGGCGACGCCACGCGACGCCTCCGTCGAGTCGACAGCCCCGGCCGCCGCCTGAGCTACCCGTTCCTGCCCCCGTCCCACCCCTCAAGGAGAGCCATGTCATCCATCCGCAGCACCCTGGCCGTGCTGGCCTGCACAACGCTCACCCTCACCGCCTGTGGCGGTGGGAGCGAGGATCCGCTCGAGGGGGGGAGCAGCGGCGACAGCGGCGGCACGATCACCGTGGGGTCCGCCAACTTCCCCGAGGCGGTCCTGCTCGGTGAGATGTACGCCCAGGCGCTCGAAGCCAAGGACATCGAGGTCGAGCGGAACCTCAACATCGGGGCGCGCGAGGCCTACATCAAGGCGATCGAGGATGGCTCGGTCGACCTGCTCCCCGAGTACACCGGCAACCTGCTGCTGTTCTACGAGAAGTCCTCCAGCGAGACCGACGAGGACAAGGTCTACGAGCAGCTGCAGGGCGCGCTGCCCGAGGAGCTGACGGCGCTGGAGATGTCCGAGGCCGTCGACGAGGATGCGGTCGTCGTCACCCAGGAGACCGCGGACAAGTACAAGCTCGAGTCCATCGAGGACCTGGCCCCCATCGCCGACAAGCTCGTCGTCGGCGGGTCGCCGGAGTTCCGTGAGCGCCAGGCCGGGCTGCGTGGGCTCGAGGACGTCTACGGCCTGAGCTTTGCCGAGTTCAAGACCCTCGATGTCGCCGGCCCGCTGTCCATCGAGGCGCTGAACAGCGGCGAGGTCGACATCACCCAGCTGTTCACGACGCAGAGCGCCATCGAAAGCAACGACTTCGTCGTGCTCGACGACCCCAAGAACATCGCCATCCCGCAGAACGTCACGCCGTTGATCCGCACCGATGCCCTGACCGACGAGATCGAGCAGACGCTGAACGCGGTGTCCGCGGAGCTCACCACCGACGAGCTGGCCGGCCTGGTTAAGCGCCTCGAGGTCGACAAGGACAGCCCCGTCGACGTGGCGGCCGACTACCTGAAGGAGAAGGGCCTGGATGGCTGACGGGCACATCCACCTGACCTGGCTCAACGGGGTCGACGTCGAGCGGCTCGCTCTCACCGACGACGAGATCCTGGCGGCGGTCGAAGCCGCCCTGGTCGCCCAGGGCCAGGGCGGCGCGGTCCTCGAGCCACGGGTGCACCTCGAGCCGGACCCGCGGTTTCGCGGGCACTTCAACGTGCTCCGTGGCTACCTCGCGCCGTTGGATCTGGCCGGGATCAAGATCGTCGGCGACTACGTCGACAACTACCTCCAGGGCCTGCCCTCGGAGATGGCGCTGCTCAACCTGTTCGACCCGCGGACGGGGATGCCCCGTGCCATCGTCGACGCCACCGCGATCACCGAGATGCGCACCGGTGCGCTGACCGCGATCGGTGCCCGCCACCTGGCGCCCGCCGGCGCCCGGGTGCTCGGACACATCGGCGCCCGCGGCACCGCGTACTGGAATGTCCGACTGGTGGCCCACGAGCTCGACCTCGACGAGATCCGGGTGCACTCGCGCCGGCCCGACAGCCGGGAGGCCTTCGCCGAGCGGCTGCGGGCTGACCTGGACGTGCCCGTCGTCGTCACCGACGACTGGGAGAGCTGCGTACGTGGTGCCGACGTGGTGGTGGAGGCGTCCCGGCTCGCCGAGCCGACGCCGCTGCTGCGCACCGCGTGGCTGAAGCCTGGTGCGCTGGTGGTGCCGTACGGGACGATGAGCGCCGTGGAGCTGTCCTTGACCGACCTGGCCGACAAGGTCGTCGTCGACGACTGGGGCCAGTGCCGCACCGGCAAGCTAGGGGCGCTGCGGGCCCACGTCGACAGCGGCCGGCTGAGCGAACAGTCGCTGCACGCCGAGCTCGCGCAGGTCGTCACCGGTGAGCGGCCCGGTCGCGAGCGCGATGACGAGACGATCGTGTTTTGGCATCGCGGGCTGGCGCTGTCCGACATCGCGCTCGGCGCAGCTCTGCTGGCCAAGGCTGAGGCGAACGCGGTCGGCACCCGGCTGCGCTACGCATGAGCTGCCAGTGACTGATCGACCCGATGCGCTCGTCGTCGGCGAGCGGCCGCTGACCGCAGACGACGTCCATGCCGTCGCCGTCGCGGGCGCACCCGTCGGGCTGTCCGCGGCGGTGACCGAGCGCCTGACGGTGGAGCGCGAGGTGGTGGACGCCGCGGTTCGCCAACAGCTGCCCATCTACGGGGTGAACACCGGGCTGGGCGCCCGGTCGCACCTGCCCCTGGACGCCGCCGAGCTGCGCACGATGAGCCTGCGAACCGTACGGGGCCGGGCCTGTGCCACCGGCGACCCGTTGCCGACTGAGGTGGTGCGGGCCGCGATGCTCGCGCGACTGGCCGGGTTTGCCCGCGGGGGCAGCGGCGTCCGGACTGAGGTGGCCGCGGCGGTGCTGGCTCTGCTGACGCATCGGGTGCACCCTGTCGTGCCGTCGACCGGATCGCTCGGGTCCTCGGACCTGGTGCAGATGGCGCACGTCGCGCTGGTGCTGGTCGGTGAAGGGCGTGCCGAAGTGGACGGCCGGGTCCTCGACGGGGCCGACGCCTTGCAGTCTGCCGGCCTGCAAGCGCTGCTGCTCGAACCCAAGGAGGGGCTGGCGTTGTGCACCGGCAGCCCGCTGGCTGCCGGTGTCGCTGCGCTCGCGGTGCACGAGCTGGTGGCCGCGCAGCGGGTGGGCGCAGCGGTGATCGTCACCACCTTCGAGGCGTGGCGGGCAGCCACCGGGGTGCTCGACGACCGAGTGCTTGCGCTGCGCCCGCAGCCCGGCCAGGCCGAGGCTGCGTCGCTGCTGCGTGGCGCCCTGGAGGGATCCCGGCTGCTGGCAGTCGACACGCCCCGTCGGCTGCAGGACCCGGTGTCGATCCGTGCCGCCCCGTCGGTGCTGGGAAGCCTGGTCGCTGCCACCGAGACGTTGCGTCAGGTGACCGTCGACGAGCTCAACGGCTCCGGCGACAACCCGGTCGTGCTGGACGGCGCTGTGGTGCCGACCGGCAACTTTCACACGCCCTACCTGGCGGTGTGCCTCGACGCCGCGGCGCTGGCGGTGGCGCAGAGCGCCAGCTGCTCGGTGGCGCGGCTGGCGCGGCTGCTCGAGCCGACTCTCAGTGGGCTGCCGCTCAACCTGTCCCGGCATACAGCGCACGCATCCGGGATGGCTCCGCTGCTCAAGGTCGCGCAGGCCGTCGTGGTGCGTCTGCGGCATGCGGCCGCCCCGATGTCGCTGGACCCACGCACCGGTGCCGCAGGGGTCGAAGACGATGCGACGAACGCGGCACTCAGCGCCGAGCGGCTGAGGCAGGTGTTGCGCTGGCACCACAGGGTGTTGGCGATCGAGGCGCTGGCCGCCGTGCAGGGTATCGACCTGCTCGCCGAGCCGGTCCGTCTCGGTGACGGCGTCGAGCGGCTGCGTCGCGCCGTACGTGCGGTGTCGGCGCCGCTGGACGAGGACCGGTCGATGAGCGCCGACATCGAGGCGGTCGACCAGGTGCTCGCCGATCTCTGAGCCGACCGCGGGGTTGCTCGGACGGTGGGGAGTCGACGTCCGGATACGGTCCGGGTCATGACGACAGACCCGATCACCGCGGCGCGGGCCGAGTTCGCGCCCGAGGTGGCCTACCTCGATACCGCCTCGCTGGGGCTGCCGCCGCGGCGCACCATCGAGGCGCTTCGGGCGGCCGAGGGCCGCTGGTGCGCGGGCACGGCGGATGCGCGGGCCTACGATGAGCCGCTCACCGACGCGCGTGCAACGTACGCCGCGCTGGTGGGTGTCGACCAGTCGGCGGTGGCGGTGGGCAGCCAGGTCAGTGTCTTCGCCGGGCTGGTCGCGGCCGGTCTGCCGGCCGGAGCCGAGGTGCTGACCGCGGCGGGTGAGTTCACCAGCCTGGTGTTCCCGTTCCTCGCCCAGGCGGGTCGCGGCGTGCGCGTTCGCGAGGTGCCGCTGGAGCATCTTGCCGACGGGGTTACCCGGCGTACGACGCTGGTCGCGGTGTCGGCGGTGCAGTCCGCCGACGGACGGCTGGCTGACCTCGACGCGCTGTGCGAAGCGGCCGCGGCCAACGACTCGCGGGTGTTGGTGGACACCACCCAGGCCACCGGCTGGTTGCCCGTGGACGCGAGCCGCTTCGCCTACACCGTGGGCGGTGGCTACAAGTGGCTGCTCGCCCCGCGGGGCACCTGCTTCTTCACCGTGCAGCCCGACCTGGTCGATGGTCTGCTGCCGCAC
>Ga0183260_10001681_pt1 | contig 18392 bp, 14 predicted proteins | sample AntDrymUQ4972206_2_FD_129768 | JGI IMG/M metagenome (GOLD analysis project Ga0183260, IMG submission 129768) | Polar desert sand microbial communities from Dry Valleys, Antarctica - metaG UQ497 (22.06) (version 2) (version 2) | ecosystem: Environmental > Terrestrial > Soil > Desert | place...
AAGGAGATCCGACGCCTCGACCAGGCCGAGATCGAGAGGCCTATCTCCGCTGGCGGTAGTGAGCGCTGCAAGGCGGCAATCTCGCTCGCGGGCTACGCCGCCGCCCGCCTTCTCCCGCTCCGTTCCGTCGGCGGTCGAATGCCGCGCGTGCGCGCGAGCTGGAGGCCGGCTAGATGAGCGCTTGGACGAGAAGAGCTTCTCGGCGCTCAAACCCCTCGTCGAGGCTGACCTACACGCTGACTCGCCAGCGGACGAGGAGCGGCAAAGCCACATTTCGCGAGAGAAACGGCCACCGGGACCCTGTGCTGAGAGGCAAAGGCGGGCGATACGCACGAGCTTTTACGGCTAGAACTCCACTCTCCAACCTGGTTCTTTTTTTAGGTGTAGCACGGTGAAGCAGATGCAGGGCGACTCGTCTGCGGCGGCCTGGCGGGCGCGGCGGCCGGCTGCATGACCGGCTTCGCCAAGGATGCTCCACTCAACTGGACAATTGGCCAGCTAACAGACGAGACCGTGATCTTTGGCTTCGCCCCCGATGGTCTCAACCGGGTTCTGGTCAATGGACACGCCGATCACGATCAAGTCGGCCGTCGTGTCGTTCGCGATCGACGACGTCACCGTGAACCTGATCGACACGCCCGGCCACCCGGACTTCATCGCCGAGGTCGAGCGGGTGCTGGGCGTGCTCGATGGCGTCGTGCTCGTCGTCTCGGCGGTCGAGGGCGTGCAGTCGCAGACGCGCGTGCTCATGCGCGCCCTCAAGCGGCTGCGAATCCCCGCGCTCGTGCTCGTAAACAAGGTCGATCGCGTCGGCGCCGACTGCGAGCGCGTGCTGGCCGAGATTCGGCACAAGCTGACAGCGGCGACGGTGGCGATGACGAGGGTGAGGGGCGAGGGGACCCGCAGCGCCGTGGTCACACCTCACGCGGATAACGACGCCGGCTTCAGGTCGCGGCTCGTCGAGGTGCTCGCGGGGCACGACGACGGGCTGCTCGCGGAGTACCTCGACGAAGAGGCCCGCCTGTCGCCGCGACGGCTGGACGAGGCGCTGGCGGCACAGACGAAGCAGGCGCTCGTCTACCCCGTCCTCTGCGGCTCGGCAATCACCGGCGCCGGCGTCGACGTGCTTATGGCCGGCATCGCCTATCTGCTTCCTGCCGCCGCCGGCGATCCCGACTGCCCCCTCTCCGGCAGCGTCTTCAAGATCGAGCGCGGCCCCTCCGGCGACAGGATCGCCTACGTCCGCGTGTTCTCCGGCAGACTGCACGTGCGCGACCGCGTACGCTTCGGCCGCGACGGCGAAGCGAGGGTGACGAGGATTGCCGTCTTCGATCGCGGCACCGTCGTCCACGGGCGCTCGGTCTCTGCGGGTGAGATCGCGAAGGTCTGGGGCCTCGCCGAGATCCAGATCGGCGACGGCATCGGGGATGCGCCGGGGCGCGCGATGCACCGCGAGTTCCCGCCGCCGACCCTGGAGTCGGTCGTGGTGCCGTTCAACCCCGACGATCGACAGCGGCTTCGCGTCGCGCTCGCCCAGCTCGCCGAGCAGGACACGCTGATCAACGTCCGCCAAGACGACGAGCGCAGGGAGATCTCAGTCTCGCTCTACGGGGAAGTCCAGAAGGAGGTCATTCAGGCGACGCTCTTGCGCGAGTACGACGTCGAGGTCGAATTCCGCGAGACGACCACCATCCACATCGAGCGCCCTACCGGCACCGGTGAGGCCGTCCAGGTCCTCCACGCGAAGACGAAGACGAACGTCACCGGGAAGAGCTCGCCGAGTAGTTCGAACCCATTTCTCGCCACGCTTGGGCTGCGCATCGAGCCTTCCCCAGCCGGCTCGGCGAAATGACGATTCACCGTCTGACCTCCAACGACGTAGGAACCAAGCAGCGCGACTCCAGCCGGGCCAGAGCGCGAACGTCGTGAGTTTAGGCGGCGGGCGACATAATTCGACCCAATTCTTACCGGCCAGGAGGTTGGGTGACAAGGTAAGGAGGCTCAGGGGAGGCCAGAGGCGCTTGATGCGTCAGTCTGCCTGCGGCCTTCGGCGCCGTAGCGCCCATCGGATCTGCCCGTCCGCTTCACCCGTCCGCTGGAAGCGGGCGCGTTCGAGCGTGCGGATGGACGGCGCGTTGTCGCTATCGCAGCCCGCCACCACCACCTTGACGCCGGGCTGGTCGAGCGCCCAGGCGACGATCGCACGCGCCGCCTCGGTCGCATATCCACGACGGCGGCGATCGGGGACCACGCTGTAGCCAACTTCAACCGAGCCATCCTCGTCAGGCGGCCCGATGAAACCGATGTCGCCAACGACGCTGCTGCTCCTGCGCTCGATCATCACCCAGACGCCGAAGCACTCGTCGCTGGGCGATGCTGCAGCCTGGAGAGGAAGCACATCGAGAAGATCGGGCTGCGGCCATTCCGACGGTAACAGGGCGCCGAGGATACGCGAGGCCCGCTCGCGATCCTCGGGTAGGGCAGCGGCTGCCGGTGCAGGCAGCGGACGCAGTTCCATTCGGTCGGTGATCAGCGTCGGCGTTGCCACTCGCCCGCGAACGTAACACCGGCGCGGGTCCTCTCCGGCCTAACCCTCGGCATGAAGCGTGAGCCTCCGCCGTCGAAGGCTCGTTAGAAAGCGGTAGAGAGCACGCGCGCGAGGCACCGATCAGTCCAACCTCGGACGCCAGAGCCAGCGGAGCGCGTCCGGCAGGATCACGCCGGAGTGGTTCCCGTCGTGCGCGCCGTCACCGAGCACGAACCGGAAGTCGTAGCCGCGCTCGGCGAGGGCGGCAGCGACCTGCAGGTTCTCGCTGAAGAAGTTGTTCCAAGGCTCGTCCCAGTTGGCGTCGCGGCTTACGGTCTGGAGGAAGATCCGCAGCGGCTTCTTGGGCGTCCCTCGAATCAGCTCGGGATAGCGATTGCCGCCCTCGAGTTGTCCGAACGCGCCGACGAAGCTCAGCACGCGCCGGAACCGATCCGAGTGCATCCAGCCAACGGTGAACGCGCAGACGCCGCCGCTGCTGCCGCCGCCGATCGCCCACCGGTCGGGGTCGTCCGCGATCGCATACTCGGCCCGCACAGCCGGCAGGATCTCGTCGAGAAGGAACGTCGCGTAGGCGTCACCGAATGCGTCGTACTCGGCGTTCCGATCCTCGCTCGGCGAGACGAAGACGCCGATGGTGACGGGCATCTCGCGGCGGTGGATGAGGTTGTCGAAGACGACCGACGCGCGGTCTTGCCGGTCGAGGTCGAGGTACCACTCGGCGTCCTGGAAGACCATCAGCGACGCCGGCTCGGACGCGTCGTACTGCGCGGGCACGTAGACCCAGAAGCGGCGATGCGTGCCCGGGAAGACGCGGCTCGTGCTCCACTCGAACTCGTGGATCTCGCCGCGCGCGACGCCAGGCTGCGGAAACGAGTCCGGGCCGTGCGCGTACCGGGCAGGAAGCTCGGCCGGAAGGCGGACGTACGGGATCTCGGTCACTTCTGACCTCCAGAGACGTAGGAAACGCCGTGGCGCGAGCCGCCACGGACGACGCCGAGGGATCAAGAAGTGGCCTACATCGGCGGCCGACTCTAACAGGCGGCCGCGACACTCATTGCGGGGCCAAGGCCCGCTCTCGCTAGAGCGCAACGGGTGGGCCGATGAGCTCTACGTCCTCCCGGTTCGCGTAATACTCGGTTCGGCCCTCCTTGAAAGCCGGAGATGGCTCTACCTAAGCCAAAACAGACGGGGGCGCGAGAATCTCCTTTTTGGGTGCGAAAGGCTCGGCTTCTGCCTCCGTCTTGGACGATGCGGGGGACGTCAACGGGGGGCCCTCGGGTCGCCTATCCGAAGTTGCAGGCCTTCGCTGGGTCGGGTGGTGAGCCTTCGATACGCGGCGCACCCGGATGCTGTGCCTCGAGGCTCAGCAGCAGCCGGTTCTGCTCGTCGTCGGGCAGGTACTCGTAGATCGTGTAGTCGTACCACTGGGTGGGCGAGATCTCCCAGCGCACCGGCTCGTACGTCCGCGCATCGACAAGGTACGCGTAGACGGCGTCGCCGACGCGCCCTTCGGCGGGAGGCTGGAGACCGTTCGCCGGCTCGAGCCGGATCACCTCGCGGCCGTCGATCGTCTGCCGTCCGACCTCGCGCAGCCGGCCCGTGGCAAGGTGGGCGCGGATCTCCCGCAGCGGGTCGGGGAAACCGATCTCCTTCTCGGTTCTCTCATCGACGCGGTGCCAGTAGATCGTGCGAGTGGAGTCATCCCAGGTCGCCATCGCGCGTGCGGCCGCGTCGTAGCTCCACTCGATCGTGCAGGGGCCGGCCGCGTTCGAGCCGCCCAGGCGGCTGCGGATCCGAAGCAGTCCAGACGTCGTCCGCCAGCTCTCCGACCAAGGCGTATAGATGTTGTGGCCGTCTTCACGGACGTGGAGGATGCGACCGGGAGGAGGTGTCAATGCCGCGGCGGCCCGCTCGACGATCGAGTTGCTCCCACCGCGGTCGGTCGGCCAGCCGACGGCGAGCGCCGTCGCGGCAGCCGCGGCGAACGCGAGCACCAGTCCTCGCCGCCACCGGAAGCCTCCGACACGGCGGCGACGACGGGTCTCGGCCTCGATCCGCCTGCGGGCTGCTGCGCGTGCCAATTCGGTCGGCGGCGCCGCGTCGACACGGAAACGGCGGTAGAGCTGTTCAGGCATCGGGGTTCCTCTCGTCGGCGAGGTCGACGAGCTGCGCGGCGAGTCTCTCGCGCGCCCGTCGCATTCGCGTCGCGACCGTCCCGAGCGGAAGCGCGAGCGCGTCGGCCGCCTCGCTGTAGGTGAGCTCGCCGAGCGTGCAGAGCAGGAAGATCTCGCGGTCCTGGCGGCGCAACGCGAGCAGCGCGCCCGCGAGCCTGACGCCGTGCGTCCGGGCATCGAGGCGAGCAGCGTCGGTGGCGTCGTCGAGCTGTGTCCAGGCATCGATGCCCGTTCGCGCATACGCACGCAGTCGCCGCACTTCGGTACGTCGGTGTCGTCGGAGGAGGTTGGTGGCGATCCCGAGCAGCCAGGGCAGAGCTCCGTTGCCGCGGTCGTGGAACGCGGCGCGCCGAGCGAACGCGACAGCAAACGTCTCTGCCGCGAGATCGTCTGCGACGTCGGCGCCCGCGCGGCGGTGGAGGTAGCGGTGCACCGCGTCGAAATGCAGATCGAACACCGCCAGGAACCCCTCCGGGGCGTCGAGTGAGGACAGCGGCGCCGCCGCGCCGCCCGCCCTCACGGCTGCTGCCAGTTCCGACATCCTCATAACGTCCTTGCCCGTTGAAGCTGGTTCGCTTTCGGAACCTGGAGGGACTGGGTCAATAAAGGTTTGCTCCCATGCGGGCCTCTCTCTCTGACGGTAGACGAGCGGGCGAAGGCGATCGAGCGTGTGTACCGGAACATGCTGGATGCCCTTCTACGGGTCGGTCGGAGACGACCCCGAGCACCTATCGCGATGACCTCGTGCCACGGTGGGATCGGCCGCACGTGACGAACGCCCAGTCGACCGAACGGTTGCGATTCAGGCCGGGCGGGGGTGGCGCCGTCCTCGCTGGCCAGCGCTGCTGCACGATCGTGGAGCCTCTTCTTGCCTTGAACGATCGCGAAGGTTTCTGTATCGGCGCGCTCGTCGCTGCGCGGGAGGTGGATCTACCGAAGCGTCGCGCTACTCCGCGCGCAGTGCGTCGGGGCGGATGGCGCCCGACAGCGTCGGCAGCGTGAGAGTAGCAACGCCGAAGACGGCGACCAGTGCGCCAGCGACCAGCGTCGCCAGCGTCCTGAGCGGCAAGGCGAACTCGGCGCCGTTGTCGGCGATGATCAGCGCCGACGTGAGCAGGGCGGCCGAGCCGGCGAGGGCGAGACCGCAAAGCAGAGGAATCGCCGTCTGTAGCAGCACAGCCCACCGCAGCACGCTGACCGGCGTACCGACGGCGGCGAGCACAGCGAGCGGGCGGCGCCGCTCGAGAACCGAGTCGATGCTTCCAACGAGAAGGCCCGCAGCCGCAATGGCGAAGACGAGCAACGTCGCCAAGTCGATCAGCCCCACGACACCTCGCATCTCCTCCTCGTAGCCGCCGACGTACTCGGCACCGCTTGCGACGTCGCCTTCAATTCCGGCCGCGGCCAACGTGTTGCGTACACGTTCAAGCGTCTCGGGCTTGCCGTCGCTGCCGATGAGGCCGAGCCGCGTGCGAACGGCTGAGCGTGTCGGGATGACCGGCGGTGGCAACAGAAGCGATACGTCGTCGCCAAAGAGCGGCCGCGCTGCTGCTGGCCTTAGTTCGTCCGGCAGGCGCAGCGCACCCGTCTCGCTTGCATGGTCTGGCTCTACGAGCAGCCGCACGTCGGAGCCGGCCGCTACACGGGGCGCGTACGGCGGGTGAGGCAGCAAGCGATAGCCTGCCGCGCGGCCGCAGTGCGGCAGGGGCACGACGAGCACGCGGTTCAGCGCGGCACAGTCGGCGACGAGGATGTCGCGCGGTCCCTCGCCTCCGGGTAGGAGTGCGCTGACAGCGCCGATCGGCGCGACAGCTTCGACGCCCGGAACCCCGCGGAGAGCCGCAGCGAGCTCGACGGGTGGTGCCGGCGTACCGACGAAGATGGTGCCTGACTGCGCTCCGGCAACGACGTCGCGTTGCGATTGGGACGCGCCGACGAGGGGCGGTAGGAAGGCATGCGCGACGATGGCGACGAAGACCGCCAGAACCGCGCCTGAGACCAGGCGCGCGGATGCCGCGGGCTCGATCAACAGGCGGCGCGCGGCGATCAGCGTGCGCACGTCGCGTGCTCGACGCGCCAAGAGCTGCGCGACGAGGACGCTGAGCCACGGAGTCACCGCGGCCAGGCCGACGGCAACGAGGGCGAAACCCGAGCCAGTGAGGACGAGGGCGAGAAGCTCGTCGCCTCGCTGCGACTGGTCGGGCTCACCGTGCTGAAGCCAGGCGACGACGAGCAGCAGAAAGCCGAGCGCCATCGGAAGAGTGCGGAGCGGGCCCACGTGGCGAACCCGCGCACGCCGCACCAGGCCAAGCGGGCTCATCTCGACCCGGCGCAGCGCGATCAGACTGGCGGCGACGGCTAGCAACGGGACGGCGATCAACGTCGCCACCGCCTGTACTACGGGCGGTTTCAGATCCGAGGCGAAGAACTCGTGGCCTGCCGGTGCGAGTGCGGGCGCGATCGGTCGGAAAGCCAAGAACAGCACGACGCCGGCGAGGCAGCCGGCGACCGCGGCAGGGAGGCTCTCGACCGCCGATAACAGCCGCGTCTGCGCGGGCGTCGCACCGACCAGGCGAATCGCGGCCAGCCGTCGCTCGCGCGCGGCGGCCGCAACGCGGCTGCTGGCGGCTATGAAGGCCAGGATCGGAACGAGGAGCCCCAACACCGCGACAATGACGACCAGCTTGATCTCGACCGGCATCGGACCTTGGAGACCCTCCGGATGTCCAAACGATGTGACCGGGAAGAAGCCGTTCGCCCCGGTCGCCTGCGATCGCGGTGCGCCGCTGTAGGCGACAAGCTCGTCGGGCCAGACCACGCCAGCGGTCCCGATGATCGCGACAACGCGGCCCTGGAGGCGCGGCCTGAGCAGAGCGCCGTCGGGTGAGCGCAGCAGACGTGCGAGCGCTGGCGACACGGCGACCTCGCCCGGCCGCGGGATCCGCGCAAGGCCTGGCGGCCGCGGCGGCGACGTCCCGACGCGCGCGATGCGGAAGCGCAACAGGCGGCGGCCGTGATAGCGGTCGATCGACGCGGTCTGGAGCAGGTAGCTCTCGGCCTTGGGGTCGCTCAACGGACCAACGGGCACGCGCGCCCGCTCGCGTGCGTCGCGCGCCTCAAGCGCGGGGCCGACGGCGAGCCCCGTCAGCAACAGGGCTACGCCGACACCGACGCCGGCGGCGACGAGCGCCAGCCGCGCCCAGTGGCGGCTGGCTCCGCCAACGGCGAGCCGAAGACCGATCTCCAGCGTCGCGACGCTCATGCGGCAAGCACCGGACTGACGATGCGACCGTCGCGCATGAAGACCTCGCGGTCTGCGTACGCCGCGACGCGCGGCTCGTGGGTGACGAGAACGACCATGGTGCCGCGCGAACGCGCGGCGTCGACGAGCAGAGTCATGACCCGCTCGCCGTTCAGCGAGTCAAGGGCGCCCGTCGGCTCGTCGGCGAAGACGACCTGCGGATGGTTGACCAGTGCGCGAGCTACCGCGACTCGCTGTCCCTCCCCGCCCGACAGCTCCCCCGGCTGTTTCCGTCCGAGGGCGGCGACCTCGAGACGCTCGAGCCATTCTTCGGCTCGCTGCTCGGCCTCGCGGCGGCCCGTCCCGCCGAGCCGTAGCGGGAGCGCCACGTTCTCGAGTGCCGAGAGCTCGGGCACCAGCTGGCCGAACTGGAAGACGAAGCCGAACTCGTCGCGTCGCAGCCGGCTTCGCTCCCGCTCGCTCAACTGGTCGAGCCGGCGCCCGGCATAGACCATTTCGCCCTGGTCGGGGAGCAGGATCCCGGCCAGGCAGTGGAGCAGCGTCGACTTGCCGGCCCCGCTCGGCCCCATCACGGCGACGATCTCGCCAGCCTCTATCTCGACCGATGACCCCGCGAGCGCGAGTGTGCGGCCGAAGCGGCGGTGCAGGTCGCGCGCGGTGAGCAGCGCGTTCACCGGGCGACCTCCTTCGCCAGCTTATCGAGCCGCGCCGCGGTCAGCTCGAGCCAACGGAGATCGGCTTCGAGGTGAAAGAGCGCGTAGTCGGCGATCAGTGTCGTTGCCAGATCGCCGCCCGCCTTCAGTGCCGTGAGCTCGCGCATGCGCGCGAGATGCGCGCGCCGCTGCACGTCAAGCAACTCCGTCGCCGGACGGCCGGACATAAGGGCCAAGGCGACCTTGGTGAAGAGGACGGTCTGCAGGTGTGGGGCCGGCGGCTCGGGCTGACTCAGCCACTGGTCTAAGTCGGTGATGCCGAGGTCGGTGATTGCGTAGCGCTTCCGGTCGGGTCCCCCGCCCGCCTCAACAGCATCGACCTCAACGAGTCCGTTCCGCAGGAGACGGGCGAGCGTCGCGTAGATCTGGCCGAAGGCCAACGAACGGCCGCGGCCGAAGCGCTCGTCGTACTCGTGCTTCAGCTCGTAACCGTGGCGCGGGCCGTCCTCCAGGAGCCCCAGCAGCACGTGAGGTACTGACACCGGGCGCGACTATACACTAAGCGTATAGACGCGCACGCGTAGCCGCCGCTCCGCGGGTCGCGAGGCTTTGGAGCCCGCGCCACAAGCTTCCAATCCTTGCGTTTCAGCGAGTCCGCGACTGACGACGACGAGCGCCTTCTCGACCTGAAAGCTCCATAAACGGCTCCATACCCGCTACACACTGGCTATCGTGCAAGCTGATCCGAACGAAAAGATTTCGATTTGCGGGGCCTTTGCAGAGCCTCTGACGGACTCGAACCGTCGACCCCTCCTACCATTTTGGGGTCGCGGCAACTGGTCGCAACCTACGGCAACGGTTTTGCTCGATTTTGCGGTTTTCGGCTCCGCGTATTTGCCACCGGCTGCCACTGGTTGCGACCGCTAGGCTCCACAAACGCTCCATCCTCGCAGCCGCAATTCCTGATGTGAACAGGGTTTTCGGCCCCGAGACACTCCCGCGTTCGAGGTTGAACCATACGCCGGTAGAGAGGGGGTCGAGCGTCTGACTTCGCGCTGCGTTGTCGAGGCGTCCCGACTGGCTGGTGTCGGACTCGCCTAAACAAGATCGTCGTGCGCGACACTTATTGCTCGTGCTTCGAGCACTTCTCCCTCGTTGCCCGCCCGCGGGATGTGGAGGGAACGAGTAGATCTCGATCGTGCTCCCGTCCCGCTCACGGCTCGCGGACAACTGTGGCGACCCCTTGACGACGCTATTTCGATCGCTGAGCACGTGCAGCCGGATCTCGGCGGCCTTGCCGGCCCCGACAATCCAGTGGACGAAGCCTTCACCAACATCGCCGTTGTTGAATGTAAGCGCGTACGCAGTGGGACTGAAGACCATCGGACCCCAGAGGCCGATCGACTGCGTATATCGGCTCTGCGGCGTCAGATCGGGACAGATGACCGCGATCGCCACTTGCTCCTGCGCTTGCCCGCACGCCGTGCCGACGATCGCGGGCGCTCCTCGCCTCAGAGAGAGGCCGCCGACCGTCTGCTCGTCCTACGTTGATTCCCCGGAGCATCCGACCACAGTCAGTGCCAGCACGGATGCCACGACGTTGAAGAGAGGCCCTCGCATAGGTCGCCTTCCGGGTGGAGTACCGCATCCAAGCACGAGCTAACCCGACTGACAGCGTCGCGGGGGCCAGCGTGCCCCACAGACGCCTGAGGATCAAGGGACCCCACACACGGGACCTCGCCAGCGCCGCGCCGCGTATATGGAGACGTGACTCGCGGGCTGCGCGCAACAATCGTGATCGCCGCGCTCGGGCTTAGTCTCGTGCCCGCGTGGACGCCCGCCGCGACGGGCCTGGAGCGGTTCGACCGGCTCGGCATCTCTTTCGAGTACCCGCGCAGCTGGTCCGTCACGACGGAGCGGCTCAGCAATGGGTGGGACCCCGACTACCGATTCGGGGCGAGCACGGTGCGAGTGAAGCGCACGCGCCACGACCTGGGCCCATGCCTTCCGGGGATCGGCCGCCAGCTCGGACGTTCAGGCGCGCTTGTCCTCCTCCGGGAGTACCACGGCGCGAGCCGGCAGCGAGCCCTTCCGCGCCTCGGTCCGCTCCCTCGCCGGCTTCGGCTGACGCCCGACGCAGTCATCTGCGGCCTCCGCAGACCCGGCCGCGGCGCGTGGATCGGGTTCCGCGAGGCGGGCAGAGCGTTCGTCCTCGGAGTCCATCTCGGGTCGAGGGCTCCGCAGGGCATCGAGCGCGAGCTGCGTCGCCTCGTCGCGAGCCTGTCGATCCGTCCTCGCTAATTCGCGGGAGTCCGTCGTCGGAAGGTCGTCGAGGTCGTAGAGCCGATCGAGGAAGTTGACCTCATCAACTCGTCCCCACCACGGGGCGCCGTCCGTCCGGAGGTAGTCGAAGATGTCCCGCCGCGTGACCGGTGTGGGGGCAGAAGCCGAGCCTTTCGCACCCAGAAAAGGAGATTCTCGCGCCCCCGTCTGTTTTTGGCTTGAATACAGCCATTCCGGGCTTCAAAGGGGGCGCGAAAGGGGCTCGGACTTCGCGCCTCCAGCCGCGCTCATCGCGCCGACTGCGGGCACCCTTGGGCTCACGGAAAACGTGACTCCGCCGGCCCCCTTCGGAGTCCCAAGCGAGGGATCAGCACCGTCAGAGAGTACGACTGAACTACAGAGAAAGGTCCGGTGCACGAGCCATCAGACGTGTCGCTCGACTGCGCCGATCCGCGGCTGACCACTACGCGAGCAGCTTCTGTCATGCCGGAAACCGCCCTCTTCCGCGAGCGCATCGACAAGTTCAACGTCGAGTCCAGTCGATCCGGCTCCCTTACCTCCGATCACGGGTGCAGCGACTCGATTTCATCCAGAAGACGGCAGAAACGCTGCGCGCCTCCGTCAATGTGATCTTCGTGTGGCCTGCAACCTCAACGTACTGACACCGCTACTTCCCGCCGCGGATAGACGTTCGCGTGTTGGCTCGCGGGTAGCCGAATCTCACATCAAGCCTCTAGTGAAGCGTAATCACCACGGTTCCCCGCATGGAGAAGTCGCAACCGAGCCCAGGCTCCGGCCGTACGAGAAGTGAAGCATCGAGCCTGATGCTCTCCGGCTGACCGCCGGTGAGCACGATCCACTGCTCGATGCCAGATCGCTTTGAGCCGCCGGGGAAACGTTCAACCCCCGATCGGAGCTTCCCCGCACGAGAAGCGCCGCGTCCGTCGAGCGCCACAACCGCACTGGGACCTCTCTTCGCGAGCTCGTAGACCGTTCTGGCGACTCCGCTTCGGCTGCACGAGACTACGAAGCGACCTACCGTTCCGTAGTGGAAGCCGCGCACCGAGTAGAGCACGCGTGCGTGCCCTGTGTCCACACTGATCGCCCGGTCTATCGACCGAGTGCGAGTCCGCAGGTCTGAGGCTGACTCAGCACCCGCTGTCCGTGCCTCATCCCCTCCGCAGGCGGCGAAACCCGAGACGACAGCACTCACCATCACGAGAGCCAGAACGCTTCGCAACATGACGAGAGTACGGCAAAGCCGGGGGGATGAGTCCCACGCGCTCGCCGCCCAAAGACCGCCGCGCCGTTGACGCGGAGCGGCGCAGACGATTCGATCCGCGGAGTTCCGGGCGGGAGCGCGCCGGGCGCCGGGGGAGTGGGTGTGACGCCCGGGGGAAGCTTGGGCGGGAGCACGAAGGGCGAGTCGGGAGTGGACGAGCTGTCGGCGGGAGTAGGCGCGGCGGAGGCGTCGACCGAGTGCGGCCAGGGATCGGTCCGGAACGATCCGCGTGCCTCCGCGCGCATGCCGTTCCGCCACCTTGCCAGCACGCGGTAGCGGTAGGTCGTCGCCGGCTCGAGCCCGGCCAGTGTCGTCTTGTCCGCTTGCGCCTGGCGGACCGCGGTCGTCGGCGACCAGATTCCGTACCTCTCGTCCGGGCCGAGCTCGATCACGACACGCCCGGGCTCCGGGACCTGCCACTTCACGACGGCGGAGAAGGCTCCGGCTTGGACGCCGACGATCTCGGGAACCGGTGTCCGAGAGGCGTTTGCGCCCGCGGATGCAAGCGCGGCGGAGGCCACGAAGGCAAGCAGGAGTAGAGCCGCAGAGCGCCGCCGCATGTGGTGACTGTCGGCACGCTCTCACCGTCGAGCTTCACTCGCGAGAGGGATCACCGATCGCAGTAGTCTCAGCGCCGTGGATCTCGCGGGCAAGACGGCGATCGTCACGGGTGCCTCCAGCGGCATCGGCGCGGCAACCGCGCGCAAGTTGCGAGAGGCAGGCGTACGCGTGGTCGGCGGAGCCCGCCGCGTCGAGCGGGTCGAAGCCGACCTCGCGCTTCCGCTCGACGTCATGGACGAGGAGAGCGCAGCGGCCTTCGTCGGCCGCGCAGCCGCCGAGCTCGGAGGCGTCGACATCCTCTTCAACAACGCCGGGCTCGCTCTGGGCCGCTACCCGTTCTGGGAGTCGAATCCCGAGGACGAGCAGACGGTGCTGCACACGAACGTGGACGGCGTGCTGCGCATGACGCGCCTGTGCCTGCCCCACGTGAACGACGAGGGCCACCTCCTCTTCATGGGATCCGTCGCGGGGCGGCAGGCGTACCAGAACGCCGCGTCGTACGTCGCCGCGAAGTTCGCTCTGCGCGGCTTCGTCTACGCGCTGCGTGAGGATTTGCTCGGCCGTCCGATCCGGATCACGACCGTCGACGCAGGGCTCGTCGAGACCGAGTTCTCGCTCGTCCGCTACCGAGGCGACGCGGACGCCGCGAAGGCGGTGTACGAGGGAGTCGATCCCGTCACTCCGGACGAGGTCGCGGACTGCGTCATGTTCGCGCTTACCCGGCCCCTGCACGTCAACCTCGACGAGATCGTGGTCAAGGCACTCGCGCAGTCGGGCGGGGCGAGGGTCGTTCGCAGAACGTGAGGGGGCGCACGTGTTGACGATCCTCGAAGGGTCGACCTTTTGCATGTCCGACGACCGAGGCGACATCGGTGACGCGACGAGCGGCTTCTTCGCGCATGACACGCGGTTCCTCTCGCGGCTCGTGCTCTCGGTCCAGGGATCGCCGTTGCTTCTCCTGTCGTCGGGACGCGTCGAGCACTTCGCGGCGGCGTTCTTCCTCCGCAACGCGAGCTTGAAGGGTCTTCCGCAGGACGCACTTTCGATCTCCCGGGAGCGCTTCGTCGGCACCGGCATGCAGGAGCGGATCGCGATCCGGAACGAGAGCATGCACCGGCTCGAGTTCGACGTCTCTCTCGAGCTCGCCGCGGACTTCGCGGACATCATCTCGGTCAAGCTCCACGACTTCGCGCTCGGCGATCCCGAGAACGCCCCGGACCTCCCGCCGCCCGCACCTTCGACCTACGACGAAGCCCGCGGCCAGATCCTTATCGTGGACCCGGCAGGCGACCTGAGAACCCGCATCGTCCTCTCGCAGCACGGTCGGATCCACGAAGGCCGGGCGACGTTCGATCTCTCTCTCGATCCCCACGAGCGCTGGGACCTCACCGTCGATGTCGTGCCGTCGCTCGACTCCGAGACGGACTCGGAGCTCGCGGAGCATCTGAGCGACGAGCGCGAGACGCTCGGAGACGTCGTGGCTGCCTGGACGTTGCGGGTACCCCGGGTCCGCGGGGGTTGGGAGAGCCTGCGCCGTGCGTTCGATCGCTCGATCGCGGACCTCGCGGCGCTGCGTATGCGCACGGGGGAGTTCCGGAGGCCGCTCTTTGCCGCGGGCATGCCGTGGTTCATGACGGTGTTCGGACGGGATACGGCGATCACGTCGCTCCAGTCACTGCTTCTCGGCCCGGAGCCGGCGATCGGCGCCCTGGACGCGCTCGCCGAGCTCCAGGCCACCAGTGTGGATCCGGAGATCGACGCGGAACCGGGGAAGATCGTCCACGAGGTCCGGCACGGCCGCGCCGCCGAGTTCTGGTTCCCGCGCTACTACGGCTCCATCGACTCCACGCCGCTCTTTCTCGTACTCCTCGCCGAGACCTGGCGCTGGACGGACGACGCCGTGCTCGTCCGGCGGCTCCAGGAGCCCGCCATGCTCGCGCTGGAGTGGATCGACCGACACGGTGACCTCGACGGCGACGGCTTCGTGGAGTACGCGCGGCGGGCGGACGGCGGACTCACCAACCAGTCGTGGAAGGACTCCGGCGACTCGCAGCGCTTTCACGACGGACGCTTTGCGGACGCCCCGATCGCGCCCGTGGAGGTGCAGGGCTACGTGTACGACGCCAAGCTCGGCATGGCCGAGATCGCGCGCGACGTCTGGCGCGAGCCCGAGCTCGCCGAACGGCTCGAGCGGGAGGCGGCGGAGCTCAAGTCCGCGTTCGACAAGGCCTTCTGGGTCGAGGAGCGCGGCGGCTTCTTCGCGCTCGCCCTGGATGGCCAGAAGCAGCACGTGGACGCTCGCTGCTCGAACATGGGGCACCTGCTCTGGAGCGGAATCGTCCTTCCCGAGCGCGTCCCACGAGTCGTCGACCAGCTTCTCTCCGAGTCGCTCTGGTCGGGCTGGGGAATTCGCACGATGGCGAGCGACGAGGCGGCGTACAACCCGATCAGCTACCACAACGGCACGGTCTGGCCGCACGACACGTCGCTCACCGCCTGGGGCCTCGCGCGGCACGGCTACCCCGAGGCGGCGAGGCGCCTGGCGCGCGCGCTGATCGAGGCCGCTGCCCACTTCGACTGGTCGTTGCCCGAGGTGTTCGCGGGGTACGCCCGAGACGAGACGCCTTTCCCGATCGCGTATCCGACCGCCGCTCGGCCCCAGGCCTGGGCCGCGGGCACACCGATCCTGCTCGTGCGGGTCCTGCTCGGGATCGAGCCGGACCGCGTGCGCCAGCGGCTCGTGACGAATGTGACCGACGAGCTGCCGAGCTGGCTCGAAGGCCTGCGGGTCGAAGGCGTCCGCGCGTTCGGGCGCAACTGGTCGGTTGCAGTCGAGCGCGGGCGTGTCACGATTGCGGAGGGGGTATAGGAGGAGAGGCATGAACGTTGGGCTCATTTGTCCCGTCTGGTTCCCGGTGCCTCCCGAGGCGTATGGAGGAACCGAGCGCGTGGTCGCGCTACTCGCCGACGGTCTCGTCGATGCGGGCCACGACGTAACGCTTTTCGCCTCGGGCGACTCGCAGACGCGCGCGCGGCTCGAATCGGTTTTTCCGACGGCGCCGAGTGAGTGGATCGGCCACACCTACTGGGAGATGCAGCACACCGTGCACGCGATCCGCAAGGGCCACGAGTTCGACGTCGTGCACGATCACACCGGTCTGCTCGGCCTCGCGCTGGGCGGCCTTCTCGACGTGCCCTTCTGCCACACGGTGCACGGCCCTCTCGACGGCGGGCCGGGGCGCTTCTACGAGAACGTCGTCGAGCTCGCGCCGAACGCAAAGCTGATCTCCATCTCCATGAACCAGCGAAAGCCGAAGCAGGATCTTCCGTGGATCGCCAACTGCCCGAACGCGCTCGATCTCTCCGTCTACCCGTTCCGACGCAAGTCCGGTGGCGAATACCTCCTCTTCCTCGGGCGCATGAGCCCGGACAAGGGCGCACATCGCGCACTCGCGGTCGCGCTCGAGACAGGCCTTCCGCTGAAGATCGCCGCCAAGTGCCGGGAGCCGCTCGAGATCCGCTACTTCGACGAGTTCATTCGCCCGCACCTCGGTGACTCCATCGAGTACGTGGGCGAGGTCGGCCATGCGGACAAGGTCGAGCTCCTGATGGGCGCCCGGGCGCTCATCTTCCCGATCGACTGGGAGGAGCCGTTCGGCCTTGTCGTGATCGAGGCGATGGCGTGTGGGACGCCGGTCATCGCCACCCGCCGCGGAGCGGTTCCCGAGATCCTGGAGCACGGCCGCACGGGCGTCATCGTCGACCGCTATCGCGACATGGAGGACGAAGGGGTGCTCGAGTGCGCGGACAGCCTCGACCCGGTGGTCCTGCGCCGCGAGGTCGAGGAGCGGTTCTCGCCGGAGCACATGGTGGCGAACTACGTCGCCGCGTACGAGGCGACGATCGCCGCGACCAAGTGATCCATGGGTCCGTGGTCGTAGGGGCCGGGCATGCTGGGCCCCTACGTCCGGTGGATTCGTGAAGCTGCGCTCGCCGTACGATCGCGAGATCCTCAAGCTTGCGGTTCCCGCGCTGGGCGCACTGGCCGCGGAACCGCTCTACCTCCTCGTCGACACCGCGATCGTAGGCCATCTGGGCCGCTCGCAGCTCGCCGCGCTCGGTATCGCGGCAGCCATTCTCGGCAGCCTCTTTGCGATCTTCAACTTCCTCCAGTACGGGACGACCGCCCAGGTCGCGCGGGCGGGCGGGGCGGGCCAGAGCGAGATTGCACGGCGGCTCGGCGCGCAGGCGGTTTGGCTCTCGCTCGGGTTCGGGATCGCCGTCTCGGCGCTCGTCGCGATCTTCGCCGAGCCGCTCGTGGCGCTGATGGGCGGCGAGGGGCAGGCCGCGGAGTACGCGGTCACCTATCTGCGCATCGCCGCGATCGGCTTTCCCGCGGCCTTCCTGGCCCTGGGTGGGCAGGGTTACCTGCGCGGGATCTCGGATCTGCGAACCCCGCTCGTCATCGTCATCGCGGGGAACGTGGTGAACGTCGTGCTCGAGGTGCTGTTCGTGTACGGGTTCAACTGGGGGATCGAGGGATCTGCCGCCGGCACGGCAATTGCGCAGCTGGGGATGGGCGCAGCGTTCGTGTTCGTGATCGTGCGCGGGCTCCGCGCGGGTGAGGCACGGCCGCAGCTCGTGCTCGCGCGACGCGTGCTCTGGCTGGGAAAGTGGATCTTCGTGCGCACGAGCGCGCTCATCGGCTCGTTCGTCCTCGCCGGCGCGGTGGCGACCCGATTCGGGGAGGCGTCGATCGGCGCGCATCAGATCGCGTTCCAGTTGTTCATCTTCCTCGCGCTCGTCCTCGACTCGGTGGCGATAGCCGGCCAGATCATCGTCGGCCGTGAGCTCGGGGCCGGTCGCACGGAGCGGGCCTACGCGGCCGGCGAGCGGATGATCTGGCTTTCGGTGGCGGCTGGAGGCGTGTTTGCTCTGGTGGCGCTCGCGCTGGCCGGCGTCTTGCCCCGGATCTTCACGAGCGACGCCGCAGTGCTCGACGAGACCGCCCTCCTGTGGCCACTGTTCGCGTTGATGCAACCGTTGAACGGGGCGGTCTTCGCCCTGGACGGGATTCTGATCGGCGCCGGCGACGGGCCGTATCTCGCAGGCTCGATGGCGGTCGCCTTCCTCGTCTGCGCCACCGTGCTTCTCGCCTCGCTCGCGGGCGACTGGGGGATTCGAGGAGTCTGGGCGGCGCTCGTCCTCCTGATCGTCGTGCGGCTCACTGCGATGTTGGCGCGCTTCCGGCGGGGGCGCTGGCTCGTCACCGGGTGGGCATGAACGTTCTCGGCGGAGATCTCGAGCCGTGCTCGTTCGATCCCGTGACGGGGTTCTACCGTGACGGGTACTGCCGCACGGGAAGCGATCCGGGCTTTCACGTGATCTGTGCCGTGATGACGGAGGAGTTCCTCGAGTTCTCGGTGTCGCGCGGAAACGACCTCGTCACTCCGCAGCCGCAGTGGATGTTCCCCGGTCTCCAGCCTGGAGACCGCTGGTGCGTCGTCGCCGAGCGCTGGAACGAAGCGCTCGAAGCAGGGGTCGCGCCGCCAGTCGTGTTGGAAGCCACGCACGCCTCTGCGCTCGAGTTCGTCTCGATGGGAGACCTCGAGACGCATGCGTTTCGCGA
>Ga0183260_10001682_pt1 | contig 18386 bp, 10 predicted proteins | sample AntDrymUQ4972206_2_FD_129768 | JGI IMG/M metagenome (GOLD analysis project Ga0183260, IMG submission 129768) | Polar desert sand microbial communities from Dry Valleys, Antarctica - metaG UQ497 (22.06) (version 2) (version 2) | ecosystem: Environmental > Terrestrial > Soil > Desert | place...
ATCGCTCGCATCGTTCGCGACCGTCTCGCAGTTCGGCTTCATACAGACGCCGTACCGCGTGGTCAAGAGCGGCAAGGTGACCGACGAGATCATCTATCTGGACGCGGCCGAGGAACGTCAGTTCACGATCGCGCAGGCGTCGGAGCCGGTCGACCCGAAGTCGGGCAAGTTCGAGAACGACCAGGTGCTCTGCAGGTCGCGGGAGGGCGAGGCGGTCATCGTCTCGCCGAAGGACGTCGAGTACATGGACGTCTCTCCCGCCCAGATCGTCTCGGTGGCGACGGCGCTCATCCCGTTCCTCGAGCACAACGACGCGAACCGCGCGCTGATGGGGGCGAACATGCAGCGCCAGGCGGTCCCGCTGATGATCCCGCAAGCGCCGCTCGTCGGCACCGGTCTCGAGTTCCGCGCGGCCGTGGACACCGGTGACGTCGTGCTCGCCCGGAACGACGGCGCGATCGTCGACGTGGACGCCGAGCGGATCGTGGTCGAGGGGCGTGGCACGCGCGACGAGTATCCGATGACGAAGTTCATGCGCTCGAACCAGGGCACGCTCATCCATCAGAAGCCGGTCGTCACGCTCGGCGACAAGGTGAAGAAGGGCGAGGTGCTAGCGGACGGCAGCTCGACCGACGGCGGCGAGCTCGCGCTCGGCGCGAACCTCCTCGTGGCCTTCATGCCCTGGGAGGGGTTCAACTTTGAGGACGCGATCGTGATCTCCGAGCGGCTCGTGAAGGACGACGTGCTGAGCTCGATCCACATCCACGAGTACGAGATCGACGCTCGGTCGACGAAACTCGGCGACGAGGAGATCACCCGCGACATCCCCAACCGCTCGGAGGAGTCGCTGGCCAACCTGGACGAGCGCGGCGTCGTCCGCATCGGTGCGGAGGCCGCCTCGGGCGACCTCCTCGTCGGCAAGGTCACGCCCAAGGGCGAGACCGAGCTGACGGCCGAGGAGAAGTTGATCCGCGCGATCTTCAAGGAGAAGGCCCGCGAGGTACGGGACACCTCCCTGAAGGTTCCGCACGGCGAGGGCGGCAAGGTCATCGGCGTCAAGACGTTCTCCCGCGATGCGGGCGACGACTTGCCGCCGGGTGTCAACGAGCTCGTTCGTGTCTACGTGGCCAAGAAGCGCAAGATCGCGGAGGGCGACAAGCTCGCCGGCCGCCACGGGAACAAGGGCGTCATCGCGAAGATCGTCCCCGAAGAGGACATGCCCTTCCTCGAGGACGGCCGGCCGGTCGACGTCGTGTTGAACCCGCTCGGCGTTCCGAGCCGTATGAACATCGGCCAGATCCTCGAGACACACCTCGGCTGGGCGGCCGCTCACGGCGTCTTCCCGGAAGGTGGCCCGGTCAGCGCGCGCGCGCCGATCAACGCGCCCGATCCCCGCTCCGTCGCCACCCCGGTGTTCGACGGGGCAACCGAGGGTGACGTGGACGACGCGCTGGTCGCCTGGGCGCGCTCGGCCACGAACGGCCATGTCCAGATGGGGATCGACGAGTCCGCCCCGCGCGGCAGCAAGAGCTCGGGGAAGGTCACGCTCTACGACGGCAAGTCCGGTCAGCAGTTCGACCAGGAGGTCACGGTCGGCTTCATGTACATCCTGAAGCTGCTGCACCTCGTGGACGACAAGATCCACGCCCGCTCGACAGGCCCGTACTCGCTCGTCACCCAGCAGCCGCTCGGTGGCAAGGCGCAGTTCGGCGGCCAGCGCTTCGGAGAGATGGAGGTCTGGGCGCTCGAGGCCTACGGCGCGGCGTACACGCTCCAGGAGATGCTCACGATCAAGTCCGACGACACGATCGGGCGCGTCAAGGCCTACGAGGCGATCGTCAAGGGCGAGAACATCGCCGAGCCGTCCATCCCGGAATCGTTCAAGGTCCTGCTGAAGGAGATGCAGTCCCTCGCGCTCGACGTGCAGGTTCTCTCGGACGAAGGTCGCGAGGTCGAGGTTCGTGAGGAGGACGACGAGCTCCTGCGGGCTGCCGAGGAGCTCGGCATCGACCTGTCGCCCGGCTCGCTCCGTGCGGCCGCTCGTCCGCCCACGGCCGAGGAGGTCGAGGAGGGCGGAGAGGCTCCGGACGGGGCCGGCGAGCTCGTCCTTGCTGCCGACGAGGAGCTCGGAGACGTGGTTGAAGAGCCCGCTGTCGAGGTCGAGGTCGGCGAGGTCGAGGTTGAGGTGGAGGACTAGTGGCCACGCTAGAGCGGCGACGTAGCGGCCGCGAAGCGGACGCCTTCAGGGATTTTCGCGCGAGTGGAATCCGCGCGAGCGGATTCCACTCTGGCGCTAGCTGGATGGAGGTCGAGGACTAAGTTGCAGCACCAGGGATGTGGCCGCGAAGCGGCCGCCTTCAAGGCTTTTGCGCGATCGGATTCCGCGACAGCGGATTCCGATCTTGCGCATGAACGAGCGCGAGGCGTGCCTCGCGCCTACATGAGAAAGAGGCGCTGACACACGTGATCGACATCAACGAATTCGACGCGATTCGCATCGGGCTTGCCTCGAGCAAGCAGATCCGCGACTGGTCCTCCGGCGAGGTCACCAAGCCGGAGACGATCAACTACCGCACGCTGAAGCCGGAGCGCGACGGGCTCTTCTGCGAGCGCATCTTCGGTCCGACGAAGGACTGGGAGTGCTACTGCGGCAAGTACAAGCGCGTCCGCTACAAGGGGATCATCTGCGAGCGCTGCGGTGTCGAGGTCACCCGGCAGAAGGTGCGCCGCGAGCGCATGGGTCACATCGACCTGGCGGCTCCGGTGTCGCACATCTGGTTCTTCAAGGGTGTTCCGAGCCGGATCGGCTACTTGCTGGACATCGCGCCGCGGGAGCTCGAGAAGGTCCTCTACTTCGCGGCCTCGATCGTCACACAGGTCGACCGCGAGAAGCGCCAGTCGGATGTCGCCGATCTCGAGGACAAGGTCGCCGGCGAGACGGAGAGGATCTACCTGGATCGCGACGAGGCACTGTCCGCGCTCGACGACCGGCTGGGCCGGCGGCGCGACTACTTCGCCGCGGGCAAGGACAGGAACTTCGACGAGGACGACGACTTCTGGGCTCGCGGCTTGAACAACTGGGCCGAAGAGGCAGCCCTGCCTCCGCTCGAGGAGCTCAGGTCGCTCGGCGGTGGCGTGTTCACCGAGCTCGCGAAGAAGATCACGAACGAGGATCCGCGGCGTGTCCGCGAGCTCGTCCGCCAGACCTCGACGCGCGACGATCGCCGGCTGGCGCCCCGCGAGGTCGAGTCGGTGGCGGCGGCTGCGATGCAGATCCAGGCCGCGCTCGAGCCCTTGCGGGCCGAGCTCGAGAAGGCCTCCGGCTCGAAGAAGGGCGCCATCACGAAGCATCTGAAGCGGGTGCAGGAGGGTCTTCTCTCCGGCGCCGAGCTCACGGGCGAGGACACGGAGCTCGTCGCATCGGTCGACAGGAAGAACCTCGACCGCGCACGCGAGACCGGCAACGGCTTGCTGGCCGCCGTGCTCGCGGCGGTGGAGCCCAACGCCGATGCGGCCGCAGTCCGCGAGCTCGCCTATGACCTCTGCCTGGTCGAGGGAACGCGCAAGGACGACCTCGACGCCGTCGCTCAGTGGGCCTTGAAGGTCCGCGAGATGGTGGCCGACATGGACGTGCGCCGAGAAGACACGCGTGAGGCCTCGGTCGATGCGGTTCGCCGCCTCGAGCAGACATGGCTGCTCTTCCGCGAGCTCGAGCCGAAGATGATCGTCGGCGACGAGCAGATCTTCCGGGAGCTCAAGGACCGTTTCGGCTCGCCGTACGGCTTCGGGGTGTACTTCCAGGGTGGCATGGGAGCGGAGGCGATTCGCGACCTGCTGCGCGCTCTCGACCTCGACGAGGAGTCGCTCTCCCTGCGCGACACGATCAAGACGTCCAAGGGCCAGAAGCAGCAGCGCGCGATCAAGCGGCTCAAGGTCGTCGAGGCCTTCATCAAGTCGGGCAACAAGCCCGAGTGGATGATCCTCGAGGCCGTGCCCGTGATTCCGCCGGAGCTCAGGCCGATGGTTCAGCTCGACGGCGGACGCTTCGCCACGAGTGACCTCAACGACCTCTATCGCAGGGTGATCAACCGGAACAACCGGCTCAAGCGGCTGCTCGACCTGGGTGCGCCGGAGATCATCGTCAACAACGAGAAGCGGATGCTGCAGGAGGCCGTCGACGCCCTGTTCGACAACGGACGCCGCGGTCGCGCCGTCACCGGCCCGGGCAACCGCCCGCTGAAGTCGCTCTCGGACATGCTCAAGGGCAAGCAGGGGCGCTTCCGGCAGAACCTGCTCGGGAAGCGCGTGGACTACTCGGGCCGCTCGGTCATCGTCGCCGGCCCGAACCTGAAGCTGCACCAGTGCGGCCTGCCGAAGCTGATGGCCCTCGAGCTCTTCAAGCCATTCATCATGAGCCGTCTGGTCGAGCGCAAGGCAGTCCAGAACATCAAGGCGGCGAAGAAGATGGTCGAGTCGATGATCCCCGAGGTGTGGGACGTCCTCGAGGAGGTCATCGCCGAGCATCCGGTGCTCCTGAACCGCGCGCCGACGCTGCATCGGCTGGGCATCCAGGCATTCGAGCCGGTCCTGGTCGAGGGGAAGGCGATCCAGGTTCATCCGCTGGTCTGCCACGCGTTCAACGCGGACTTCGACGGCGACCAGATGGCCGTGCACCTGCCGCTGTCGGCAGAGGCGCAGGCCGAGGCACGCGTGCTGATGCTCTCGGCCAACAACATCCTCTCGCCGGCGAGCGGGCGGCCGCTGGCCACGCCGACGCAGGACATGGTGCTCGGCGCCTATTTCCTGACCTACTGCGAGTACGACCTCGACGCGACGACCGCCGCCGACCTGGCGAAGAAGCTGAAGAAGAACGGGCTCCCCCGCTTCCGCACGGAGGAGGACGTCGAGTTCGCCGTCGAGACGGATCAGGCGGAACAGATGCGCTACCAGGATCCGATCGAGTACGAATGGGGCGATGAGCGCCTGCTGACGACTCCGGGCCGCGTCATCTTCAACGCCGAGGTCGAGCGAGCCCTCAGCGAGGCGACCGGTGGCGCCGCCGAGGACCACCCGTTCCTCAATCGGACGCTCACGAAGCGCGAGCTCGACCAGTTCATCGGCGACCTCGTCGAGCGCTACGGGCCGAACACGATCGCGGCCGCGCTCGACGTGATCAAGTCGCTCACCTTCAGGTTCGCGACTCGCGCAGGGATCACGATCTCCAAGAACGACATCGTCATTCCCGACGACAAGGAGGAGATCCTCGCGCGGTTCGAGGAGGAGGTGTCCAAGGTCGGACGCGAGTACGACCGCGGTCTCATGACCGAGGAGGAGCGCGACGAGCGCATCGTGGCGATCTGGACCGAGGCGACCGAGGTCGTGGCCAACGCGATGATGGCGAACCTCTCGCCGACGAACCCGATCTACATGATGGCCAACTCGGGCGCGCGCGGATCCTTCAATCAGATCCGCCAGCTCGCAGGCATGCGTGGCCTCATGGCCGATCCGAAGGGCGAGATCATCGCGCGGCCGATCAAGGCCAACTTCATGGAAGGCCTCACGGTGCTCGAGTACTTCATCTCGACGCACGGAGCACGCAAGGGCCTCGCCGACACGGCGCTCCGTACGGCCGACTCGGGGTATCTCACGCGGCGGCTCGTGGACGTCTCCCAGGACGTGATCATCCGCGACCAGCCCGGCAAGAACCCGAGCGACTGCGGTACCAAGGAGTACGTCGACCTCGCGCTCATCCTCGATGAGTCTCCGAACAAGAGCGTCGCCGGGCGGGTCGCTGCACTGGACATCATGAAGCCGATCAAGGACGGGAAGCCGGGCAAGGTCCTCGTCATCGCGAAAGGCAAGGAGATCACGATGAGCGGCCTCCGCGCGCTGGTCGAGGAGTTCGGCGAGCACGCGGCCACGGCCACGATTCCGGTTCGGTCGGTTCTCAAGTGCCGCGCCGAGTACGGGCTCTGCCGCCTCTGCTACGGAACGTTCCTGGCCACGGGCGGCCCCGCCGAGATCGGCGACGCGGTCGGCATCATCGCCGCACAGTCGATCGGGGAGCCGGGCACGCAGCTGACAATGCGCACCTTCCACACGGGCGGCGTGGCCGGGGCGGACATCACCCACGGCCTCCCGCGCGTCGTCGAGATCTTCGAGGCGCGCAACCCGAAGGGGGCCGGCACGCTCACCGATGTCTCGGGCAAGGTCGACGTCGACGACTCCGAGCGGACGATCAAGGTGACGATCACCCCGACGGCGATCGACGAGAAGGGCGAGCTCCCGGATCCCAAGGAGTACGCCTTCCCGCGACGGACGCGGCTCAAGGTCGCGACCGGGCAGCTGGTCGAGTCAGGCGACGCGCTGAACGAAGGCTCGCTCAATCCGACCGACCTGCTCACGCTCAAGGGGGCGACGGCGACGGAGCTGTACCTCGTCGGCGAGGTGCAGAACGTCTACAAGTCGCAGGGCGTCGAGATCCACGACAAGCACATCGAGCTGATCGTGCGCCAGATGCTGAAGAAGGTGCGAGTGGAGAGCGCAGGCGAGACCGCGCTCCTGCCGGGACAGCTCGTCGACCGCGTCGTCCTCGAGCGCGAGAACGTGCGCGTGAAGAAGGAGAAGGGCGAGCAGGCGACCTTCGAGCCGATCATCCTCGGTATCACGAAGGCCTCGCTCGCGACCGAGTCCTTCCTCTCCGCGGCGTCGTTCCAGGAGACCACCAAGGTGCTCACGGACGCTGCCATCGAGGGCAAGACCGATCGCCTGCTCGGCCTGAAGGAGAACGTGATCATCGGCAAGCTCATCCCCGCCGCGACCGGGCTCAAGCAGTACCGGCAGATCTCGATCGAGCCGACCGAGCCACTTCCGGTGACGTTCGCACGCCCGGAGGCGGAGGCGGAGCTCCTGGCCGCGCTCGAGGAGATCGGCGAGGGCGACGGGTTCGATCTCGACGCGCTCGGCCTCCCGTTCGACGAGGTCCTGCCGGTGGACGGCGACGGAGACGTCGCCGAGCTCGAGACTCCGGCGGAAGAGGACTAATGCACGGGGGAACCCCATGGTTCCCCAGTGAGCCCCCTCCTTTTGAACAACGCAGCGAGTACGCGGCGTCAGGCCTCCCGGCCGGCTAAGCCGGCCTCCGGCCCGATCGACGCCCGGCCTGCGTACTGGTTTTCCAGCCCGGGCGCCGGTCCAACCGTGCGACGTTGACCTGTCCGTCACGACTTTCTGCTACCTCTAGCCGACGGTGAAACGGCTTCTCGTCGCAGCTGTCTGTCTTCTCGGCGTGCCCGCCGCCCTCGTCGGCTCGGCTGCCGCGCGGCCCGACGAGCTCTCCTGCGGCGTCGCCGATCCGCAACCCCCGGCGTGGATCGACTTCGCGGACGGGTCGGTCACGTTCTGGCGCGAGCGGTTCGCGCGGCCCGGTGTCATCGTCGCGACGGGCGGTTCACTGCTTGCTGCGGAGGCGCGCACTGCCGGAGCCGCGACGGTGCACTGGGACATGTACCTCCGAAAGCGCGTCGGGACTCCGTCGGAGCCGGCGGACGCAGACTTGATGCAGCGCCGCGCGGACTCACTCTTCGACTACGCGGTGACCGTGAGCGGGTGTGAGCGGCCACTCATCGCGCTCAACGAGCTCTGGGGCGCCTCGCTGCCGACCCCGCTGACGCCGACTGCAGAGCGCTACCGCGCGAACGTCCTCCGCTTCGTGACGCGTCTCTCCGAACGCGGCGGGCGGCCGGCGCTGCTCGTGTCGAGCGAGCCCTTCACCGGAGGCGACGCCGGAGCGTGGTGGAGGGCGATCGGGGAAGTGTCCGACATCGTCCTCGAGAAGTACGCGAACGCGAACCTGATCTGGCGGGACGGTGCGGTCGACGGGTCGCGACGTCTCCGCACCGGGTACAGGGCATCCGCGGCAAAGCTGTTCGCCATCGGCATCCCGCCCTCTCGCGTCGGGCTCATGATCGGCTTCCAGACCGGGGCCGGGTCCGGGGGGCGCGAGGGATTGCAGCCGCGTTCACGGTGGTTCGACGTGGCGAAGTGGCAGGCGTTCGCGGCCGAGCAGGTGTCCCGGGAGCTCCGCCTCACGCATGTCTGGTCGTGGGGGTGGGCGCAGCGGAACGAGCGGTCGAACGATCCGGACAAGACCTTCGCCGCGTGCGTCTGGCTCTGGGCGAGGGAGCCAGGTCTTTGCGACGCGCCCGAGATCCTGGGCGACGAGCTCGACGCCGATCGACGAGCCGGCCAGATCGATCTTCCGGCCGGCGTTCGTTGCGTATACGACGGCAACCCGCTCACCGCCTCCGGAGTCGCCGCGTTGGCGAAGGTGACCGGTGACCGCGAGCTTGCGCTGACGGCGCTCGTCGTGCGTGCCGTCGAGCGTCAGCGTGCCAACGTCGGCACCGCGCAGATCCTCGCCGCGGAGCGCCGAATCATCGTTGCTCGCTTCGGCGGGAGCGGAGCGTCGTACCGTGCGGCTCTGGCGGAGCGAGGGGCAAGCCTCGCCGTTGCACGTGCGATCATCGGCGATGAGCTGCGTCGTGCCGAGATCCACGAGGGACTGATTGCGCCGCGGCCGTCCACTGCCGATGTCACACGCTTCCGGGCGACGTTCGCCGGGGCTCCGGCACGGAGGCTCGTCGTCTCGCCCGCGCCGAGCTGGCTCCCGGACGGAAGCGGGCTCGCGCTTGCGACGTCGGCGCCTCGCGCCGTCTTCGAGATCGCCAGCCGCCACACGGCCACGCTTCGGACTGCAGAAGGTGTCTTCAAGGTACGTGCGCTCGAGGACGCCGCCTCGCTCGGCGCAGTGTCGCTGACGATCGCACGGCCCGCGATCGTCCGCGAGCTCACGAGAGAACGGCGCGCCGACGCCTACGTCGCCTGGACGATCCGCCAGCAGAAGAATGCGGAGAGCCGGCTCGTGTGCGAGCGGGACCGGCTGCCGGAGCACGGAGTGGTGTCGCTGTCGAGCTTTGCGCCGTTCCTTTCTCTGCACGAGGCGGGAACCGCTAGCGCGGATTCCCGCCCGCGCGAAAATCCCTGAAGGCGTCCGCTTCGCGGCCGCATCGTGTTTGTCTGAAATCTCTCTCAGCGATGCGCCGCGGCTACGACGGTGTCGCGCCCGGACACCTTCGCGAGCCCGAGAGCTGCATCCGCACGGCCGAGAAGCGCTGCGGCGTCGTCGTCCTGCATGAGCTCCGTCGCGCCTGCGGAGATCGTCACGACCCCGACCTCCGGGAACGGCTGCTCGCGGAGCGTCGCCTGCAAGCGCTCGAACAACCGCTCGGCCTCTCGCGTGTCGCCACGTGGAAGGAGCGCTCCGAAGCGGCCGCCTCCGATTCTGCAGGGCAGGTCGTCGCGGCCGGCCACGTCACGGAGCAGCGCGGCGATCTGCACGAGGATGTCGTCGGCCGCGAGATGGCCGATGCGCGCGTTGATCGTCGTAAGTCGGTCGACGTCGAGCATGAGCAGCGCGAGGGGCTCGCGCCTTCCCCGCGCACGGCCGAGCTCGCGGTCGAGGAGCGCGTGGAACGCGCGGCGGTCGTAGAGCTCGGTCAGCGGGTCGAGCTCGGGCACGGCATCGGGCTCGCGCAGCTCGAGAGCGGCCTCGAGCGCGGGTCGCGTTCCGCTCACGACGTCCTCGAGGGTCGTGATGTCGAGCTCGCTGAAGCGGCGGTCGGGCGCGCGCGTGAGCACGGCGAGCATCCCCTGCCCGTCCTCGACGTCGAGCAGCGGCACCGCGAGGCCCGAGCGGATCGGTGTGCTCCCGGGCGGCGTTGCGGCTTCGCCGTTGAAGGCGACCTGGAGCGCCCTCGCACCGCGGTAGTCGGGAACGCCCATACGGCCGACCTGGGCGACCTCGGCCTGCGAGAGCCCGACGGTCGCGAGCATCGGCTCCTTGCTCGGCGCCGAGACCACTGCGACGGCGGCGTCGGCCGACATGCGCTCCTTGGCGAGCTCGAGCAACCGCATCACACCGTGCTCGGGAATCGCGCGAGCTTCCTCCTCGGGGGCGAGCGCGGCCGGCGGATGCGGGCGGTTGACCGCATCGTTCAGGGTCTGGGCGAACTCGGCGAGCCTGTCGTCGTACCGGCGGAGCATCACCGCCACGATCTCCTCCTGCCGACTCAGCAGGCGCCGCACCGCGACGAAGAGGAGGACGACGCACGCCGTTGCGAGCGCAACGGAGGCCGCGTAGACCGCGATCGTCATCTCGAGTTCCCCTTCCTCTCGGCGTTCCCGGAGCGTAGTAGTATCGCGTGGACCGGTCGGCATTCCAACGATGACTTGATCCGGGAGGTAGAGGGGCTGCGGGGAATTCGGATGGTGATCGTCCTCGCGGCGATGGCGGCGGCGGCGGCGGCGTACGTTGTTCATCGCGTCCATTCCCGCCGTTGGAATCGTTTCCGCGACTCCGGCTCGACGTTCCCCTCCGCGCAATTCGAGGCTGCGCCGTACGCCGCCGGCCTTCCAGCCGAGGCCGTCACTATGGTCGCGCCCGTGGAGGAAGCACCCCCGACGGCAGTCGCACGTCCCGACTCCAACGGGTCGACCATCTCGGCGCCGGGCCCCGGCTCGAGTCCCACGCGGACGAGCACCCTCGGCCCGCTGGAGCTTCCACCCAAGCGCCGCCCTTCGCCTGCCGCGCTGATCACGCTTGCCGCGCTGGTCGGCGTGGCCGCGATCGCCGTCGGTACCACGGCCCTCGTTTCGAGCCTCGACTCAGACGACTCCAGCGCAGCGGCGGAGCAGACGACGACGGTGTCCGACGCCGAGGAGGCAATCTCGCTCCTCTCGAAGCCGAGCACGAAGCGGATGCCTATTGCGAACTCGGGTGGTCGAATCATCCTTGCACTCGGAGCGAATGGCCGCGGGGTCTTGATTCTCGATGGGCTTGGGCCCGCCCCCGCGGGTAAGGCCTACCAGGCTTGGGTCATCAAGCCGAACGCGAAGGCGCCTTCCTCGGCTGCGGTGTTCGCCGGCGCGGAGACGATGGTCCCGCTGTCCGTGTCGATCAAGCCCGGAGCAGTTGTCGCCATCACGATCGAGCAAGCGGGCGGCGCACCGGCTCCGACCCAGGCGCCCAAGCTCGTCGCGCAGCCGGCGACGTAGACCGAGCGCTACGAACGATCCACGCTGCGTGAGACGTCGGCGCGATCCTTGCCGAGGTCCTTCGCGCGGTACAGCGCTCCGTCGGCCCGCTCGAAGAGGCCGGCTGCCGTGTCGCCATGCTGTAGCTCGGCGATGCCTGCCGACAGCCGCAGCCGGTCCTCGGCCGGGCCGAGTGACGTCCCGCGCATCGAGCTCTGTACGCGCCGGTAGAGCTGGTCCGCGTCCTCCGCGCTCGACTCGGGGAGGATCACCGCGAACTCGTCCCCCCCGATCCGGGCAGCGACATCCACCGCCCGTACCGCTTCGCGCAGGCGATCAGCCGCCTGGGCGAGGACACGGTCGCCTGCGAGGTGACCGACCTTGTCGTTGATCGACTTGAAGTCGTCCACGTCGAAGACGATGAGCGCGAGCGCGCGCTCGTACCGCTGGGCACGCAGTACCTCCCGGCGCAGGGTTTCGTGGAAGTACCGCTGGTTGTAGAGGCCGGTGAGTGCGTCCGTCTCGGCGAGCTTGCGCGCCTCGCCGTAGCGCCGCGCGTTCTCGAGCGCGGGAATGCTCGACTCGACGAGGCTCTCGGCCTGCTCGATGTGCTCCGGCAGAGGCTCGTAGTCGCGCGAGCGCCAGAAGAGCGAAAGCGTGCCGACCGGGCTCAGCTCGCGTCCGATGAGTGGAATGAACACGCCTCCGGAGATCAGCTCGGCGTCCGGCGGCTCGCGGTCTCGGCCGTAGCGATACGTGACGGTGATCGTCCCCGCGAGCGCGCCCGCGACCCCTGAGGTCGGAGGCTTCGCCGTCTCCTGCGCCGTCATGCCGCGGGTCGCGACCGTGGGCGCCGCGCCGTGCCCTTCGACGACCATCATCGCGGCGTCGAATCCGGGGATCTCCATCGCCGCATCGAGAACGCGGTCCATCAGCTCCTCGAGATCGATGGAGCCGCCGAGCTCGCCGAAGAGCCGGTTGCGCCGATTCTCTCGCTCCGCCCGCTCCAGCGCTTCCGAGAGATCGTGGGAGAGCTCGTCCATCTTCAGGCGCATCTCGTCGACCGCGCGCACGAGTCCCTCGTTCGGCTCGGGAGCGTGCGCCGAGACACGGCGCACCACGACGAGCGCGAGCGCCGCCGCCACGGCCACGAGAGCCGCTACGACGACGATCACCACGGCTGTCGCCACACCACCACCCTCAGTTCTCCGTGCACCGCACTCCTTGTAGTGACGCGTTCGGGGGAAGCCAGGCCCCTCGAACGAGGCACCCCCAACGCACTGTACTCAGAGAACTGGACACTGCCAGTCCAATCCGAGCACCGGCGGTGCGCCTCCGCTGCTAGCGGGCTTCTGGCATGTCGAGCGCATCTCGGGAGCGTTCGAGCAGCTCGACCCCGTCGCGATCGAGCGCCGAGCGAGCGCGGGCGTCGAAAGAGGAGCTGGTCTCGTTCGACCTCAACTCGACGACACCGATGGAAACCGTCGCCTTCGGATCGAAAGATGCCCCCAGCTCATCACGCAGGCGGTTGTGAAAGCGCCGTCCCCCATCCATCGTCGTCGCCGGCAGCAGCACCCCAATCTCCTCGCTGCTGCGGCGGACGACGATGTCGCCCGCACGTGTGATGCGGCCGACGAGCGCTGCGATCTCGGTGGCCGCTTCCCCGACCTCGCGCGGCCCGACCAGCTCGTGCACGGCGATCAGGACGAGCGCGAGCGGGCGATGCGTCGCTCCGGCCTTCGCAATCTCACGCTCCAGCTCGAGGTCGTACTGGTCCGTGCTCCCGCCACCCTCGAGGAACCGTCGCGCCGCACGTTCGAGACCGGCATCGAGATCCACCACTGGCTCGCGCTCCGCCAGCGTGCCTGCGCTGATCTCGTCGGAGCGTTCCACCGCCTCGCGTAGGGAGTCCGAGATCGATCCGAGCTGATGGTCGACCTGGAAGAGCATGGCGTCGAATCTCCGCCGAGTCTGTGCCCGGATAACCCGAACTGCAAACACGATTGCGAGGATGAGCGCCACGCCCGACGCCGCGAGCACCGCGATGGTGGTTTCAGTCAGTTGCCGCCTCCCAGACCCACGTAGCTTATTGGGCCGCTTCGCCTTCGTGTCACGCGCCGAGAAACCCTTCTTTGCTACCATCTTGCGGCTTGGTTGGCGGGCATCTCGTGCCTGCCGGCCGTTCTGTGTGAGTTCATACGACCGTCGCTAGGAGCAGCGTGCCCACCGTCAATCAGCTCGTCCGCAAGGGGCGCAAGAGCCCCAAAGAGAAGACGAAGACACCCGCCCTCCGGGGAGCGCCGCAGAAGCGGGGCGTATGCACACGCGTCGCTACGATGACGCCGAAGAAGCCGAACTCCGCACTGCGCAAGGTCGCGCGTGTGCGACTGACGAATGGCATGGAGGTCGGCGTCTATATCCCGGGCGAGGGGCACAACCTGCAGGAGCACTCCGTCGTGCTCGTTCGCGGCGGCCGCGTCAAGGACCTGCCGGGCTATCGCTACAAGGTGATTCGCGGCGGGCTCGACTCCGCAGGTGTGTCCGAGCGGCGACAGGCCCGCTCCAAGTACGGCGCGAAGAAGGCCTAGGGACGATCGTGACTCGCCGCGCAGAGATTCAGCCCCGCCAGCTCGAGCCCGATGCCGTCCACGGCTCGGTCCTCGTCACGCAGCTCGTCAACCGGATGATGCTCGACGGAAAGAAGTCGGTCGCCGAGTTGATCGTCTACGACGCGCTCAGGATCGCGTCCGAGCGCGCCGGCAAGCCGGAGCTCGAGGTGCTCGAGCAGGCCGTCAAGACCGTCACGCCGGTGCTCGAAGTGCGCTCGCGGCGCGTGGGCGGCGCCAACTACCAGGTACCGATCGAGGTTCCGCAGCGGCGCGCGCGGACGCTTGCGCTGCGCTGGCTCGTGCAGAACGCCAGGGACCGGCGAGAGAAGGGAATGCCGCAGAAGCTCGCGGGCGAGCTCGTCGACGCGTTGAACCAGCAGGGCGGCGCCTACAAGAAGAAGGACGACATCTACCGGATGGCGCAGGCCAACAAGGCCTTCGCGCACTACCGCTGGTAGGACGGGTATTGAAGTGGTCAGCGCCGTCGCCACATCCGCCGCGCTGGACCGGGTCCGAAACATCGGGATCATGGCCCACATCGACGCGGGTAAGACCACGACGACCGAGCGCATCCTCTACTACACCGGCCGCACCCACAAGATGGGCGAGGTGCACGAAGGCGCGGCGACCATGGACTGGATGGCGCAGGAGCAGGAGCGCGGCATCACGATCACGTCGGCGGCCACGACTGCTTCTTGGCGTGACTATCGGATCAACATTATCGATACGCCCGGGCACGTGGACTTTACCATGGAGGTCGAACGGAGCCTCCGCGTCCTGGACGGCGCCGTCGCGGTCTTCGACTCCGTCGCCGGAGTGCAACCCCAGTCCGAGACCGTCTGGCGCCAGGCAGACCGCTATGCCGTGCCCCGCATCGCGTTCATCAACAAGATGGACCGCACCGGCGCCGACTTCGACGCGGCCGTCCAGTCCATGCGCGACCGGCTCGGCGCGACACCCGTACCCGTTCACGTCCCGATCGGGAGCGAGGAGCAGTTCTCGGGGATCGTCGACCTGGTCGAGATGAAGGCGATCACGTACTCGAACGCGCTCGGCACCGAATTCGCGGTCGAAGAGATCCCCGAGGCGCTCGTCACCGCGGCGGGAGTCGCGCACCACGCGCTGATCGACGGAGTCGCCGAGTTCGACGACGAGCTCACGGAGACCTACCTCGAGGACGAGGCCGCCGTCACGCCCGAGATGATCCGGCGCGCCCTGCGCGCGGGCACGCTCTCCGGACGCGTCACTCCGGTTCTCGCCGGCTCGGCTTTCAAGAACAAGGGCGTGCAGCCACTCCTCGACGCGATCGTGGACTACCTTCCGAGCCCGGTCGACGTTCCTCCCGTCCAGGGCGTCGACCCGAAGTCGACCGAGGAGGCAACCCGGGCGCCCGCGCTCGAGGCGCCATTTGCTGCGCTGGCCTTCAAGGTCATGACCGATCCCTATGTCGGCAAGCTCACGTACTTCCGCGTCTACTCGGGTCAGATCAAGGCCGGCGACCGAGTCCTCAACACGACGAACGGCAAGACCGAGCGACTCGGCCGCATTCTCGAGATGCACGCCAACCACCGCGAGGAGCGCGAGGAGATCGGCGCGGGCGAGATCGCCGCCGCGGTCGGGCTCAAGTTCACGACGACGGGAGACACGCTTGCCGTCTCGACCGCTCCGATCGTGCTCGAGTCGATGTCCTTCCCGGAGCCGGTCATCTCGGTCGCTATCGAGCCGAAGACGAAGGCGGACCAGGACAAGCTCGGGGCCGCGCTCCAGCGGCTGACCGAGGAGGACCCCACCTTCCGCGTGTCCTCGGACGAGGAGACGGGCCAGACGCTGATCGCCGGGATGGGCGAGCTCCACCTCGAGATCATCGTCGACCGCCTCCTCCGCGAGTTTCGAGTCGAAGGCAACGTCGGTCGCCCGCAGGTCGCTTACCGCGAGACCATCTCGCAGCCGGCCGAGAAGATCCGAGGACGGTTCGTGCGCCAGACCGGCGGCTCCGGCCAGTACGGCGACGTCGAGATCAACCTCTACCCGCAGGAGCCGGGCTCGGGCTACGAGTTCGAAGACAAGATCGTCGGCGGCAAGATCCCGAAGGAGTACATCCCCGCCGTCGATGCCGGCATCAAGGAGGCGATGAGCTCGGGCATCCTCGCCGGATTCCCCGTGGTCGACATCAGGGTAGAGCTCGTCGACGGCTCGTACCACGACGTCGACTCGAGCGAGCGGGCGTTCAAGATCGCCGGCTCGATGGCGTTCAAGGAGGGCATGAAGCGGGCGAAGCCGAAGCTCCTCGAACCGGTCATGTCGGTCGAGGTCGTGACGCCGGAGGACTTCCTCGGCGACGTCATTGGTAACCTGAATGGCCGTCGCGGCCGGATCGAGCACCTCGAGCCGGTTGGCGGGTCGCAGTCGATCAAAGCGAGAGTGCCGCTCGCGGAGATGTTCGGCTACGCGACCGACCTGCGCTCGATGTCGCAGGGCCGCGCGACGTTTTCGATGCAGTTCGACCGCTACGAGGAAGTACCGCGCACGATCGCCGAGGCGCTCGTGTCGAGCGACAAGCCAGCGTAAACACCCAGGTCAAACGAGTACCCGGAGGCAATCACCCATGGGCAAGCAGAAGTTCGAGCGCACCAAGCCACACGTCAACGTCGGAACCATCGGTCACATCGACCACGGCAAGACGACGCTCACAGCCGCGATCACCAAGGTGCTCGCGGAGTCGGGCACCAACACCCAAGTGGCGTCGTTCGATTCGATCGACAAGGCACCCGAGGAGCGTCAGCGCGGCATCACGATCAACACCGCGCACGTCGAGTACGAGACCGAGAACCGACACTACGCCCACGTCGACTGCCCCGGCCACGCCGACTACATCAAGAACATGATCACGGGCGCCGCGCAGATGGACGGCGCGATCCTCGTCGTCTCTGCTGCGGACGGCCCGATGCCCCAGACGCGCGAGCACATCCTCCTCGCCCGCCAGGTCGAGGTGCCGTCGATCGTCGTCGCCCTGAACAAGGCTGACATGGTCGACGATCCCGAGCTCCTGGAGCTCGTCGAGATGGAGGTGCGCGAGCTCCTCTCCAAGTACGAGTTCCCCGGAGACGACATCCCGGTCATCCAGGTATCCGCGCTGAAGGCGCTCGAGGGCGATCCCGAGTGGACTCCGAAGATCCTGGAGCTCATGGAGGCTGTCGACTCGTACATCCCGGAGCCCGTCCGCGACGTCGACAAGCCGTTCCTGATGCCTATCGAGGACGTCTTCACGATCACCGGCCGCGGCACGGTCGTGACCGGCCGCATCGAGCAGGGGATGATGAAGGTCGGCGAGGAGATCGAGATCGTCGGCATCCATCCCGCGATCGAGAAGACCGTGATCACGGGTCTCGAGATGTTCCAGAAGACGCTCGACTACGCGCAGGCCGGCGACAACGCGGGCGCGCTGCTCCGTGGCATCAAGCGCGAGGACGTCGAGCGCGGTCAGGTGCTGGCCAAGCCCGGCTCGATCACGCCGCACACGCACTACAAGGCCGAGGTGTATGTGCTCTCGAAGGACGAGGGCGGGCGCCACACGCCGTTCTTCGACGGCTACCGGCCGCAGTTCTACTTCCGCACGACCGACGTCACCGGCTCGATCAAGCTGCCCGAGGGGCAGGAGATGGTCATGCCGGGCGACAACACGAACATGGAGATCGACCTGATCCAGCCGATCGCCATGGACCAGGGCCTCCGCTTCGCCATCCGCGAAGGTGGCCGCACGGTGGGAGCGGGCGTCGTCACGGAGATCATCGCGTAGGAGAGGCTCGCCTCTCCCTCACCATCACCATGGCGCAACAAAAGATCCGCATCCGCTTGAAGGGCTACGACCACCAGCAGGTGGACCGCTCCGCATCCCAGATCGTGGAGACGGCGCAGCGCACCGGCGCCACGATCACGGGGCCGGTCCCGCTGCCGACCGAGAAGAACGTCTACTGCGTGATCCGGAGCCCGTTCAAGGACAAGGACTCGCGCGAGCACTTCGAGGTGCGCACGCACAAGCGCCTGATCGACATCCACTCCCCGACGCCGAAGACGGTCGACTCGCTGATGCGGCTCGACCTCCCGGCCGGGGTCGACATCGAGATCAAGCTATGAAATTGCTTCGCAATTTCATAGTAGAAAGGCATTGCCGCGCGCTTGCGCGCGCCACTTCCTATCACTTTCGCCGGAGGCGAAAGTGAAGGGGATTCTCGGCAAGAAGCTCGGCATGACCCAGGTCTTCGACCCGGAGAGCGGCCGCATGTCCGCGGTCACCGTGATCCAGGCCGGGCCGTGCCCGGTGGTCCAGGTGAAGACGGTCGATACGGACGGCTACGACGCCGTGCAGCTCGCGTTCGAGCCCGTTGCCGAGCGAAAGCTCTCCAAGCCGGAGAAGGGACATCTCGCGAAGGCCGGCGCCGCGCCCCATCGGCACCTCGTCGAGATGCGGGGCGAGAGTGGACTGACGGTTGGCGAGACGGTGACGGTCGAGTCGTTCGAGCCGGGCGAGGCGATCAAGGTGTCCGGGGTCTCGATCGGCAAGGGTTTCCAGGGCACGATCAAGCGCCATGGCTTCACGCGCGGCCCGGTCTCCCACGGCTCGCACAACGTCCGCAAGCCGGGGTCGATCGGCGCTTCCGCGACGCCGTCCCGCGTCTTCAAGGG
>Ga0183260_10001683_pt1 | contig 18382 bp, 19 predicted proteins | sample AntDrymUQ4972206_2_FD_129768 | JGI IMG/M metagenome (GOLD analysis project Ga0183260, IMG submission 129768) | Polar desert sand microbial communities from Dry Valleys, Antarctica - metaG UQ497 (22.06) (version 2) (version 2) | ecosystem: Environmental > Terrestrial > Soil > Desert | place...
GTCATTGGATTTATGATTGGATTTGCAATTCTGCAAACAATGTGATAAAATGTAACATAAAGAGTGAATAAATCATTTGGAGAATAGACTTTTATGGTTTATGCTATCCAAATGTAAATGTGTAGGCCTGAAATCCTTTTCCTTTAACATCAATCATAAGTGAATGGATACCATACGAGTCATGCATTGCTAGGTTATACATTCTAGGATGAACAAATATAAGTTTAGAATCATTTACAATATCTACTCCTTTGGAATTGTTCGACAGCAAAGCATTATCTTCTTGGCAAATTTGTTGAAAAAAAATCCCTTTCCTAATTAATTACGAATTGGGTATTCAAGTCTAGACATAATTTCTATTTCATCACTGATGAATCAAATTTTTTTAACTAACATTTCTGTAATCAATTCATGAATACTAGGTACTTGATACTCTCATCTACTGAAATCATTCGATTACTTGTTTTCATTGTCATGAATGTTACCGCTATTAAAATTACGGTTAAGATTACGACTCTAGTTATTTTCTCTGATATATATTTTCATGAATATACTTTCCTATGGTCTCCATGTAAATCTTGATGATTGTCTGTAAAATTCATATGCATTATAAAAAGTAACATTTTCAATATCATTCTTATTTATGTTCTCTTTTCTCATCTCTCTTGACACAATAGGTACACTCAAAGGATCTGATGGTCCCCAATCAGCTGAACTGTTTATCATGATTTGATCAGATCCTTGAATTCTGATTATTTTTATGGCCCTCTCAGGGGATAACTTTGTGATTGGATAAACCGTCAGTCCTGCATACATCCCCATATCCAAAACTTTTTTAATTGTTTCCTCTGTATTATGATCTATTAAGATTTTTTTTCTATCGTATTTTCCAATGTTTGAATTGGAATTCATTAGATTTTCTATTCTAGTTATTCCTTCTTTTTTATTATAATGAGGCAGATGGATCATTATTAGCATATTCTTTTCTATTGCTATTTCCATTTGTTTAACAAAAATCTCCTCTTCTACATCATTAATTAGATTGTATCCTAACTCTCCTACTGCAACCACATTTTCCCTATCGAGATACTTCATCATGGACTTTATAGATTCCAGGGCTAACGATCTGTTCATAGATTCTTTTGGATTAACCGATATACATACAAAATGAGAAATTCCGTATTGTTTAGCTCTAATGGTTTCAAAAGATATAATGTGTTCCCAATAATCTACGAACGTTCCAACCGATGTTCTTGGACTTCCCAGCCAGAAAGATGGTTCAACTACTACATCTATTCCAGCTTTTGACATTAACTCATAATCATCAGTAGTCCTTGAATACATATGAATGTGAGGATCAAAGAGGGTTACCAAAATTCATTGCCTTTTTCCGGGAATGTTTTCAATCAGATAATTTACTCTTTTTTATTTATAAATATTATAATACTTTATTGTACAATATTACTGTACAATATTCCTATAGATGATTATATCTGATTTCTTAAATAGAATTTTCAGTAAAAGTGTTAAGATTGTTACGACTCGCAAAAGATTTTATGCGTGCGGCTGTATTTTCTAAACCAGAGTTCATCGATATTAAAGAGATAAAACTTTCTCAAAACAAAGAAAATGAACAAACTATCCTACTCAAGGTGAATTCTTGTGCAGTATGTGGATATGATGCTCGAGTATTTAGGAATGGACACCGTAAAGTAAAACCTCCTATTATATTAGGTCATGAAATTTGTGGCGAAGTGATTCAAAACAATACAAGCTTCAGTAATGGCTCTATTAAAATTGGATCTAGAGTAGTGGTTTCTCCCTTAGTTCCATGCCTTAGCTGTTGGTACTGTAATATCAAACAATATAATATGTGTGATGATCTAAAAGAGATAGGTTCTACTGTAAATGGTGGATTTGCAGAATATATTAAAATACCACAAAGTACAATAGCGATTGGCGGACTTGTTCCTATTTCTGATAGTTTAAGTAATGAAGAAGCATCTTTGCTTGAGCCACTTGCATGTTGTTTGAATGCTTTTAATAACTTTATTACCACGTCTGGAAAAGTAATAGATACAGTTGTAATATTTGGAGACGGCCCTTTGGGATTAATTAACCTACAAATTGCCAAAAAAATTCTTGATATAAAATTCGTGACTATCATTGGCAAAATACCCTCAAGATTGCAAAAAGCAAAATCACTGGGAGCAGATTTAGTAGTTTCTTTTCCGAAGGATAATGATATCGACGGAATTAGATCATTAGAGGATAAGATTTGGAAATCCACAAAAGGTGTTGGCGCTAGTGTTGTTATTATAGCTACTAGTGACCGTGCTGCATTGGATTTTGCAATCAGGATATCAAGTAAAAATTCTAAAATTATGATCTTTGCAGGTATGTCAAAAAGAAATACTCCATTTACGATAGACCCTAACTGGTTACATTACAATCAAATTTCAATTTCAGGTAGTTTCAGTTCGGTCCCTAAAATGCTTGTAGAAGCATCTAGATTAGCGTCAGCTAAGGATATCGATTTGTCTCAAATGATAACTCACAGATTTTCTCTGGATGAGATAGAAAAGGCGATTATATCTACGGAAAATTATAATGGGCTACGATCTGTAATCAATAAATTTTGAAGATGAGATAAGATGATGATTTTCATTCATTATTAGATCTAATTACACAAAAGAAAATTAAATTTAAAGAAAGCTAAAAGAATATTCTTGGTGTTTCAGCCTCAATTTTAAGCAGATTTGCTATGATGTTACCGATTAACAGTAGTTCACAAATATAATGTGGTCATGGTCTTCCTAACAACGATATTGTATTGAAATTTATTTCTAATATAAAAAAATGTATAGGATAATGAATCAATCTGTGAATCCTTTCCATTATAGTAACAATAATACAATTGAACTTTAGTTAATAAATAATTTAAATCAAAGAGGCTATGTAAAGTTAAGGGGAGAAGCTAAAGCCTAGTTCCCTTCTTATCATCAATGATATATTAATAAGAAGCAGAACTAGACTGGAGAAGATAGTTTATACATGTACCTTTATTTTAGTAGTCTATCCTTAAAAAATACATATATAATCATACCCCGATTTGTCAAGAGAAACCACCAGTGCTATTGGATTAGATTCAAAAGTATGAATTAGGAAGATTATTTTATCGAATTACATCTGGAAGAATTTATAGTTAATGAAATTCTAATTAAGATTGGCAGTATACCTAAAACTGGAATTGCAATAACTCATACAGCAAGGTAGTATTAACATTATTTACCTTAAAAAAATTCATTTATTGTGACGCCTTTGATTGACCATTGTAAAAGGTTATACAAATCATTCCATTCTTAGACAGAAGCATAATATTCTCAGACTGAGCATCATATTAATCCATCATGATAAGATTGAGAATAATAATGATGCACTTACAGTAGATAAGAAAGAGGGATTCATGATTATTTTCCTTGCAAAAACAAACAACTTAGATTAACCCGTCCTAATAAATGGCTTGATATATTTATATCGTAACAACAAAAATTATCTCTAACTTAACTTTAGATCTGCAATGATGTCGTCTACAAGAAATATTTTATTTTTTTCCTCATGATCTTCTACATTATAATCATAAATCATTACAAAGAAATCAAAAGGAATGTTGTCGCTTTTATCATCAACATACGTAATATCCTCACGGTTTTTAGATAGTTTATGTAATATTATTCTATCAGAGATATTAAACGTAAAATCTAACATTTCTTCTATAGACTTAAATTCTTTTATATCAGTTTTTGTATCATCAGATGCCCAACTGAATTTTACTTTCATATCTACTTTTTGGATATTAATAATAAATAAATTTTATGTAGTTTGTTTTTTCCTTATCGATACTTCTATTAATTATTTATATTTATAAATAATACAAATAAAGTAGTTAATAAAAAATGAGTGATATTACAAAAATACTTTAATTAGATCTATTGAATTATTCTCCATTCGATATTTGTCCTCTAATCGCTCCTAACGGGTTTTGCTCTGTGTGAACATTCACATATGATGATTTATTATTCATAAGACTAATTAAGTCACTCATTTGTTTTTTGGCTAGAGGTCCTTCAAGAACCTCATTTGTGATATTCCCATTAATTGCTAAGTAAGCAGTATCTTCACTTGAAGGAGAAGGTGACAAAAATAGTGTAACTATAATTTTACCATTGTAACCCGTTGTACCATTATGGATATGTGCTGCAGTTATGCCTTCCAAATCTTTTACGGTTAGTGAAAACGATGTATTGTTAGTTTGCGAATCCACCTGGAAAGTAGCATTTCCTGTGGATATAATATTAGTAACAGGCACCTCTTCATTTCCGGTCAAATTGGCGATGAATTGAAGATTATTTTGTTCTTGTGCGATAATAAAAGGCAGGATTGATTTGTCCGTAATTAAAAAAGCACTTCCTATAAAAAACAGTCCAAGTAAAATAAATGTGGAAACAGAATAGAATTTTTTAGTATCTTTTTTGATAGACATTACATTACTACTAAATAATTGTATTTAATAATATTTAGAATGAATGATGGATTGTTTTGTTGTACAATATAATTGTACAACTAATTTGTACAACTTTATACTAGAAATCATATGGCCAATCCTTTAATAATATGTTTCTATAAAATTTTTACAGATGAATGTCCAGAATCATTTGAATAAAAATTATAAAGGAAAAAATAATAATCAAAATAAATCAAAACTATCGACTCTCGTAACAGTTACGCTTGCCATGATACTTTTATCAAGCTTTTTTTCAGGTAGTATTACAATTAATCCACAACAACAGCTATTTGCATCAGAAAAACCACCTGTTCTTAAAGTCATAAATTCAGGTGCTAAACCGGGCATAGAAAACTTTAACTTGACAGCAGGTTATAAAATTGAACCAATATTTTGGAACCTTACTATGCCTACTAGCGTAACATTTGATGATAAAGGAAATATGTATGTAGCACAATCAGGCTTTGGAGAGTGGTTCTTTAGTACTCCTACCATAATAAAGATTGATACAAAGGGTAATACATCCATTATTGCTGATAGATTCCTTTACGGACCAATTACCGATATAGAATTTTATAAAGGAAAAATTTATGTCTCACACAAAGGAGTTATTTCAGCGCTAGATCCTGTGAGTGGCATTATAAAAGATATAATTATAGGGTTACCAAGTAGCGGTGACCATCAAAATAATCAAATAGCATTTGGTCCGGATGGTAGGCTATATATTTCTCAAGGTACTGCTACAAATAGTGGTGTCGTTGGAGAAGATAACATCTTTGGTTTGCAATGGCCAAAATATACCCCTGAAATTCATGACATACCTTCTAGAAATATATCTTTAACAGGTCAAAATTTCAATACAACGAATCCATTCACAGGTTCAGAAAATAATTTTGCTTATACGGGTGGATTTGTTCCCTTTAATACAACTACGAGAGAAGGTCAAGAAGTTGAGGGAAATATAAAATGTAATGGTTGCATTTTAAGTGCAAAACTAGATGGGAGTGATCTTAAACTCGTTGCAGAAGGACTTAGAAATCCTTATGGAATGGCATTTACTGATGACAATAAGCTTGTTGTATCCAATAATGGTGCAGACGAACGAGGAAGCAGACAAATAGCAAATGATCCAGATAAGGTTCATGTTATAGATATAACTAATGCTAGTAACTTAGGCAAGTTTTATGGTTGGCCTGACTTTGCTGGAAACGGGGAACCAGTAACTGATCCTAAGTTTAAATCACCAAGCGCTAAAGAACCAATAAAATTCCTAATGCAGAATCATCCAGAAGTAATAAAACCACTGGCCGAGTTGAGAGTTGGCCCATCCTTAACTCAGGTGGTAATATCAAATAGCTCTGACTTTGGACATCCGGGAATGGCCTTTATAGGTGCATCTGGAACATTTACTCCAATAACTCATACTTTCGAAACAATAGATAAAGGAATTGTAGGACATAAAGTTGTAGCTTTAGATCCAAATACAGGTAATTATGCAGACTTTTTGTCTGTTATTAAGGATCCATCAGCATTTACACCAGTAGGACTTTCATTTGATAAAAATAATACTGCTTTGTATATCGCTGATTTAGGTAAATTGGAATTACGAGACACAATTCCAACAACAGGCGCACCGTTGAATCATACGGCCACTTGGCCCTATCCAGACACTGGAGTAATTTGGAAAATATCCAAGTAGGATATATCATAACTTTTTTTTCTTTATGAATGTAATAATTATGATACAATTGAAATTGTCATGAAAGATGGTATGTATTTTTATTTAAAGCGTTATACAAAATGAATTCATATCCCAAAATGAATAATAATAAGAGAAATCCATGTTGCAATTTTTAATAAAAAAAAGCAGAATTTATCAAAACTTTAACCAGAACATATTCTAAAATCAGAAAATGTATTTAGAAATAAATACTGATTTGTTATATCGCATTTTGAGTAAGATATCTCAAACCTTGTTAAAACAATTATTGATTAATTAAAAAATTAAAAGATGTAACATAGAGAAATTGATATGTTATTTGATAGTGTCATAATTGGTGGTGGACCTGGTGGTCTAAATGCTGCTTTAGTGTTAGGGCGAGCAAGACGAAATATTATTTTGTTTGATAATAATAAACCGGGTAATGCGGTAACACACGCATCTCATGGATTTATTACAAGAGATGGAATAAACCCTAGTGAATTTAGACAAATCGCTCATAAAGAATTAAACAGATATCCTTCTATTGAATTTAAGGATAATGAAGTAAATTCAGTAATCAAAAATGAAGTAACATTTGATTTAATAACATCAAATGGTGAAAAATACCAATCTAAAACACTCATTATATCTACAGGATTAAAAGGCATTTTACCGGATATAGATAGTATTTCTAAATTTTATGGTACAAGTTTGTTTAATTGCCCCTACTGCGATGGATGGGAATTAAAAGATAATCCTTTAGTAGTTATTATAGAGGAACAAAAACATATTTTTCATTATGTTCAAACAATTTACAATTGGAGTAAAGATTTGGTTGTTTGTTCAAACGGTAACATAATTTCAGATCCTGAACTCAAAGACTTACTTCAAAGCAAGGGAGTCAAAATCATGGAACAGAGAATTAAAAACCTTATTGGAGAAAATGGACTGATGGAACAGATAGTCTTTGAAAACGGGGAGACGCTCTCAAGAAAAGCTGGTTTTGTTTTACCACAATATATCCAGTCCTCCGATTTTGGTAAACAACTAGGTTGTGAAAATGATCCTATGGGTGGTATTGCCACTGACACTTTTGGTAGAACGAATATTCATGGAGTATATGCAGCAGGAGACGCATCGAAAATATTTCCATATGGGATAATATATGCGGCAGCCGAAGGAAGTCTGGCGGCTGTAGGGGTAAATACAGATTTAACCGAGCAAGATTTCTAAATTAAACAAATATAACATGAATATTTTTATGATGATATTTTTTACTTAAGTTAAGTAAAATTCGTAATCAAATCCGTGAGAATATCCTCATGATTTCCACCGAACCAGCTACCTATTTTAGTAACGATATTGGTAAAAAGTTGGAAATAAATTTTAGCCTAACTTTATCATCAAAAAAATAGTGTCAGTATACAGTTTAACAAAATCAAAATATATTTTTGTCGAGCAGAATGCAAACAACAATTTGACCAAAATCCTTCAAAATATGGATATTAAGTTGAGGAGTAAAAATCCTAAATCAAAATAATTAGGTTTACGTTTCAGATTTACCATCATATTTTCTTTTTATTGACTCTATTCTTCCACGGTATTTTTTACTATAGCCCGATTTACAAGATGTACAGCAGAAGAATCTTTCAATATCTGCAAATTTTAGAATTCTAGGTTTACCATAGACGGGCCCATCACAAAAATCACAAAGAATGTTTATTGCAAGACCGCTTGTAATTTTTTTCTCGATGTCAGCTATCTCATTTTGGAAAATACTATTGTAGGCATTCGTCCCAACATTTTTTCTTCTCTTTACATTTTCCTTAAGGCCTTGTAATTGAATGAGATTCTTTCCTTTAGATTCTACTTTTTCAAAGTCAAATACAGGCAGGACGCCTTTGATAAAACCCACATTAACTAATCTTTCGTATCGTGCCTTTACTGTTGGAGTTGTTATTCCCGTATCTCTTGATATCTGTCTAAATGATTTTCTACCGTCTTCCAAGAGTGATTTTAAGATGGCGATGTCGTTTTCATCAAGGCTAAGTGGCATATAATTCTCAATGCCATTTGAGCAGCTTAGTCATATTACTCTTTACATTTGTAAAGGTTGGCCAATATACTTCTCAAACTAAGTTTATAATTCAATGGTAAAAAATTTAAAATATGAAATAGTATATAAAAAAGAATCAGGCATCGACTACAAGCATTTTAATTATTCAAAACAGAAACAGGGTCAAAACCAAACTAGCAATCATCATCAACAGCATCAACAAGAAAAGTAAATCTTCTTGTGCAATGTTAAATTACCGATAAGCCTCAAATTTCTTTACGAAATAAATTTATGTGTTATACTATTAAATAAATTAATGCGTATATTTTTTTATAAATCGAATAACAAAATATCTGTTATCTCTATTTTAGTAATATTATTCGTCATGGCTGTTGGAATACCCTCCTCTACAGACTTTATAGAAGAGAAATCTTTTTTCCTAAATGTATTTGCACAAGAATTCTCAAAGTCGGTTACAAATTCTTCTAATAATTCTACATCTGCTTCTGATGGCAGTAGTAATAACGCCATAGAACAAAATGAGTCAAAACCTGTGATGGCGTCAGGACATTTTGCGAATAATCAAATGAAAGATGGCACGGTAACGTGGATTCAAGGCGGTTTATGGAATTTGGAAATTGATAACTCTAGCAATAAAAATACAGAAAATCCAATTATGAGTGCAACTTTTAATACCAACTTTACAATGATTAGACCGGACGGAAGTCTCAGTCATAATCATATTATAAATAATTTTACATCGACTAACGTCATCTTTGCTGGCAATGATATAGTTGTCACCGGAGTTTCAGATATCTATTCAGACAATGGGACCGAATACTCACAGGTGCCTATAACTATTCACCTTATGGGAAAACAGGTGCTAGGCTTGATGATTGATGTTGACAAAACTGGAGGTCATTTTTCAAGTTCTAACGAGATGTATGGAACCTTGATTAGCGGAATAGGACTACATAATTCTAGTAGTAATAGTAACAATACAACTAATAGTCGCACAGCACCCGAGTCAAATAGCTCATCTGTTACGAATTCAATGGCTCAAATGACTCATTAAAATTTTTTCTCTGTTCAAATTAGATATGAACTACAAAGAAGCACAGAGAAGTAATTTTTTAATAATATGAAAGTAATAGTAGCTGACAATTACAATCCCATAGTAAATACCTACCACAATATTTAATAAATTGTCATATTAAAATTAAGAAAACTTTTGAGATAGAATAATAATTAAAATAAATGACTAAAAATGAATAAGAGGCAACTAATATTTATTATTGCTTTAATTGTGGTGGTGATTTTAATAAGTGTCTATATTGAATTAGTTATAAAACCTCAGAATATGGGCATGAATTTGAAAAAAGTAAATCCTCTCGCTGTTTATACCCATTCTAACTTGAGCATCATACTGGACAATAAACCAGTTGTAATACCTAGTCATATAGGCATAAATAAATCCTTATGGAGGGACCATTCTCTGGATAAGTATGGAGTGCCAGGCATGCCGATGGATGAAGAAGGAGAAACGACTATGCCCGGAATGGCACCATTATATACCAATAATAACAATGGACGAATTACTATAGGTTCAATAGTTGATAGAAATTATACATTAGGAGAATTTATTAATATCCGGGGACAGCTTGATTTAAACAACAAAAAGATTATGGCTTTTGTAGATAATAAGCCTGTTTCAAATTATAGCGGCATAGTTTTGAAAGATGGCCAAAATATTACTCTAGATATCCTCACTACAAGCTAAATTCTTTCTCTAAATAAAAATGAGATTAAGCATGTCTTAAATTAATTATAATTAGAGATGAATACAATGTCAAGACCAAATCTATATATCAATACTTTAGGATAGTCAAGCTAAGTCACTGCTTAGGCTTTTTATCCTCTTGCTTAATGTTCATTATTATACTGTCATGTGAAGTTTGTAAATCTGTCAATAAGTGTGTAGAAAAAACTGAAATTACAAAAACAAATTACAAGGATATTACCGAATCACGATTTTTTGTTGTGAAAGTCAAACAATAGTCTTGTGTTAAAGTAGTAGTCCTAATCTACCGCTTTAACGTAAGATTAAATGTCAGCTGCAGACTTGGATGTAATTTAGCATGAACAATCTCCATTATTTTCATTGGTGAGCTAATGTTACTTCCACACTTAATTCATTTAATGCATTCTCAAGATTAATTCGTGAAAGACTACTGTTTGTTTTATCATAAATAGAAGCATCCAACCCTTTCTCATATCGACTTAATTTTTGTTACTATAATAGGTCTTTTTAATGATTCGATCGTACTAGACCCATGTGGATATCCACAAGATTTCCACAGAACTAGATATCTATTTTAGTAACGATGGAGGGTATAACTAAAGATAATGTAACTCTTGTTGTTCAATACATTAGAAAATATATAAAGGTCGACTTATGTCTATTCTGGAATAAAACCTATGATTATCTTCTGTTATACATTTTACGCCATAATCTATATTCAGGATACAACATTACTATTCTGGTTTGTAGACTGTCCCTGATAGATATTTTCGTCGGAGTGAGAATTCCCCAACTGGCCTCCAGCATTATTTCCAGTATTTTCCTAAACCTGGATGTTCATGTTATTTCCTGAACCTATGATGCCATCTGGAAATGGTGGCTGTGGAGGTATTGGTGATGCATGTCCTATGAAAGAGACAGCAAATTAGCCTAAGTTTGTCACATACATATCATCATTACCTGGGTTATACGCAATTTCACTTGGGGCAACTCTATATTACGTAACTAAAATTGGAAATCGTTATAGATGTTTTATGAAATCCTTTTTTGATACTCCAGCTTGGTCCAATATAGATTTGAGTGTAGGTTCTTTAAGGGGATTGTGTCGAGGTATTACGACCAGCCGCTTTCTATCATTATCAACAAGAGAAATATGGTTTCCCTTTTGTCTCACAACTGTAAAATCATAATGTTTAGTAAGAATTTTAACTACGATATTCCATGAGTGATTTCTCAAACTCATTTTAAATATTGATTTCTAATTCTTCAAGTATTGCATCTTTTTTTAAATCCTTAATTGATTCTAATGCTAATTCAATAGATTCTTTCATATTTGTCTTGAGTTCTTCAACTGTTTCACCCTGACTGATTGCAGCAGGTATTTCAAGACATTGACCGCTATATCCTCCTTCAGGTGCTTTCTGTATTAAAATAGTAAATTTGGTCAATCTATTATTATGTATAAACAATCTATATTTTTAAATCTATTTCAAAATCTAGCTAGTCCTAAACTAAACTATAAAGTTTAGTTATTATTTATTATTCATTAGAGAAAAATTCCATCAATGGGTGGCTATCTGTAATTCTTGGTTTTTACCCCTTGAATTCATTATTTGAACCCATGTGGATATCCTCATGATTTCCACCGAACCCGCGGTATTTTTACATTTTTGTTTGTTTCTCTTAAATACAATGGATTAGATGACTATAATTGAAGAGACTGTAGATTATTTTCATGTTTGTTAATTATATGGTATTAGCCTTTTAGCTTCGAGGTTTCCTTTTTTTAATTCATTTCTTAATGCATGTTTTATTATCCATTGTGTATTAGTATTTTGAGACTCTGACCATTTTTTTAATAGCTTAAATCCAATGTCATAATTATCTTTTAGAATATCATTGAGGTTATTAGCTACTGATTTTTTTACAAATAACGATTCATCCTGTTTTAAATTCTCAAGTATGGGTATGATTGGTTTCGGATCTCTAATAAATTGGTCAAGCTTTTTTGCCCAAGGGAGTCTCGGTCTTATCCCTTCAGAAGATAGCCTTCTTACATGAACGTTTTTGTTTTGTGACCATTTTAGCATTAGAGATATCATTCTATCTGGAAACCTTATAAGAAAAGGACGTACAGCATATTCACCAGTACTTCGCTGTGTTATTTGATAAATTGCATTAGTTGAAGTCTCAAAATCATCAATACCATACTTTTCTACGAAAAATGCTATTGGCATAAGCCAGTAGCCATCTCTAAACATTCCAGTCTCATTTTGATTGGGTGGTCCAAGTATATTCATCATAATATTGACGGATTCTTTGTAGTCTTTAGGAAGAAATTCATACAGTGAGTCTGTAATTACCTCGACACGAGCCTTCAGTTCCAGATCTTTCGTATTCTTATCTACTCTCTCGATAAACTTTAGTTTTTGAAATTTTGGAAATATGCTGTAAACTTTATCTGCAAGAAGTTTTGCAAGATCTCTACCATAATAAGATTTTAATTTAGTATATTCTGTCATTTCTTTTCACCTTTCTAGTTAAATTCCAATTTTCTACTACACATATCATAGGATTATGAGTATTGGGATTTATTCTTTAAATTTCTTAATCTAATAGTAAATTGCTTGAGTATATTTTCTATATCCTTACTTTTTTAGGCCAAGTCAATATTTAATTTTTCTGAAAAATATTCTAGCGGGTTTGCTTGAAATACAAATAATTATCCATAGTTGTATGATTATAGATAGATTTACGGACCCCTCTAACATGCGGAACTTAGTCCCACTGAATCAGCTACCTAGTTTAGTAACGATATTAATGTGCAATAAAACACGTAAGAAACTGTGTTATTTCTTTTGAATCACGTAGCCTCTAAAAATTAACAATGATGTCATAATTCCTAATACTACTCCAAATATGATATGTGCAATAAATCCAAACCCGTATATTGGAATAAGATTTTGTTCAAGAGTTTTCTGATCTTTTGAACTACTCTGGGCGGGATTGGATTGATTCATGATATCAACGAGATTTGGATGGACCATGCTCACAGTAGTCGGAATATACAACACTATGAATATGATAATTGAATAAACAATCCCCTCCATAATTCCTCTTTTAAAATTAATAATTCTTAATTTCTTTATCGTACTTACTATAATTGTAAATATCGCACCTGCAATGGCTCCAGTAAGTAAATGCATTCCAATACCCAATGTCAAATTAAGATAATAATTGTCATTGATATTACTTATTGCCATGCCTCTGGCTATTGATAAGTCATCTAAAGGAATTCCCATCATACTGGTAGTAAGAAAAAGGAAAGGATATATGATGATGCTTGCTATTACTCCTCCTAACGCTCCAAGCATTAGAGTTTTGACTGTTGTTTGATGTATCACAGAGATACCACTTCACCCACAAATATACATAAAGGTATATGATGTAGACACAAACAAAAGTCAGTATAAATAACTAGTATGAATTTTCACACTCGTCCCACCGAAGCCATTATGAAATGATTTATCCCTTATAGATAATGTGAATATCTTGCAACCGTGCAAACTACTTCCAGTATGTTATCATTATGCCCTGAGATTATAAGAGTAAAATACTATGGAGGTAAAAAATTACATAAAAAATTCAGATTAAGCAGACTTTATTAATTTTCTAAAGTTCTCCTTATCCTTCCCGATTCGTTCGTTAAATGTCTCTTCTGTATATCCGTGAGCCTCAATACCGTGTCTTTTTGCGTTCTCTAAAAGTTCTTGCTCAGTTTCACCATACATTGTATGAGTGCAAACAGGATCGCCTGCATCCTTACAGTTTAAACTTAATGTCATGATTTATAGATATTATATAATATAATAAAGATATCCTAAATATTCTCAATAAATGCTCAAACAAGCCACTATTAATAAATAATTACAACTTGTAATACAGATTTTGTAAATCATATAATATACTACGACAACAAATAGCACCAAATTTGTTGTATGACTTTTAAAACAAGTCTCTGAAGACACAACAGGTTGTCCTTTTTAACGACCGAAGAAATGCTTAAGAATACAAAAGAGAATATAAAATCAGAAGAGAATGAAAGTTCCTAGAATGAGTTTCAATATGGTATTATTGAGGATGGAATTATTGAGTGGCTGATTTCGGTCAAATTTGTTTCAAATATCTCCGAACCCGCATACCATAAGGAACTTAATCCCACCGAACCGGATACCCATGTTAGTAACAATATGTACTAGTTAACCCATTTTTAGAAGAATTTTTTTAGTATTTCCAATTATTAATCATAATTGACCTCTAGTCGTATGAAGAAATATTATTGACTTAGTGGTTTTGGTTTCTCAACAACTACATTGCCTTGTACATTAACTAAATATATAGGATCACCATAGAGATCAAATTTTGATGTTTTTGATACTTTAGTTACCATTGGCTGTACCTTTATATTTGCCCCATCATCAACAACATATTCGTTCCAATCTTGAGTTATAGTTGTATAACGAACATCATGTGTTATCGATTGTTGTAATTCGGGAGGGGTATAAGCTTTAGAATCTGGTTGACCTCGCTCATTTGATAACACCACAATTATATTTTGGATATCAATATTGTAATCGGCATTTTTTTTTCGAATTTTAGTGGCTATTAATTTAATCTTTAGAATGGAGTCGTCCGATAAATCATATCTACACCAATCTTCCCTTGAAACCGTAAAGTCTAATGGCGGTCTTAAGAAACTGTCCATTTATTTTTATGGTTATTTGGTTATTATTAAATTCATGGACTAGATTGGATAATTTGTGTTATTATTGTATATTTCTATCGAACCCGCGTCATTATGGTCTTTTTATTCCACACTTCGTAATATATCCGCATAATAAATGACTGAATCCGTTAATGGTTTGAGGGAAATAAACCAGAATTAGATAATAACATTCATAATCTTAATGACAGCAGTCCTTTAACATCTTTTTTACATGCGCTGAAATTTTCGGAATCAGAGACCATATCTAGCAAGAATGAAAAAATTTTTCGATTATAGTGACCTTGAGATATACATTGCAATAATAAACAAAGACAATTTCAGAGATTCCTCTCGGATAGGTATTTAACTTTTAGTTAACCCTATTTATGTCTGATAAATCCTTATTATATATGATTTGAGTTTCGATATATATGGGAAGTAATATTACAGGGTTTGCAATCGAAAACACACCTCTTTTCAGTATTTGTTGCTTTTGATATTATTGTTATTATTAGTATGTTACTATTAATATTACTATTTGTACCTTCAACTTTCTTTTCCAAGACTTTTGCTGCATCGCCTGCTTTTGATGAAGTTTTAATTCCTGATAAACAAATCGGTAATCAAACGGATGACTGGGTTCAAACTTATGGTAATGGCAGTACTCATTTGAGGTCTGACTATGCAAACCTACTTGCGGTAAATTATTTTAGTGATGGAAAAACTCTGGATACTACATTTTGGTTAGCATCAAATTCGGAAAACACTTCCATATACAGTCAGCCTCTCAAACATATTAGGTATGGCATGCTTATTGCTATTGTTACATTGCCTGAAAATTCAGGATATAACGGAGCCAACTACGACTTTTATGTAGAAGAAGTTAATGGGAAATGGATCAAATATCTTTACCAATTATCATCTACAGGCACCCGTGCGCTTGTAGACTCTAAGATAAACTATACTGAATCTTTTGGTGGCCCTGCAATCAGGCCGGGATATGCTAACCTGCGATTAGACCTTAATTCCATACATTCTCCTAGCAATTACGGCATATCATTTTATACAGCCGAATCCTTCAAATCAAATGAAGTTAGAGATTTTACAAGCTGGATTGCTGTTCCTCCGGCTACAATAGATATAGTAACGGATCCAAAGGATATAGTCATAAGACAAGGAGAGAGCAGTTAATTCCTTCTGAATTACAAACGCGCCTTTCTAGCAATGTTACTAGCATAACTTTCGACAATGGCCTATCTTACAGTTTTGATGGCTTAAATGTGTCTACCGAAAGAATTCAACCCCCTTTATTTAAGGTAAAGGTCTCTCCACAATCACCAGTAGGCGCATATACCATACCAATTGTGGCTTCAATGTCAATACAAACAACATCATCAAAATTACCAATGTTTAACGACACAGTAACTGGAATTGCAGATCCAGAGTTTCAAATATCCAAAAAATATCCAACAATTGGCTATATAACTAGTAAGGCAAATTTAACGATAAATATAATACCGCCATTGACAGTTAATCAAACGCTTATGGCCTTTTGGGATATGTATGAAAACGCAATTGTGCTTATCGTCGCGGGGGTAGTGGCAGCGTTATCGACCTATCTTATCGATCTGCTGAAAAGCAGAAGGGATCGCAAATAGATAGAAACCCATTTCAGCGACTTTTATACTCCTGGTCTTACCAATTAAAAAAGGTACCATGATCGTGTTATCAAAAAACATATAATTATTGTGATACTAAGCTAACCTAGTTATTAATAGTAAAACAACAATTATCCCTGCTTTCATAACTGAAGACAAAATTCAAATGGAAAATAGCGAAAAAAAATATGTAAATTATATTTCCTAAGGTGACCAATTTTGACTGGTATGGTACCCGATTCAGTGCATCTAACTAGCGTTTCATAAAATTGAATCTAATTTAAAAGAATCAGTGTTGGAAATAGTTTCAATGATTTGGGATAGGGGATAACTAGGATAATTATCCGACTTATAAAAACAGCTGATTAGCACCGCGTTAGAAAGTCGGTGGAATATTGTCAATGGCGTAATCTTTTTCAAAGGTCTAGACTTGTAGCAACAGTCTTATAGACTGGATATATATCATGATTAATGTAACAAAAAGCCTTATTTATTACGGCTATTTTTCTAACTTTTACATTAGTTATTGGTTTTTCATCTCAAGATATCTTGGGACAAAATACTACCCATCGTGAGGTTGAGCATCCACAGCAACCATATGATCTCTCACCCTTACCTGAGGTAGTAGTAATTTCTCCAGTGGATAGAACTACTAATTCAATATCAGGCGATAATATTACGGGCAGTAGCAATAACAATTCTTTTGCATATTCTAGTCCAGACATTCAGCTAATAAACTTCCCTGAAGGCATTGATAGTTCATGTTATGGCCTTACAATCCATGAATTAGTAAACAAATCAACAGACTTGTGCTATGGGCTTCAATTAAATGAACTATTAAAACATCCAACAAATTAGACTCAAAGAGAGCAATTATTAAATCAGTCATTACCGGATGAATTTTTTGATAAAAATATGACTGGCCATTTTGACCAAAAATATTTACTACAGTTTCTGAAAAATCACATTATCAGCAGTTACAAGAACTCTTTGGAGGTGCTAATTTTGATTCAAGGACAAAGTCAATAACCAAACTGTTCAGAGTGTAGTAATAGCTTCTCTATTTACAACGATTTTGTAAACCCCGGTCCACCTAGGTTTTACATGCTAAATCCATGTATTACAGTAACCGGAAATATATCACTTGTGCATAATCCTGCAGGTGGATTAGACGGTGATGCAGTATTCTCTTTACAATTGGACAAACCATATGCAAATTTGGTTACAACGGCTAATTTCAATTCTAAAATGACTGGAGGAATATGGGTAGAACTCATCTGCCAGAGTCTAAATAATGCAACAGCTTTAGTACATAAAGGTGATTGTTCCACGGGTACTTCACCTCAGTTCTTTACTCCCACGGTAGGAGATAGAGTAAAAGTAACTGGCGCATATGTTCTAGATATCAGAGAGGGCAACCATGCTGAGATACATCCGACATTCGCCATGTCTAGAATATCCTAAGATAGATATTCCTTTTATGGGTTAAGCGATCTAAGTAGGGAATGCAAATAAGTATGTCATTCTCGGAGAATGCGCTACCTATTTTAGTAACAGTATTAACATCTAAAAATGATAGTAAATGGTTAATATAATTAAAATAAAAAATGATTTATCATTGATTAGTTAGAATCTTTTAGTTATATGTCAATATTTTTTAACATTTACGCCAGTTGTGGTTGAGGTTTGTCAATGTTTGGTATTAAAAACCGTTTAATACCAGTATTTATATAGTACGGTAACTAATAGATGGTATGTCAAAGAAAATAGAAACTAACCAACATTATTCAAATAATACCAATGAACAAAATAATAACAATAACAATATTGATTTCA
>Ga0183260_10001684_pt1 | contig 18382 bp, 19 predicted proteins | sample AntDrymUQ4972206_2_FD_129768 | JGI IMG/M metagenome (GOLD analysis project Ga0183260, IMG submission 129768) | Polar desert sand microbial communities from Dry Valleys, Antarctica - metaG UQ497 (22.06) (version 2) (version 2) | ecosystem: Environmental > Terrestrial > Soil > Desert | place...
ATGCTGGCCGTCGACGGGGGGGCAACCCGGTCGTTGTGACCGAGGGGCACCTCAGCCGAACAGCCCGTTTGACCGTGGAACAGGAGGGTTCGGACAGCCCGGCCAGACACATTTGTCTGCATGCTGCCGAAAGCACTGACCACGGGCGTCGTGTCCGCACTCGCCGTGACGGTGACCCTGGCCGCCCCCGCCGACAGCAGCCAGGCGCCGCGGGCCACCAGCCCGTCTGCGCCGAACGTGCTGCTGGTGGTCATGGACGACATGCGCGCCGACGACATGGCCTGGATGCCACGGGTGCAGCGCCGGGTCGTCGATGCGGGCACGAGCTACCAAAGCTTCTATGCGCCGACCTCGTTGTGCTGTCCGTCCCGGTTCAGCATCCTGCGCGGGCAGTACCCGCACAACACCGGCATCCTCACCAACGCCGAGCCGGACGGGGGGTTCGTGGCCTCCCGCGGCATCGACCAGTCGACGTTGGCGACCTGGCTGGACCCGACCTACGCGACGGGGTTCGTCGGGAAGTACCTCAACGGGTACCGCGGAGCCGACGCCGCCTACGTCCCACCGGGGTGGGACGACTGGATGGCCACCATCAACCCCTTCAACTACCTGAAGATCTTGACCAGCGACAACGGTGTGGTCGTCGACAACAGCGGTGCCAACAGCCCCGCGGTGTTCGCTCGGCAGGCGCGGCAGTTCGTCACCGAGCAGTCCGGCCAGGCCGAGCCGTTCTTCCTGCACCTGTCCATCGTGAACCCCCACAACGGCCGTCCCCATCGAGACGGGGGCGGCGCGGTGGGCACGCCGTACGTACCCCCCGGTGACCGTGGCACGTACACCGGCCCACCGCACGCGCAGAACCCGTCCTTCAACGAACGCGACGTGAGCGACAAGGCGGGTCCGGCGGCGTCGTACCCGAGGCTGTCGGCCGACGACAAAGCCGTCATCGCGGTCAAGACCGAGCAGCGGCGCGAGTCGTTGGCATCCGCGGACCGCGCCATCGCCCGGGTCATCCGTACCATCGAAGCGGTGGGGGAACTGTCGGACACCTACCTCATCTTCACCTCCGACAACGGCTACGTGCTGGGCGAGCATCGCATCGCCGAGGGCAAGCGGTCCCCGTACGAACCCGCATCGAACCTGCCGCTGGCCATCGCCGGGCCTGGGGTGCCAGTCGGCCACGAGTGGACCGCGGCCGCGGGGACCCAGGACATTGCGCCCACGATCCTCGATATTGCGGGCGCGCGGGCCGACTACCCCCTGGACGGCCACTCGATCCTGCCCAGCGCCGACCGGCTCGACGACGACCCGCAACGGGCCGTCCTGCTCGAGGGCGCCCGCCGCCCGGTCGACGCCGAGAACGGCGGCAAGATCCGCTACGCACGAGACATCAGTGTCGCGAACACCGACTGGCTCTACCGCGTCGTCGTCACCCGGCGCTGGAAGCTCATCCGGTGGGACCAGACCGACACCTTCGAGCTGTACAACCTGCGCCACGACCCGTACGAGGTCGAGAGCCTGTACGGCCGACGCCGTTACGACGAGCGAGCCGACCAGCTGCGGTCGCGGCTGCGGTTGCTGCGGATGTGCCGGGCCGCGACCTGCGCGAACTAGCTGCCGGGGCGCCTAGGCTGTGACCATGCTGCGGCACGTCGGGCCGACCGATCCCACCAGCCTGGTCGAGCAAGAGGTGGCCTCGCGGTTGCTGACCAGTCGCTCGGTCACCGTGCTGTCCGGCGCGGGACTGTCCACCGACTCGGGCATCCCTGACTTCCGGGGGCCACAGGGCGTCTGGACGAAGGACCCGTCCGCGCAGGCGATGTTCACGCTGCAGAGCTACCTCAGCGACCCCGAGGTCCGTCGGCGCGCCTGGCGCAACCGGCGCGACCACCCGGCCTGGGTGGCGCGGCCCAACGCGGGCCACACGGCGCTGACGGCCTTCGCCCGCACCGGGCGGCTGCGCGCGGTCGTGACCCAGAACATCGATGGGCTGCACCAGGCGTCGGGGCTTGGCGACGGCTGCGTGGTGGAGATCCACGGGACCCTGCGCCAGGCGGAGTGCCTCCAGTGCGGCGGCCGGGTCCCGATGCCCGACGTCCTCGCGCGCGTGGACGCAGGCGAGGTCGACCCGGCCTGCCTGGTGTGCGGTGGCATCCAGAAGTCCGCGACGATCTCGTTCGGCCAGTCCCTGGTGCCGGCGGTGCTGGCAGCAGCGGTGGACGCCGCCCGCGAGTGTGACCTGTTCGTCACGGTCGGCACGTCGCTGCAGGTCCAGCCGGCCGCGTCGCTGTGCGACATCGCCCAGGGCGCGGGCGCTCGGCTCGTGGTGCTCAACGCCGAGCCCACCCCGTACGACCGGCAGGCGGACGCGGTGCTGCGTGTGCCACTCGCCACGCTGCTGCCGCGGCTGTTGACCGCTGCCTAGCGCGGGTACTCAGCGCAGCTCGGACTCCGCCGACGTGATCGCGTCGAACTCCTCCTCGGGCGCGACTCCGACCAGGCGGTGTCGGCTGTAGAACCAGAAGTAGGCGAGGAAGGCGAGGAACACCAGTGCGGTGATGCCGGCCGCTTTGACGTCGACGAAGAACGTCGCCACCACCGCCAGGCACGCCAGCACCAGGGCGACACCGGTGGTCGCCGTGCCGCCCGGCGTCCGGTAGGGACGCTCGAGATCGGGTTCGCGTCGGCGCAGCACGATGTGGCTGAGCATCATGAGGACGTACGACACGGTGGCACCGAAGACCGCGATGTTGATCATCAGCGCGCCGTCCTCGGTGATCGCCGCGAGCAGGAAGCCGATCGCGGCGGGCACCAGCAGGGCGACCCAGGGCGTGTGTCGGCTACTGGTGAGGGCCAGTGAGCGCGGCAGGTAGCCGGCTCGCGACAGGGCGAACAGCTGCCGCGAGTACCCGAAGATGATGGAGAAGAAGCTGGCGACCAGGCCGGCGAGCCCAATGTAGTTGACGAAGTCCGACATCCAGGTGTTACCGCCGTACGCCTCTTGCAGCGCCAGCGGCAGTGGGTTGTCCGAAGCCCGGATAGCCTCGGCCCCCGCTCCGCCCGGAGCCAGCACGAGGATCAGGGCGGCGAAGACGAGCAGGGCCATCATGCCGGCGATGATGCCGCGAGGCATGTCCTTTTTCGGGTCGCGGGCTTCCTCGGCTGCGAGGGGGACGCCCTCGATGGCGAGGAAGAACCAGATGCCGTAGACAAAGGCAGCAATCACCCCCGCGAAGCCGAACGGCAGGAACGACGAGGAACCGGCGGCCGAGGTGTCGACGGCGATGTCACCGAGGTTGCCGACATCGAACTTCGGGATCATGGCGACGGCGAAGAGCACGAGCGCCACCACAGCCACCGCGGTGATCGCAAACATCAGCTTCAGTGCCTCGCCCACCCCGTACAGGTGGACTCCGACGAAGATCACGTAACAGGCGAGGTAGACCGGCCAGCCGCTGGTCAGACCGAACAGGCCCAGTGCCTCGACGTAGCCTCCGATGAAGACCACGATTGCCGCGGGGGCGATCGCGTATTCGATGAGGATGGCCGTGCCGGTCGCGAACCCGCCGAGCGGGCCCAGGGCGCGGCGGGCGAAGCCGTACCCAGCACCCGCAACGGGGATGGCCGACGCCAACTCGGCCAGCCCGAGCACCATGGCCGTATACATGATCGCCATCAACACGGTCGCGATCAGCAGTCCGCCGAAGCCACCCTCGGCCAGGCCGAAGTTCCAGCCGGCGAAGTCGCCCGAGATGACGTAGGCGACACCGAGTCCGGCGAGCAGCACCCACCCGACCGATCCGCTTTGCAGCTGGCGGTGGTCGAGATAGTCGGCGTTGACGGCGTCGTACTCGACGCCGCTCGGGCGGTGGCGTTCTGTGGCCACGGAAGCCTCCTGGCAAAGGAGCGAAGTCAGACCATTGCCCGACTTGACCGAAGGTTCACGCAGCCGGGCGCCGCTGTCAAGGGTTTCACTGCAGGAAGCCGCGCAGCAGCGCCGAGCTCCCGTCCAGATGCTCGGCCATCGCCGTCCGCGCAGTGACCGGCTCACCTGACACGATGGCCGCCACGATCCGCTCATGCTGACGGTCGGAGTGCTTGATGTTGCTGACCAGCAGTGGGATCGCGTCGAGCAGCTCGTTCACCTTGGTGCGGGCGTCGGCGACTGCAGCGGTCAGCAACGGTGACCCGGTCAGCTCGGCGACGGCGAGGTGCAGGCGCGAGTCGGACCGCCGATAGTGCTCGGGTGTGGCCGCGGCCGTGCCCGTCAACATGGCGCGCAGGTGCCCGACCTCGGGCTCGGTGAGCCTGCGGGCCGCGGCCGTCTCGGCCGCGCCGGCCTCCACGACGAGCCGATACGTGAGCAGGTCGTCCAGCGTGTCGCCGTCGCGACGGTTGAGCAGTTGGACGGCCGCGCGGCGGGTCAGGCCGCGCGGGTGCGCCGGGAGTGCCTGGACGAAGGTGCCGCCGTAGCGGCCGCGGCGCGACTCGACATAGCCTGCCTCCTTCAGAGCGCGGATGGCCTCGCGCAGCGTGACCCGGCTGACCCCGAGGCGCAGTGCCAGCTCGCGCTCCGGTGGCAGTCGCTCACCGACCGGCACGACCCCGAGCTTGATCACTTGCAGTACCCGCTCGATGGTCTCCTCGAACGCGTTGCCCTCACGGACTGGGCGCAGCAGGGCGACCTCGGCGCGCGTCCCGGCCACGGTGACCTCCTGACGCCGCGGTCTCGCCGTCGCGGTGGTGGCGATTGACACGGAGCGTAGGCCGGTGCTTGTCTCCCCGCAAATGGTTCATCATCGAGCCATTGCGTGGTCGGATCCCCGATCGCGGGCGACCGGGCCACGGGAGGCCGACGTGAGTGCAGGCGACAACAGGCTGACCGTGGACCAGCTGCGCGAGCACGTTGCCACCGGATTGGTCGACACCGTCGTGGTGGCCGTCCCGGACATGCAGGGCCGCCTGCAGGGAAAGCGGATCCACGCCCAGTTCTTCCTCGACACCGTGCTCGAGCACGGCACCGAGGGGTGTAACTACCTGATGGCGGTCGACGTCGACATGAACACCGTCGACGGGTACGCGATCAGCTCGTGGGAGCGTGGGTACGGCGACATGGAGTTCGTGCCCGACCTGGCCACGCTGCACCTCACGCCGTGGCTGCCGGGAACCGCGGCGGTGATCTGTGACCTGGCCTGGCTCGACGACGACCGCAGCCCGGTCGCCGAGAGCCCCCGCGCGGTGCTCGGCCGACAGGTCGACCGGGCCGCCGAGCGCGGGCTGGTCGCCTTCGCGGGCACCGAGTTGGAGTTCATCGTCTTCAACGACACTTTCGAGTCCGCCTGGGCCAAGTCCTACCGCGGCCTCACCCCTGCCAACCAGTACAACGTCGACTACTCGCTGCTCGGCACCTCGCGGGTCGAGCCGCTGCTGCGCGATATCCGGAACGGCATGTTCGATGCCGGGCTCGTCGTCGAGTCGGCCAAGGGGGAGTGCAACCTCGGCCAGCACGAGATCGCCTTCCGCTTCGACGAGGTCCTGCGCACCGCCGACCAGCACTCGGTCTACAAGAACGGCGCCAAGGAGATCGCCTCACTGCACGGCAAGGCCCTCACATTCATGGCCAAGTTCGACCAGCGGGAGGGCAACTCCTGCCACATCCACATGAGCCTGCGCGGCGGCGACGGCTCGATCGTCTTCGACGAGGGCACCGGCCAGACCCCGTTGTTCGAGCACTTCCTCGCCGGCATCCAGGACACGATGTGCGACCTGACCTTGATGTACGCGCCGAACATCAACTCCTACAAGCGCTTCCAGCCCGGCAGTTTCGCGCCGATCTCCACCGCCTGGGGGTATGACAACCGCACCTGTTCGCTGCGGGTCGTCGGCCACGGTGCCGGTCTGCGGCTGGAGAACCGGCTGCCCGGCGGCGACGTGAACCCCTACCTCGCGATGGCGGCCATGCTCGGCAGCGGGCTGCGCGGCATCGAGAACGAGCTGGCGCTGGGCCCGGCGATGGAGGGCAACGCCTATGACTCGGATCACCGCAAAGTGCCGACGACACTGCGCGCGGCCCGCGACCTGTTCGCGCAGTCGCAGGCGGCGCGGGAGATCCTGGGCGACGACGTGGTCGCGCACTACACCAACTACGCCGACGTGGAGCTCGCGGCGTACGACGCCGCGGTCACTGACTGGGAGCGCGTACGCGGGTTCGAGAGGCTCTGAGCAGTGGCCGCGGGCAGCTACGACGTCATCGACCCGGCCACGGAACGGTTCGTCACCGCCGTCGACCAGGCAGGACCCGAGCAGACCGACGAGGCGGTCGACGCCGCGCACCGAGCCTTCGACCGGTGGCGCCAGGTGGCGCCAGCCGACCGGGGCCGGCTGCTGCGCCGCTTCGCCGAGGCCGTCGACGGTGCCGCTGAGGAGCTGGCTCAGCTCGAGGTGAGCAACGCCGGCCACACGATCGGCAACGCCCGCTGGGAGGCAGGCAACGTCCGTGACGTCCTGCACTACTACTCGGCTGCTCCCGAGCGGGCCTTCGGCCGCCAGATCCCGGTCGCCGGCGGCGTCGACATCACCTTCCAGGAGCCACTCGGCGTGGTCGGCGTGATCGTGCCGTGGAACTTCCCGATGCCGATTCTCGGCTGGGGCGTCGCGCCTGCGCTGGCCGCCGGCAATACCGTCGTGGTCAAGCCGGCGGAGCTGACGCCGCTGACGGCCGTCCGCATCGGCGAGCTCGCGCTCGACGCCGGTATCCCGCCCGGCGTGCTCACCGTGCTGCCCGGCAAAGGCTCGGTGGTGGGGGAGCGCCTGGTCACCCACTCGCTCGTGCGCAAGATCTGCTTCACCGGCTCGACCGCCGTCGGCACCAGGCTGCTCGCCACGGCGGCGCCGCAGGTGAAGCGGGTCACCCTCGAGCTCGGTGGTAAGAGCGCCAACATCGTCTTCGCCGACGCCGACCTCGAGCGGGCTGCCGCCAGCGCCCCCGGCGGCGTGTTCGACAACGCCGGCCAGGACTGCTGCGCCCGCAGCCGCATCCTGGTCCAACGCAGCGTCTACGACCGGTTCCTGGAGCTGTTGGAGCCGGCGGTCGCCGCGGTACGCGTCGCGGACCCGCGCGACGAGGCCAGCGACATGGGACCGCTGATCAGTGCCGCGCACCGCGACCGGGTCGCGTCCTACGTCGAAGGCGACCGCCCCGATGTCGCCTTCCGCGGCCGGGCGCCGGAGACCGCCGGCTTCTGGTACCCGCCGACGGTGGTGCTGCCACGCGGTGCCGCCGACCGGGTGTGGCGCGAGGAGGTGTTCGGCCCGGTCGTGGCCGTGCTGCCGTTCGACGACGAGGCCGACGCGATCGTGATGGCCAACGACAGCGAGCTGGGTCTGTCCGGGTCGATCTGGACCAGGGACGTCGGCCGTGCCCTGCGGGTGGCCCGCGCCGTCGAGGCCGGCAACCTGTCGGTGAACTCGCATTCCTCGGTGCGCTACTCGACGCCGTTCGGCGGTTACAAGCAGTCCGGGCTCGGACGTGAGCTCGGTCCCGACGCGCTGGACTCGTTCAGCGAGATCAAGAACGTGTTCATCTCCACCGAGGACTGACCGCCCGACCGCGAGCAGAAGGCAGGACCAGGACAGATGGCAACAGGCAGGGGACGGCTCGAGGGCCGGACGGCGGTCGTGACCGGGGGCTGCAGCGGGATCGGCCTGGCCACCGTGCGGCGATTCGCCGAGGAGGGTGCCGACCTGGTGGTGGCCGACCTCGACGACGACCGGGGCAAGCAGGTCGCCGAGGAGGTGCGCGGCCACTACGTGCACTGCGACGTGACCGACGCCGAGCAGGTGGCGGCGATGGTGGCCGAGACCGTCGAGCGCTACGGCAGCCTCGACGTCTCGGTCCACAACGCCGGCATCTCCCCGGTCGAGGACGCCTCCATCCTCGACACCGACATCGACGTCTGGCGCCGGGTGCAGGAGGTCAACCTGACCAGCGTCTACCTGTGCTGCAAAGCCGTGCTTCCGCAGATGCGCGCACAGGGCCGGGGGTCGATCATCAACACCGCCTCCTTCGTGGCCGTGATGGGCGCGGCGACCTCACAGATCTCCTACTCCGCCAGCAAGGGCGCGGTGCTCACGATGTCGCGCGAGCTCGGCGTCCAGTTCGCCCGGGAAGGCATCCGGGTCAACGCGCTGTGCCCCGGGCCGGTCGACACCCCGCTGTTGCGCGAGCTGTTCGCCGCCGACCCCGAGCGCGCGCAACGGCGGCTGGTGCATGTGCCGATGGGGCGATTCGCCGACCCGCTCGAGATTGCCAACGCGGCACTCTTCCTCGCCAGCGACGAGTCCAGCTTCATCACCGCGGCTACCTTCCTCGTCGACGGCGGCATCAGCGGCGCCTACGTCACACCGCAGTGAGCGCGCCGGTCATCGGCATCACCTGCTACGTCGAGCCGGCGTCGTGGGCGGTGTGGCGCGACGTGCCCGCCGTGCTGCTGCCGTTGGCGTACGTGCAGCAGGTGCGGGCCGCAGGCGGGCTTCCGCTGGTGCTGCCACCGGCGCCGCCGGACCCCACACCGAGCGAGGTGGCGGCGCTGCTGGACCGCCTCGACGGGCTCATCATCGCCGGTGGTGCCGATGTCGAGCCGGCCCGCTATGGCGGCGTGCTGCACCCGTACGCGCAACCGGCGCGCCCCGACCGCGACGGCACCGAGCTCGCCCTCGCCCGGCTGGCGCACGAGCGCGACCTGCCGGTGCTCGGCGTGTGCCGCGGGATGCAGGTGATGGCGGTGGCCGCGGGCGGCAGGCTCGAGGCGCATCTGCCTGATCGTCTCGGCGTCGACACCCACTCGCCGGGCCCCGGCGTGTACGGCACCCACGGCGTGCGAGTGGCGCCAGACTCGCTGCTGGGCACGGTGCTGGGGGAGCACGTGAACGTGTCGTCCTACCACCACCAGGGGGTGCTCGAGCACCCGGGGCTGGTGGCCACGGCTTGGGCGGACGACGGTGTGCTGGAGGCGTTCGAAGACCCGACCGCCCGGTTCCGGTTGGGCGTGCAATGGCATCCAGAGGTCGGAGCCGATCCGCGCCTATTTAAAGCGCTGGTCGCCGCTTCGGCGATTCACCCTGCATGATCACGGCGCAGCGACCACACTGAATTCGCCCCACGACCGGCCCCGAGGAATGGTCACGATGACGTCAGCCAGCGCTGAGCAGGAGCAGGACCGCCTGGGTCTGCCGAGCGAGGTGCGGGCGTGCCTGTTCGACCTCGACGGGGTGCTCACCGACACCGCGGCGGTGCATTCCGCGGCCTGGGCGGAAATGTTCGACGCCTACCTGCGCGAGCGGGCCGAACGCACCGGCGAACAGTTCGTCGCCTTCAGCAGCAGCGACTACATCGCCTTCGTCGACGGCAAGCGCCGCGAGGACGGGGTGCGCGACTTCCTCACCTCGCGTGGCATCGCACTGCCCGAAGGCAGCGTGGGCGACCCGCCCGAGAACGAGACCGTGAACGGTCTCGGGTCACGCAAGAACGACCTCGTGCACCGCCGCATCCGCGAGGACGGCGTGGTGGTGTTCGACGGCTCGGTCGAGTACGTCCGGCGGTGCCGGGCCGCTGGCATGTCGACCGCCGTGGTGTCCTCCTCAGCCAACACCGAGGAGGTCCTGCAGGTGACGGGCATTCGGGACCTGTTCGACGCCATCGTCGACGGCAACACCGCACGCGAGCTCGACCTGCCCGGCAAGCCGGCGCCCGACACCTTCGTGCACGGTGGCCGGGTGCTGGGCGTCGAGCCCGCTCACGCCGCCGTCTACGAGGACGCCTTGGCGGGGGTTCAGGCCGGCCGGGCGGGCGGCTTCGCCATCGTCGTGGGGGTCGACCGGGTCGGGCAGGCAGCGGCCCTGCGCACCAACGGCGCCGACGTCGTCGTCACCGACCTGGGGGAGCTGTTGACGTGACCAGGGAACACCCGTTCGTCGTCGAACCGTGGTGTCTGCGCGAGATCGGACTCGACCTCGACGACCTCGCCCGGATGGAGTCGCTGTTCGCAGTCTCCAACGGTCACATCGGTCTGCGCGGAAACCTCGACGAGGGGGAGCCGTCGGGCGTTCCCGGCACCTACCTGAACGGCGTGCACGAACGTCGTCCGCTGCCCTACGCCGAAGCGGGGTACGGCTTTCCCGAGGACGGCCAGACCATCGTGAACGTGGCCGACGGCAAGCTGCTGCGGGTGCTCGTCGACGACGAGCCGCTCGACGTCCGTTACGGCGAGCTGCATCAGCACGAGCGCATCCTTGACTTCAAGACCGGCGTGCTGTCCCGGGTCGTGGAGTGGACCTCACCGGCACACCAACGGGTGCGGATCCGGTCCTGGCGGCTGGTATCGCTCACCCAGCGGGCGATTGCCGCCTTCTGCATGGAGATCGAGCCCATCGACGAGGGCGCGCGGGTCGTTGTCCAGTCGGGCCTGATCGCCAACGAAGACGTGCCGGTGGCCACCGACGACCCCCGCGTCGCCGCCGTGTTGCAGGCGCCCCTCGAGCACGAGATGAGCGGGACGCACGGCGCCTTCGCCAGCATGGTGCATCACACCCGCGTGAGCGGCCAGCGGATCGCTTCGGCGATGGACCACGAGTGGTCGGCGCCGAACCGCGTCAGCGCGGACTCCAAGGCCAACGAGGAGTGGGCCCGCACCACCCTGTCCACTCGCCTCAAGCCCGGTGAGACCCTCCGCGTGGTCAAGTACGTCGCCTACGGGTGGTCGCACCAGCGATCCGCGCCTGCCTTGCGGGACCAGGTGGCCGCTGCGCTGACCGCTGCCCGTGACACCGGCTGGGAGGGCTTGCTCGAGGAGCAGGCCGAGTACCTTGCCGACTTCTGGGACCGCGCCGATGTGATCGTGACTGGGGATCCCGAGATGCAGCAGGCGGTGCGGTTCGCGCTGTTCCATGTGCTGCAGAGCTCGGCGCGGGCCGAGCGTCGGTCCGTGCCCGCCAAGGGGCTCACCGGCCCCGGGTACGACGGGCATTGCTTTTGGGACAGCGAGACGTTCGTCCTGCCGGTGCTCAGCCATACTGTGCCCGAGGCCGCCGCCGACGCCCTGCGCTGGCGGCACTCCACGCTGGACGTCGCGCGCGAGCGGGCGCGGCAGCTCGGCCTGGCCGGCGCCGCCTTCCCGTGGCGCACCATCGACGGGGCGGAGTGTTCGGGCTACTGGCCGGCCGGCACGGCGGCCTTCCACATCAACGCCGACATCGCCCACGCCGTCGTCCACCACATCCACTCCACCGGCGACCTCGCCTTCGAGCGAGAGGTCGGCCTCGAACTGCTGGTGGAGACGGCGAGGCTGTGGCGGTCCCTAGGCTCGCACGACCGGCACGGCCGGTTTCGCATCGATGGCGTCACCGGGCCCGACGAGTACAGCGCGATCGCGGACAACAACGTCTTCACCAACCTGATGGCCGCCAACAACCTGCGCGCGGCGGCAGAGGCCGCGACCCGGCACCACCGGCAGGCCACCGACCTCGGCGTCGACGCCGAGGAGGCCGCGTCGTGGCGGGACGCGGCCACGGCGATGCTCATCCCCTACGACGAGGAGCTCGGTGTCCACCCGCAGTCGGAGGGGTTCACCGACCTCGCCGTGTGGGACTTCGAGGCGACCGCACCCGAGCAGCGTCCGCTGTTCCTGCACTTCCCTTACTTCGACATCTACCGCAAGCAGGTGCTCAAGCAGGCCGACCTCGTCCTCGCCATCCAGATGTGCGGCGACAACTTCACCCCGGAGCAGAAGCGGCGGGACTTCGAGTACTACGAGGCGCTCACCGTCCGCGACTCGTCGCTGTCGTCGTGCACCCAGGCTGTGGTCGCCGCCGAGGTCGGCCACCTCGGGCTCGCCTACGACTACGCCAGCGAGGCGGCCTTCATGGACTTGCACGACATCGCCCGCAACACCGGCGACGGGCTGCACATGGCGTCGCTCGCGGGCGCCTGGATCGCACTCGTCCAGGGCTTCGGCGGGCTGCGGGACGACGGCGAGATGCGCTTTTCACCCTCGTTGCCGGACGGACTGGACGGCTTGTCGTTCGGGCTGCTGCGCGAACGGGTGCGGCTGCGGGTCTCGGTCACGCCGACAAGTGCGACCTACACCGCCACCGGCGGGGACCTGACGCTGCACCATTACGGCGAGCAGGTGGACCTCACCGACGGCGAGGCCGTACGCATGCGCATCGACCGACCGCCGAAGCTTGACCGCCCACGTCAGCCCGCAGGCTGCGAGCCCCAGCAGCGTCACGAGATGGTCTCAGGGACGGCCAGCCTGGCGGACGACTGACGGCTGGGACGCGCGTGTGCGGCGGTCCGGGTGTGCCTCGTCGAAGGCGAACCAGGCATAGGCAAGCACCGCGAGGAAGCCGAAGAGGAACCACTGCAGGGCATAAAAGAAGTGCGGGCCCATGTCCACCTCGGGCGGTTCAGGGCCGAGCAGCCCGGGTTCGCCAGCCGGCGACTCCTCGGTCGCCTGCACCCAGCCACCACGCAAGGGTGCGTCGACCACACCGGCGAGGGCCGAGGCCACCACCGCGCGTACGGTGCCGTCGCTGGGGACGGCGGCCTCCGCAGGTGCGTCGCTGTCGACGCGCAGCCAGCCCGTCACCTCGACCTGGCCGGTTGGCGGGGCGGGGACGTCCCCGGGGTCCGGTGTCCCGGCCGGTGACTCGAAGAAGCCGCGGTCGACGAGCACGGCAGAGCCGTCGGCGAGCAGCATCGGAACGACGACGTCCACACCGCGCAGCGCGTCCCGGTTCTGGTAGCGCAGCAGCAGCTGCTCGTCAGGGGCGTAGTGGCCGGTGAGACTGACCGTGCGCCACTGCTGAGCCTCCGACGGCGAGCCGCCGACCGGCACCTGCTGGGTGATCGGGACCGGCGCCGCGCCGCGGTTGGCCTCGACGATCGCGTTGTCTGCTCGACGCTCGTCGAGGCGGTGCAGCTGCCACAGACCGAGCCGAGCGCAGACGACGGCCACCACGATCGCCACCGCCGCCAGGGCGAGCCAGCGCCGGGTGAGCAGGAAGCGGTACACCGCTCGACGGTACCGGCGACGTACGATGAGCCGGTGGACAGCCTTCCGGACCAACATGGTCGCATCGCCACCGACCTGCGGGTCTCGCTGACCGACCGCTGCAACTTGCGCTGTGACTACTGCATGCCCGCGGAGGGGCTGGAGTGGATGGCGTCGGAGATCACGCTCACCGACGACGAGGTGGTGCGACTGGTCCGCGTCGCGGTCGAGCGCCTCGGGGTGCGACAGGTGCGTTTCACCGGTGGTGAACCGCTGTTGCGCCGGGGGCTGGTCGACATCGTGACCCGGGTGGGCAGGCTCCACCCGCGGCCACGGATCGCGATGACCACGAATGCGCTGGGTCTGTCCCGGTCGGCACCGGCGCTGGCCGCCGCCGGATTGGACCGCATCAACGTCAGCCTCGACTCCGTACGGCCCGAGACCTTTGCCACCGTCACCCGGCGCGACCGGCTGGCCGACGTGGTGGCGGGCCTGGAGGCTGCCGTCGCCGCGGGGCTTGAGCCGGTCAAGGTCAATGCCGTGCTGCTGCGCGGGCTCAACGACGTGGAGGCGCCCGAGCTGCTGTCCTGGTGCATGGCCCGTGGCTACCGGCTGCGGATCATCGAGCAGATGCCGCTGGACGCCCAGCACGGCTGGGACCGTTCGGCGATGGTCACGGCCGAGGAGACCTTGGATCGCCTCTCGCAGCACTTCGATCTCAGCCCGGCGACCCAACCACGCGGCTCGGCGCCGGCCGAGCTGTTCCTCGTCGACGGGGGGCCGGCAACCGTCGGCATCATCGCCTCGGTGACCCGGCCGTTCTGTGGCGACTGTGACCGGGTGCGTCTCACCGCCGACGGACAGGTCCGCAACTGCCTGTTCGCCCGTGCGGAGTCCGACCTGCGCTCGGCCCTGCGGGCAGGCGCCGACGACGAGGAGATCGCCAGCCGCTGGCAGCTGGCCATGTGGACCAAGGCGCCTGGGCACGGTATCGACGACGAGCGCTTCCTCCAGCCCGTCCGGCCGATGAGCTCGATCGGCGGTTGACTCACTCTTCGAGTGCGGTGACCTCTCGCAAAAAGCCGCGCGCCCTGAGGAAGGCCGCCAGGGTGTCGCGGTGCTCGGGGCACGCGGTCCACTGCTTGCGGCGTTCCGGGGTGTGGATCTTGGGGTTGTTCCAGGCCAGCAGCCAGACCGCTGGGGCACGACAGTCCCTGGCGGAACAGATTGCGGCCGCGTCGCCGCTGGCGCAGTCGTTCACCGCGTCGGATCAGTCGCCGGACCGGGACGCAAGTGTGCCGGACGGCCACGGGGGAAGCCGCCCGGCACTTGTGCTCCGACGGGGGAAACGGAGCACGGGGATGAGCATGGCACGCTGGTCACGCACGTACCAGGAGTTGCCACGAAGTCGGGCAAGATTTTCTCAACCGACTTGCGACGGCGGCCTGGTGTCCAGCTCGCCGTGCGTGGGGGCGGCGTAGGTGCTCGGTGGCGTCGGGTCCTTCTGCACGCCCGCGTTGGCCAGGATCACCGCGATGTACGGCAGGAACACCGCAGCGGCGACCAGCACCCATCGCAGCACCCCGTCGGCGGCGACAGCGCCGACGAAGCACGCCGTGCGAATCAGCATCGATACGATGTAGCGCGTCTGGCGCCCCGCGATGTCGTCACTGCGCGCCTCGCGCGCCGACGTGATGCTCACCGCGGCAGCTCGTCGGTCCATGCCTCCCACGGTACGTCCGCTCGCTGCTGCGGGCGAGCGCTGGCGGGCATGATGTGGTCAATCGCACCACCCCAACCAGGAGGCACACCATGTCCAGTCGCACCTATCGCGTCACCGAGATCGTGGGCACGTCCCCCGACGGTGTCGACGCCGCCGTCCGCAACGGTGTCCACCGGTCCGGCCGGACGCTGCGGCACCTGGACTGGTTCGAGGTCACCCAGGTGCGCGGTCACATCGTCGACGGCGAGGTGGAGCACTTCCAGGTGTCGATGAAGGTCGGCTTCCGCCTCGAGGACGACGAGTGAGATAACCTCCGGGGCGGCCGGTTGGTCGGGTCGCGTTGGTGGAGCGTCGGAGGTGGTCGTGAGCAGGTCGGTGCTGGTTACCGGGGGCAACCGGGGCATCGGCCGGGCGATCGCCGTCGCCCTGGCCGCCCGCGGTGACCAGGTGGCCGTCACCCACCGCAGTGGCGAGCCGCCCGACGGGGTGCTCGGGGTCAGGTGCGACGTGACCGATGCCGAGCAGGTGGACCGCGCGTTCACCGAGGTCGAACAGGCGCACGGCCCGGTCGAGGTGCTCGTGGCCAACGCGGGTATCACCCGAGACACCCTGCTGATGCGGATGGGCGACGACGACTGGGACGCGGTGCTCGACACCAACCTGAGCGGCAGCTTCCGGGTGGTACGCCGCGCCGCTCGCGGGATGTTGCGCCAGCGCTGGGGCCGGGTCGTGCTGGTGTCGTCGGTCGTGGGCATGCTCGGCTCTCCGGGCCAGGTGAACTATGCGGCGAGCAAGGCCGGCCTGGTCGGGCTGGCCCGGTCCGTCGCCCGCGAACTCGGCAGCCGAGGCATCACCGTCAACGTCGTCGCCCCTGGCTTCGTCGAGACCGACATGACCGCGGAGCTGCCCGAGCAGAGCAAGGAGCAGTACCGCGACCAGATCCCCCTGCGCCGGTTCGCCAGTGTCGAGGAGGTGGCCGCGGTGGTGACGTTCCTGACGTCCGAGGAGGCGGGCTACGTCACCGGGGCGCTGGTGCCCGTCGACGGCGGTCTCGGTATGGGGCACTGACAGACACCGACAGAGCAGGAGACGCAGTGGGCATTCTCGACGACAAACGCATCTTGGTGGCCGGGGTCACCATGGACTCCTCGATCGGCTTCGCCGTGGCCAGGATCGCCCAGGAGCAGGGTGCAGAGGTGCTCGTGTCCAACTTCGGCCGCGCGCTCGGCATCACCCGCCGGATCGTGGCCCGGCTGCCGCAGACGGCCCCGGTCATCGAGCTCGACGTCACCGACGACGACCACCTGGCACGGCTGCCGGAGCTGATCGGCGAGCACGTAGACGCGCTGGATGGGGTCGTGCACTCCATCGCGTACGGCAACCCCGAGACGGTGCTCGGCGACAAGTTCCTCACTGCGCCCTGGCCGGATGTAGCCCAGGCGGTGCACGTGTCGGCGTACTCGCTGCAGGCGCTGACGGCAGCAGTCCTGCCGGTCCTCGCGCCCCGTGCCTCGATCGTCGGTATGACCTTCGACGCCAGCGTGGCGTGGCCCGCGTACGACTGGATGGGGGTCGCCAAGGCGGGGCTGGAGTCGTGTGCCCGCTACCTCGCCCGCGACCTGGGTCCGCGGGGACACCGGGTCAACCTGGTGGCCGCTGGACCGCTGAAGACTCTCGCCGCCAAGGCCATCCCGGGGTTCGAGGAGCTCGAGTCGATGTGGAGCGAACGGGCGCCGCTGGGCTGGGACGAGACCGACCAGCTGCCCACGGCTCGCGCCGTGGTCGCCCTGCTGAGCGACTTCTTCCCGGCCACGACCGGCGAGATCGTGCACGTCGACGGCGGCTTTCACGCCATGGGCGCCTGAGTCGGAGCCCGCGTCTGGCAGTGGTGCGGGACACGGGCCCCGACTCAGGCGGGTCTGGGCGGCGCGGTCAGCGCTTGAAGGCGTCCTTGACCTTCTCGCCGGCCTGCTTGATGTCTGCCTTGGACTGGTCCCGCTTGCCCTGATTCTTCAGCGCATCGTCACCGGTCGCCTCGCCGACGGCCTCCTTGGCCTTGCCGCCCATGCCCTCGCTCTTGTTGCTGAGCTTGTCGTCGTTGCTCACCGTGTTCTCCTCTCACCGGGTGTTGGTAACCCTGAGTCGACCACGTGTCGACCGGTCGTGCACGCGCACCCCTCGTGTGACCACGTCTTCGCGTGGCAGGCTGGCCGCATGGGCGCTTCCTCATCGCCACGCCGGGCCGTCGTGGTCGTCCGCCACGCCAAGGCCGAGTCCACGGCGGTCCGCGACCGGGACCGGCGCCTGACCGAGCGGGGGCGTGGCGACGCGTCGGCCGCCGGCGCGGCGGTGGCAGCGGCGCTCGGCGAGCCCGCCGGCGCCGGGCGGGTCGTCGCCCTGGTGTCGTCGGCGGCCCGGACGCGCGGGACCTGGGAGCAGCTGGCGAACAGACTGCCCGTTGCCGTCGACGTCCAGGTCAGCGACGAGCTGTATGAGGCCGATGTGGACGACGCCGTACAGCTGTTGGCCAGGCTCGACGACAAGGTTTCCGCGGCGATTCTTGTCGGCCACAACCCGACCATGCACGCCACGGCCCACACACTGGCCGGCGGCGGTGACCCCGCCGCCCTGGACCGGCTCGACCAGCGCGGGTTCCCGACCGCCTCCGTCGCGGTGCTCACCTTCGCCGGCTTGTGGGCCGAGCTGGCACCGGACAGCTGCGACCTGCGGGCCTTTACCGTCGGCCGGGGCTGAGCACGGGCGGGTCCGCGGCGTCGGCGTCGGCCGCCTCGATCTCCTCGCGACTGATGCCCAGCAGGTAGGCGACGGTGTCCAGGTAGGGCAGCGTGACCGCGGTGTCCGCGGCAGCCCGCACCACGGGTTTGGCGTTGAAGGCGACGCCGAGTCCCGCCGCGGCCAGCATGTCGAGGTCGTTGGCGCCGTCGCCGATTGCGATGGTGTTGGCGACCGGGATGCCCGCGTCGGCGGCGAACCGGCGCAGGGCGGTGGCCTTGCCGGCCCGGTCGACGATCTCGCCGAGCAACCGGCCAGTCAGCCGCCCGTCGACGACCTCAAGGGTGTTCGCGGCGGTGTAGTGGATGTCCAGGTCGGCGGCGAGCTTGTCGATCACGTGGGTGAATCCGCCGCTGACCAGCGCGAAGCGATAGCCCAGGCGGCGCAGCGTCCGTACCAGTGTCCGGGCGCCCGGCGTCAGCTCCAGCGCAGCGTGCACCTCGTCCAGCACGGTCTCCGCGACGCCGGCCAGCATGGCGACCCGCTCGCGCAGCGATGCCTCGAAGTCGAGCTCGCCGGCCATCGCGCGCGCGGTCACCTCCGCCACCTGCGCGCGGCAACCGGCGTGCTCGGCGAGCAGCTCGATGACCTCCCCCTGGACCAGCGTGGAGTCGACGTCCATGACGACCAGGCGCTGGGCATAGCGGTGGATTCCGGCTGCCTGCACGGCGATGTCGACCTGCTGCCGGGCGGCCTCCGCGGCCAGCAGCGTCCGCAGCCGCGCGGTGTCGGCCCCGGAGACGTCGAGGTCGACCGCGGTCACCGGATAGCGGGCTATGCGCCGGATCCGGTCGATGTTGGCGCCGGTGTCGGC
>Ga0183260_10001685_pt1 | contig 18379 bp, 18 predicted proteins | sample AntDrymUQ4972206_2_FD_129768 | JGI IMG/M metagenome (GOLD analysis project Ga0183260, IMG submission 129768) | Polar desert sand microbial communities from Dry Valleys, Antarctica - metaG UQ497 (22.06) (version 2) (version 2) | ecosystem: Environmental > Terrestrial > Soil > Desert | place...
CTCATGCGGCTACCTCGACGCTCAGCAGCGCTGCCGCGGCGTCGGCTCGCTGCACGGCCTGATCCTGCGTGTTGCCGACAGCGATCACGTAGCCACGCCGGTCGCCGTCACGACGGACCGGCCGGATCGTCTCCCCGACCTCCAGATACGTGTCCGCCTGTACCACACCTTCTGATGCGAGAACGGGATCGAGGCTTCCGATCGCGAGGACGCGGCCGGTCGGGAGTGGCCCGGGGTGGGCGGTGAAGAAGCGGATCGCGAGCGGTTGCGAGAACTGCGGAAGCGCAAGCTCGTCCCCGACATCCTCGCCGAGCGCTTGGCGGAGCGCGATCTCGACGAGGTCGACTCCGACTGCGTGGCGGACGAGGTCGGCCATTTGGCCACCGGGTATGCGGGCTGCGACCTCGACGACGACGACGTTGCCGTCCGGCGAGGCAATGAGCTGCGGGAACGCGATGCCGTCACGGAGCCCCAACGCGCGAACCGACTCGACGGCGATCCGCTCCGCGCGCTCGAGCTGGTCGGAGGGGATCGTGGGTGGATAGACATGCATCCACCCGACGCCGAACCCGATACCCGGGGGACGAAGGCGGTCCGAGAGCGTCAGCAGGGTCGCCTCGCCTCCGCGTGCGATCACGATCCCGTTCATCTCGATCCCGTCCACGAACGCCTCCACCATGGCCTCGTTCGTAGGGGATTCGACGAGCGCCTCCCCGAGATCCCGCTCCAGCTCGGCGACGCTCTCCACACGGAACACCGCCCGCTGGCCGCCGGAGTCGACGGGCTTGAGAACGGCTGGGATCCCGGATTCTTCCAGCGCGGCGGCCGAGTCCTCGGCCGAGCGAACGGCCGCGAACGGCGGTTGCGGAACCCCCGCGTCAGCGAGAGCGCTCCGCATCGCCAGCTTATGGGTCATCCGGTGAGCGGTCTCAGTGCCGATTCCCGGCAACCCGAGCGTCTCCGCCACCGCTGCGACGACCGGGACGGCGCGGTCAGCCGATACGGTCAGCACGCCGTCGACTCGATGTCGCCGGCCGACCTCCGTCACGCCGTCGACGTCTGTGAAGTCGACGACCTCGGCAATGTCAGCTGCGACGAGACCGGGCGCCTGCGCGTTCCGGTCGACTGCGACGACTCGCAAGTCGCGACTGCGCGCATGCTCGATCGCGGGGCGCTGATGGCGACTCGCGCCGACGAAGAGAACCGTCCTCACGGCCGCCGATGCTAACTGGGCGACTACTAACGAACGCCACCGGCCGGCAACAGCCAGGGCGAGAGGCGTTCCCAGCGCGAGATGGCGCAACCATCCTCGCGACTGAACCTCGCCCAGACTCGCTTGCCGGCAACCGTTCCGACGACCCGCGCGACCTGCGGTCCGCCGTAGATCTGCGTGCACGCGACGTCGGACGGTGTCGACGCGAAGAGCTTCATTCCGCCTGCCGCGAGACGGCGGCAGGCAATGGCCGGGCGAGGAAGCGTTCCGCGTGCGGGGTTGCAACGCAGCGTCCAGGTATCGCGATTTGCGGTTCTCGACCCGTCCTCCCAGTACGTGACCGTCAGCGAGGTGCCGGCCGATGTGCCGGCCCATACGGAGGCACAGGCGGCAAGCGTGGCGGCCGTGAGTAACAGGATGGCTAGTCCGCGCATCTGCGTCCAGGGTACTCCGCCGTGAGCGCCGCACGTCACGCTCTACGGGATGCATACACGGCTACTAGTAGATGGTCGGATCGGGAATTGACGCGCAGCCGGCGCCGTGTCGTGGCCGTCATCCGGCCCTCCGGGAATTCCCGATCAAGCATTTAGACTCGCCTCAGTGCCACTGAGCGGGAAACGGATCGTCATCACCGGAGGGGCCGGGTTCATCGGCACGACACTTGCACGTCGTCTTGTCGACGCGAATGAGATCGTCGCCCTGGACAATCTCCATCGAGACGCGCTCGGAGGCACGACTCTCGCCGAGCATTCGAACTTCCACCTCGTCCAGGCCGACGTCCTTGACCTCGAGCGTCTGGTGGAGCTCGTGAGAGGAGCGACGCACGTCGTCCACTGCGCGGGAATCGCGGGCGTCGACACCGTCCTCGAAAGCCCGGTGCGGACAATGCGCGTCAACGTTATCGGCACCTACAACGTGCTCGAGGCTGCACTCGCCGCGGGAGACAGCATCGAGCGCCTGGTCGACTTCTCGACGAGCGAGGTGTTCGGCCAGCACGCGTTCAACGTGCAAGAGGCGCACGTCACGACGATCGGATCGGTCGGTGAGGCACGGTGGACCTATGCTGTGTCGAAGCTCGCGGGTGAGCACATGGCGCATGCCTACCACGCCGAGTTCGGCCTGCCGACCACTTCCGTACGGCCCTTCAACGTCTATGGGCCCGGGCAGATCGGCGGCGGGGCGATCCGGGCGTTCATCGAGGCGGCCCTCGCGGAACGCGACCTCATGATCCACGGCGACGGGGCGCAGATTCGCGCCTGGTGCTACGTGGACGACATGGTCGACGGCGCGCTCCTGGCGCTCGAGCATCCGAGTGCCGTCGGGGAGAGCTTCAACATCGGCAATGCACGCTCTGCGGTCACGATCCACGACCTCGCCGGGCGGATCAAGCGGTTGACCGGGTGCTCCGGCGAGATCGCCTTCCAGCCACTGCACTACATGGACGTCGAGCTCAGGATCCCGAACATCGACAAGGCGCGCGCTCTGCTCGGTTTCGAGGCGAAGGTCGACCTGGACGAGGGGCTCGAGCGCACGATCGCCTGGTACCGGGAGAAGCTCGCAGCTCCCGCCGGCTCCGCGTGACGCCGCCGATCAGGCTGGCCCGGCCGGATGTCGGCGCCGACGAGCTGGCTGCGGTGACCGAGGTGATCGAGAGTGGCCAGCTGACAATGGGCCCGAAGGTGGCCGAGTTCGAGGACGCGCTCGCCGAGGTAGTCGGCACGGCGTATGCGGCGGCAGTCTCGTCGGGCACCGCGGCGCTCCACGTCGCTCTGCTCGCGCTTGAGATCGGTTCCGGCGACGAGGTGATCGTGCCCGCGTACACGTTTCCGGCGACCGCCAACGTCGTCGAGCTCTGCGGCGCGCGCGCGGTGCTCGTCGATGTCGATCCGGACACCTTTCTCGTCGATCCCGCCGCGGTGGCGGCGGCCGTGACCCCGCGCACTCGAGCGGTCATGGCGGTTCATCTCTTCGGCCGTCCGGTCGAGTGGGAGACGTTGCAGAACTCGGTCCCCCAGGAGGTCGTGCTCCTCGAGGACGCGGCGGGCGCGTTGGGAGCCCGCTATCGCGGAACTCCGTGCGGCGCGCTCGGTGTCGCCGCCTGTCTCTCCTTCCACCCGCGGAAGATCGTGACCACCGGTGAGGGCGGCGCCGTGACGACCGACGAGGCCGGGCTCGACGAAGCGGTGCGACGGTTTCGCCATCACGGGTGGGCGACTCTCGGGGACATGCCCTCTCCAGGCTTCAACTACCGGCTCCCGGATCTGCTCTGCGCGGTCGGGATCCCGCAGCTTGCGCGACTCGAGGAGCTGCTCGCCGCGAGGGAGCGCGTCGCCGGCTGGTACGCCGAGCGGCTCGAGTCGCTGCTCCTCACGCCCGGCGCGGCTGAAGGGGACCGGCACGGCTGGCAGGCCTATGTCGTCCAGCTCGACCGGCGTGACGACGCGCTGGCCGGGCTGCGCGAGGAGGAGATCGAGGCGCAGATCGGGACGTGGGCGCTCCACCGGCTCGAGCCCTACCGCTCGCAAGGAGAGTTTCCAGGCGCCGACCGCGCGTTCGAGCGCGCGCTCGCGCTGCCGTTTGCGACGACGACCACCGAGGACGAGGTCGAACGGGTGTCGTCGGTGCTCGCTCGCTTCGTTTGACTTGACAAGCAACTCGTTGTGAGTGAATACTCACTTCCTACGGTGGTGAAGACACTTCGACAGACCTCCGAGCAACGGCGCATCGCGGTGCTCGAAGCCGCGCGCGGCGAGTTCGCGCGCCACGGGTTGCACGGCGCCTCGACGGATTCGATCGCTCGGCTGGCCGGAATCTCACAGCCCTACCTCTTCAGGCTCTTCGGCTCCAAGAAGGAGCTCTTCCTCGCGGTCAACGACGCCTGCTTCGCGGAGACGCTCGCCGTCTTCCGTGAGGCCGCCGCCGGAAAGTCGGGGGAGGACGCGCTCCGCGCGATCGGCGACTCCTACAGGGGTTTGATCGAGAGTGATCGCACCATGCTTCAGGGCCAGCTCCAGTCCTATGCCGCCTCCGTCGAGGACGAGGACGTGCGCGAGAGCACCGCGCGCGGGTACGGCCGGCTCGTCGATTACGTCGAGACCGTCTCAGGCGCCGATCGCCAGACCATCGCGATGTTCTTCGCCACGGGGATGCTGATGAACGTGCTTGCGGCGATGCAGTACTCGATCGGCGACGATCCGCGTCACTCCTGGGTCGCTCGTCTTGCGGAGGGGTGCGAGAAAGCGAAGTAGGCGCATCTCTTTTTTCTTCCAGTTGTGAGTAAGCAATCACTACACCGTTACCAGGAGAACACCGGAAGGAGGGCACGATGAAAGCCGGCGCTCGCACGATCTGGACCTTCGTGATCACCTCGATCGCGCTCTTCATGGTCGTGCTCGACAACCTCGTTGTCTCGACGCGGGCCCAGTCGGACCGGCTCGTCGCGCAGGCGGAAGCGGCATGAGGCTCGCGAGCGTGTTTTCCACTGAAGCGCTTGCTTCAGCGAGCGCACGGCGTCCTTGGCGGACGGTCGGGGCGTGGATCACCGTCTTCGCCCTGTCAATCGTCGCCATCGCCGCGCTCCTCGGCGACGGCCTCAGCACCGACGACGCACCGACGAACAACCCCGAGTCCGAGCGGGCGATTGCCGCACAAATTCAGGCGTTTCCACCCGATCCGGACATGGTGGGCACGGACATCGTGATCGTCCGCTCAGACCGGCATACCGTCGACTCTCCGGAGTTCGAGTCGTTCGTGCGGGCGCTCGTCGTCGAGAGCGATGTGCCGGCGCTCTCGCGAGCTCGAACGTATCTGGACGGTGACGCCTCGCTCGTGTCCGGCAACCGTCACGCGACGATCGTTCCGCTCGGGATCCCGGACGAAAGCGAGGCAGAGGCGGTGATCGAGGTCGTCCAGCAGGCTGACGAAGACGCCGCCTTCTCGGTCTCGGTCACCGGCGACCAGACGCTCGACTACGACTTCAATCTGCTCTCGCAGGAGGATCTCGAGAAGGGCGAGCTCCAGTTCGGGCTGCCCGCAGCTCTCATCATCCTCCTGCTCGTGTTCGGAGCGGTCGTCGCCGGGTTCATCCCCTTGCTGATGGCGATTGTCTCGATCGTCGTCGCCTTGGGGCTGACCGCGCTTCTGGCGCAGCCGTTCGAGCTCTCGATCTTCATCGTGAACATGCTCACCGGCATGGGACTGGCGCTCGGCATCGACTACTCGCTGTTCGTGGTCTCTCGCTATCGCGAGGAACGTGGCCGCGGCCGTGAGCCGCTCGACGCGATCACGGCCTCCGGGCTGACCGCGAGCCGGGCGGTGCTCTTCAGCGGCACCGCGTTCGTGGTCGCGATGTTCGGCATGCTGCTCGTGCCGAGCTCGATCATGCGAAGCCTCGCGGTCGGCGCGATTCTCGTCGGGATCGTCTCGGTTGTCGCGGCGCTTACGCTCCTTCCCGCGCTCATCGGGTTGCTCGGAGACCGCATCAACTCTTTGCGGATTCCGGTCGTCGGCCGCCGCACGCTCGCTTCCGCGGGCAGTGAGGGCCGCTTCTGGGGAGCGATCGTTCGGAACGTGCTGCGTCGGCCGGTGCTGAGCCTCGTCGTCTCGTTGGGCGCGCTCGTTGCTTTGGCTCTCCCGATTCTCGCGATGAACGTCGGGACGAGCGGGGTGTCGGCGCTGCCCGACCGCTTCTCCTCCAAGCAGGGCTTCGTGGCGCTGGAGCGTGACTTCCCGGAGGCGACGACCGACCCCGTGGAGATCGTCGTCACCAGCGGCTCCAGCGACTCATCGCGATCTGAGGCTTCGGCGGCGCTCGATCGTCTCCGCACGACGCTCGCCGCAGACTCTCGCTTCGGCGCAGGCGAGATCCGGCGCTCTGAGGATGCTGATGTCGCGGTCCTTTCGGTGCCGGTCGGCGGAGACGCATCGAGCTCGCAAGCCGTCGCGGCCGTGCTGGAGCTCCGTGACGACCTCGTGCCACAGGCGTTCGAGGAAACCGATGCCGAGGTCCTCGTCGGTGGCACCACGTCGGAGAACATCGATTACTTCAACTCGGTCATCGATCCGGCGCCGCTCGTGATCGCGTTCGTGCTGGTGCTCACCTTCCTGCTTCTGACCGTGGTCTTCCGGTCGGTCGTCGTCGCGGCGACGACCGTGGCTTTGAACCTGCTGTCGGTGGGCGCGGCGTACGGACTCCTCGTCCTCGTGTTCCAGTACGGGATCGGCGCAGACCTCCTCGGCTTCCAGGAGACCGACACCATCGAGGCCTGGGTGCCGCTCTTCCTCTTCTCCGTGCTCTTCGGACTTTCAATGGACTACCAGGTGTTTCTGCTCAGCCGAATCAGGGAGCGCTTCGACGAGACTCGCGACACCACCGACGCGGTGACGTTCGGCGTCGGATCGACCGCCCGGATCATCACCGGGGCGGCGCTGATCATCGTCGCGGTCTTCTCCGGCTTCGCCCGCGGTGACCTGATCATGTTCCAGCAGATGGGGTTCGGGGTCGCGGTCGCGCTCTTGATCGACGCGACGATCATCCGCTCGGTGCTGCTCCCGAGCGCGATGCACCTGCTCGGACGGTGGAACTGGTACCTCCCGAGCTGGCTCGAGTGGCTGCCGCGGCTGCAGGTCGAAGGGGAGAAGCAAGGGTGGTCGACACCTGACCCTGGGCAGTCACGCCCAGCCTGAAAGGAGGTCCGCCCGTGATCAACCTGCGTGGTCAGGAGAGCTAGCGGCTACGAGAAGAGCTCGAGCGCGGCGAGCGGTTGCCTGAAAGGCGGGATGACGTAGGCGCCTGCCGCCCGTGCGCGTGACTCCTCGAGCAGCTCGCGGGCGATTGCCAGACCGGTTTCGCCGGCGCTCGGACCCGCATCGCGCAACCGCGCCAGGACGTGCTCCGGCACGACGATTCCCGGCACCTCGTTGTGGAGACGGAGTGCGAGCTGGTGGCTCTTCACGTAGAAGATCCCGATGAGCAGAGGAATCGGGCACGGGCGTCCGAGGCGCTCGAAGAACGCGTCGAGGTAGTCGAGATCGAAGAGCACCTGCGTCATCGCGAACTGGGCGCCTGCCTCCAGCTTCAGCTCGAAGCGCTCGAGCTCGTAGCCGAGATCGTCCGCAGCCGGATTGACGGCAACCCCGAGGAAGAATGACGTGGGCGCGTCGATCTCGCGACCGTTGAAGTCCTCGCCCGCGTTCATCTGCGTGATGATCCGCGAGAGGCCGATGGAGTCGACTTCATAGACGCCGCCGGACCCTGGATAGTCACCTGCCTCGGGCGGATCGCCTGTGACCGCGAGCACGTTACGGATTCCCTCCGCATGCGCGCCGAGGAGCATTGACTCGAGCCCGGCGATGGAGGAGTCCCGCGGGGTCAGGTGAGGGATCGTCTCGATTCCGGCAACGCGCTCGATCGTGGCGGAGGCGATCAGCCCGCTCATGCGCGCTCGCGCGCGTGGATTGTCGTTCACGTCGACGACGTCCACGTGCCCCGAATCCTTCAGCGTTCGCGCGAGGTCGAGCATCGCCTGCGCTTGACCACCCCGAGGCGGGTCGATCTCGACGGAGACGACGAACTCTCCAGTGCGCAGCTTCGTCTGGAGGAGCGTCTCTCGCTCGGGCTCGACCATTGCGATGACGAGGTCGCGCTCTCGCACGACGAGAGGAGCGCTAGGGCGCCGCTCTTCGTCGACGGCGTCCCGGATCGCGGCGATCTGTGTCGGCGTGGTGCCGCAACAGCCGCCGATGATCCGCGCGCCGAGCTGTTGGGCGTGCGCGGCGAAGTCAGCGAAGTACTCGGGCGTCGCGTGCGGGAAGACGACCCGTTGGCCGGCGAGGCTCGCGAGACCTACGTTCGGCAACGCCGCGAGCGGCTTGGAGCTCTCGCGCATCTGCTCGAGCGCGCGCAGCGCGGCTTGCAGGCCAAGGCCGTGGTTCGCGCCGATTGCGGCGACGTCCTTGTCGTCGAGCGCTGACGCCGCCCGCGCCGCGCTGACGCCGCCCAACGTGTGTGCGTCTTCGTCGAATGTGAGCAGAGCCACGATCGGAAGCGAGGAGACCGAGCGGACCGCGCGAATCGCCGTCTCCAACTCGTCGAGTGAGTAGAAGGTCTCGACCAGGAAGAGATCGACGCCGCGTCCCTCGAGAAGCTCCGCTTGCTCTGTGAATAGTGCTGCCCGGTCGTCTCGCCGCGCGCCCATCTCGCCGAGCGGACCGATGGATCCAGCGATGAAGACATCGCGGCCCGAGACCTCGCGGGCGTCCCGTGCGATCTTCACTCCCGCCTCGTTGATCGCCTTCACCTCATCCTCGAGGTATTGGGTTCTGAGCTTGTGCCGGTTGGCGCCGAAGGTATTCGTCTCGATCAGCTCGGCGCCGGCCCGGATGAAGCCGAGGTGGAGGGAGAGAACGCTTTCCGGGGCGCGGAGATTGGCCTCTTCGGGGCAGCGCAGTCGTGACACGGCGCTCGCCACCAGGGTGCCCATTCCTCCGTCGGCGACGATCGGTGGCCCCGAGCCCAGCCGTTCGCTGAATCGATCCATGCGACCCACTGTAGATCCGTATACAGATGCTCGATCGGGATCGCGGCGGGGTGAACGGACGGCCATGGCGCTGCGCCGGGTCGCCTCCCTTCCTCACCGCACAGGCGTGCCACCTGCAGCACGACCGACTGTGTCGTTCGGCTGGATCGTGACCGCCCCTCGCGAAAGTCGGTTCCCGATCCGGTATCTACGGTGAAGCGACTGTGTCAACCCCGTCTGAGGGACAAGGTCAACCGCTATCGGGTGACGCCCAATGTGGGTGAATGACTCACGCTTCGAATCACTCACAGCGCGCGACGATGCGGTGGCCGCGTGAGTGAGTTCGTGGGGGATGGAGAGTGCGGTTCCCTCGAGGAACCTGCCGGGATCGGAGCGGGGGCTTGGCGGCTACCCCGCTCTGAGTCCCATTTCCGGGCGCTCAGAGCTTCTGAGGCGATGCTCCGTTGCGAGGCGGCGGCATCGTGAAATGGCCGCTCATTACGTCAGGCCTCAAGCTCGTGCAAGAGGCTGTCGATAGCGAACACGACTCCCGGCTGGGGACTGACGGCAATCAAGAACCGGCTTCGGAGCTTCGAGAAGGGGCGGCGGACGACGCCGCCCTTCTCATTTTTGATCGCGTCGCTCCTTTTGATCGCGTCGCTCCTGTGGGTAAGTTGACGCAGAATCGTTACACGTTCACCTGCCGCGAACGGACGTGTCCAGGGTCAGACCCGGGGTTTTCGCTCGACCACGGATTGCCTGGAATTGGGGCGGCCTACGGTTGCTCCGGTCCCTCCGAGCCATGTCCTCAGTCGTCGTGGACCACGCGCCTTCCATCCCGCCTGCGACCACGACGACGTGCCCCGTGACATGGCCCGAGAGGACGTCGGAGGCGAGGACGACGACCTGGGCGGCGACATCCTCCGGAGGCGCGACCTGATCCCAGCGCTCGAACGAGAGCTCCCACAGCGGGACGCCCTCTCGTGGCCAGAGACCTGCACCGCGACGCATATTCGACGCGGCCGAGGGCGACCTGCGCTTCCTCTAAGAGCCGATAAACATCCGCTCCGCCTAGACTGACGGCGCTTTCAGGCGTCTAGCGCACCTTCAGGGTGGTTCCGCGAACGAGCTCGTGCGCTGGCGGAGGAGCAGCAGGCTAATGAGACCGGCCCAGGCTCTGTACCGGCGAGCAGAGCACACCCCGAGCGCGAGCTGTACTGCTCGCCCGCATAGATACACTCGCGGCGAAGGCGATGGGGCTCGCCTGAACCGCCGCCAAAGGCTTATGGCTCCTACGACCGAAAGGACGTGTCGTATGGCTGTCGCACTTGGAGTCGCGGTCGGTGGGGCCGTAGGTGCGCTCTCGCGTTACGGGTTGGACGCCTGGATCGAGCGCCGTAGCGAGTCGCTGTTCCCTTGGAGCACGTTCGTAATCAATGTGAGCGGCTGCTTTGCGGTGGGATTTATCGTCGCCGCGCTTGTAGACCGCCACATTGCTCCCCAATGGCTCCGAATGGGCCTGGTAATCGACTTCTGTGGCGGCTACACGACGTTCTCCACGTTCGCCCAGGAAACGCTTGACCTCGTGGAGGCCCGCGACCTCGCCGTCGCCTTCGCCAGCATCGCTGCGAGCGTTCTATTGGGCGTTCTAGCCGTGCTGATCGGAGTCAGGGTCGGGCGGCTCGTCTGACCACCGCGTCATCAAACCCCTTAGATCGAGGGCTCAGAACAGAGATGGGTTCGCGAGCGCCGGAGATCCCACCCCTGCGCTGGGAATCTTCCGGTCACCGAGGAGACCGAGCTGCTCGGAGAGGTACGAGGCGACCATCCGAAGTCAGGGTCGAGTCCAAGAACAGCGAGGCGCCGTACAGGCTCCGCTTCCGGGTCGGTGTCGAACGGATCGTCGACCGGACGGCCGTGTCTCGGGGGGACACGTGGTGGGAGGCCTGGCGACAGTGCTACGTCCAGCGGTTTGACACGGCGCGCCGAACACGGTGTGATGCACTGTTCGGACTTGTTCGCGGGGCGTTAGCACATGCAACAACGCCGCCCTGCCTACGTCAGACAGAAGAGCAAATACGATGCAAGAGGAGGGTAAATGAGTAAAGGTCTCATCGCAGCCTCGCTGGGGCTGCTTGCCGCGGCCGTGCTCGTGACGTCCGCGCTCGCGAGATCCGAAGCGGCCGCGACACCAGCGCAGATTGCCGCGTGCACCAACGTCTCGCTCGGCTTCGTCGGGCCTCTTACAGGTCCGGTCGCGTTCCTCGGCCAGGAGCAGATCTCGTGGCTTCGGTTCGGGGTGCAGAAGTACAACAAGGCGAACAAGACGCGGTTCAAGGTGGCCGGGGGCGACACGCAGCTGAAGGCGCCCGTGGCGCGTACCGTCGCGAGGCGTTTTGTTGCCGACCGCAAGATCATGGCGATCATCGGCCCGTCCGAGAGCCAGGCGGTGAGGGTGGGTGGCAACCTGTACGAGAAGGCGGGTCTGGCAGCGATTTCGGGCTCTGCGACGGCCACCGACCTGACCAAGGGGCGCCCGTACACGACGTTCTTCCGAGTCGTGCCGAACGACGCGATCCAAGGTCCGCAGGTCGTGGCGTTCGTCGCCGGGAATCTGGGAGCCAAGAACGTCGTCGTGATCGACTCGCAGGACGATTACTCCATCCCGCTCGCGAGTGGGATCTCCCGCGGCCTCCGCGCTCGTAACGTGACCGTCTCTCGCGAGTCGGTCTCGGTGGACGACACCGACTTCTCGTCGATCGTCGCGAACGTCGGCAACAACGTGAACGTGGTCGTGTTCGCGACCCAGAACGCGACGTCTGCGAACACCCTCTCGAATCAGCTCCGCGAGCAGGGCAAGAAGGCGATCGTCTTCGGGACGGACGGCGCGTACTCTCCGGCGCAGTTCAAGCCGAGGAACGGCTATGTCTCCGTCTTCGCGCCCGACCTGCACTTCGATCGCAAGGCCCGGGCACTCATCCGCGAGTACAACCGGTACTCGAAGAACAGAACGTTCGGATCCTTCGGGCCTGCGACGTACATGGCAGGGCTCGCCGCGATGAACGCTATCGCCAGGGCTTGTGCCGATGGCACTGCAACCCGGTCCGAGGTGACGAGACTCGTTCGCAGCACGAACATTCCGTCGATTTTCGGCGGGACGCTCCGCTTCTCCAAGAAGGGGGACCCGCTGCCGACGAAATTCGTCCTCTACAAGATCACGAACGGGACCTACAGCCCGGTCGGCTAGAACGGCGGTATTGCGGTCGAGCGGCCCGTCTTCTTGACGGGCCGCTCGTCGCGAGGCCATCGTCTGTGAGATAAACGGCGCGTGGACTGGGACAAGATCGTCCAGCTCCTCGTCAACGGCATGACGCTGGGGAGCGTGTACGCCCTCGTTGCCCTCGGGTTCTCGATGATCTACGGGATCCTGAAGCTGCTCAACCTCGCCCACGGGGATGTCCTCATGGTGGGCGCCTTCATCGGGTGGGGCATCATCAGCTGGCTCGGAGGCGCACAGGACCCGAGCGTCGCGGTCTGGCTACTGATCGTGCTCATGCTCCTGGGAGCGATGGTGGGTTGTGGATTTCTCGGCGTGGCGATCGAGCGTTTCGCGTACCGCCCGCTACGCCGCGCACCGCGTATCGCGCCCTTGATCAGCGCGCTCGGCGTGTCCTTCTTCCTCCAGAACTCGGTGCTCCTGCTCTTCGGCGCCGACTACCGCAGCTACGAGACGTTCGATCTCGTCGACGTCGAGGTCGGGATCAGCTGGGGGCCGCTCAATATCTGGATCATCCGCATCGTCGTAATCGCGTCTGCTTTCGCGATGATGGCCGGTCTCTGGCTGCTCGTCACCCGGACGAAGCTCGGCAAGGCGATGCGGGCGACGGCCTTCGATCGCGAGGCCGCGGCGATGATGGGGATCGACGTCGACCGCGTGATCGTGAAGACGTTCTTCATCGGCTCGGCGCTTGCGGGGGCGGCCGGCATCCTCGTCGGGCTTGTCTTCGGCTCGATCAATCACTTCATGGGCTTCAGCTACGGATTGAAGGGGTTCACCGCCGCGGTGGTTGGTGGGATCGGGTCGATCCCGGGCGCGATGTTCGGCGGCCTCTTCATCGGACTCTCCGAGGCGTTCTCGGTCGGCTACATCGAGGACCTTACGCGTGGGCGACTCGGAAGCGCGTTCAGCGACCTCGTCGTCTTCCTCATCTTGATCGTGTTCATGATTGTGCGGCCGCAGGGGATCTTCGGCAAGCCGGAGGTGAAGAAGGTTTGAGTCTGAGCGAAGGTCCCGAGCAGCCGCGGATCGGCGTCGACGAGTGGGTCGCGAGCGCGGAGGAGCGTCGCGCCCGCTCGCCCCTGGCCCGAGCGCAGGACGCCATCGAGCGCGTACCCGCGGCCGTCAAGCTCGTCGCGCTCGTCGTCCCGTTCGCGGTCTTCCCGCTCTTCGTCAACTCGCAGTACCTGATGCAGGTCGGGATCGACACGGTCATCTTTGTGCTGCTTGCGCTCGGCCTGAACGTAGCCGTCGGGTGGGTGGGCCTCCTCGACCTGGGTTACGTCGCCTTCTTCGGGATCGGCGCCTACCTGTACGCGGCGGTCGCATCCGAGTACGCGGGCCGTTATTGGGACGCGGCGATCGCCATTCCGGTCATCGCGGTCGCCGTCGCGGTCAGCGGCTTCCTCGTCGGGCTTCCCTCCCGCCGGCTCGTTGGCGACTACCTCGCGATCGTGACGCTCTTCTTCCTCCAGCTCTGGCTGGTCGTCCTCATCAACGCCTCGTGGTCGCGGGGGCCGAACGGGATCTCGGACATCTATCCCCTTCAGTTCTTCGGACGCCAGGTCACGTCGCTCGACGCCTACTTCTACGTGGCGCTCATCGCGTTCGTCGTGATCGTCTCGTTCCTGTACCTCCTGAACCAGTCGCGAACGGGGCGAGCCTGGAGAGCGCTTCGCGAGGACGAGTTGGCGGCTGAGCTGATGACGATGCCCGTGAACCGACTGAAGCTAATGGGCTTTGCGGTGGGCGCGGGAATCGCAGGCGTCGCCGGTGCGATCTACGCTCCGGTGCAGGGCGCGGTGTTCCCCGCGAACTTCGACCTCGTACTGCTGATCACCCTGTATGCGATGGTCGTCCTCGGCGGCGCGGGCAGCCTGGTTGGCGTGACGGTGGGCGCAGTGCTGATCAATGGCGTGCTGGAGGCGTTGAACGATGCGGACAATGCAAGCTGGATCTTCTACGGGGTGGTTGCAATCGCGCTCCTCGCGTTGCTCAAGCCGTGGTGGCAGCCGATCGCCGTGCTCGTCGCCACCGTCGTCCTCGGCTTTGCCGTGCACGAGATCGCCGAGCAGGTGCGACCGTCGCTCGTGGGGGGAGTCACCTTGGGCGATTCCCGTCTCGACCGGCTCGCGGACTCCTGGGTTCTCTTGCCCGAGAACGTCCTGACAGGGGACGGGGTGCCAACGGGATGGCTGGGGAGGCTGGCTTACATCGGACTGGTCGCCGCGATCCTCGGGCTGACGCTCGTCCGCAGCCACCTCTGGCGGCTGGTCGCGCTGGTTCCCGTCCTCTACCTCGCCGCCTGCGTGTGGGCGAACGTTCTCGTCGCGCAGCCGGCCGTGGCGCGCTTCGTTCTCATCGGCGCGATGCTGGTCGCGTTGATGGCGTATCGGCCCGAGGGACTTTTCGGCAAGCAGCGCGTGGAGATCGTGTGAGCGCCGAAGAGCGAGTCCCGCTGCTCGAGGTGCAAGGGCTCTCGCTCGCTTTCGGCGGCGTCAGGTGCCTCGACGGGCTCGACCTCACCGTCGGGGAGGGCGAGGTCGTGAGCGTCATCGGGCCGAACGGAGCGGGCAAGACGACGCTCTTCAACGTGATCACGGGTGTGTACCCGCCCGAGGCTGGCGAGATTCTGTTCGAGGGGAAGTCGCTTCTCGGCCTCGATCCGCACCAGATCGCGCGTCGTGGCATCGCTCGCACGTTCCAGACGCTGCGCTTGTTCCTGAACATGACGGTGAAAGAGAACGTCATGGCCGCCGCGTACGGCCACACGCGGGCCGGTGTCCTGCGTTCAGTGCTACGCACTCCCGGCATGCGGCGCGAGGAGCGTGAGATCGAGCAGCTCGCCGAAGAGCGGCTCGCGTTCTTCGGCGACCGGCTTGTCGGCTACCGCTGGCGCCAGCCCGCCTACAGCCTCTCCTACGCGAATCGCCGGCGGCTCGAGATCGCGCGCGCGACCGCGGCCAAGCCACGGCTGCTCCTGCTCGACGAGCCGGCCGCTGGCATGAACCCGGTCGAGACGCACGAGATGACCGAGCTCATCGGCCGACTCCGCGAGGAGGGCGGCTACACGATCCTCGTGATCGAGCACGACATGCACGTCGTCGAGGGCATCTCGGACCGCGTCGTCGCGCTCGACCACGGCATCAAGATCGCGGAAGGGACCTTCGGCGAGGTGGCGACCGATCCCCGTGTCGTCGAGGCGTACCTGGGGACGTCGGCGGCGACGGAGCGGAAGTGAGCACGACCAACGGAAAGCCCGAGCCGCTGCTCCGGCTCGACGGCATCAACACCTACTACGGGCAGATGCACATCCTCCAGGACGTCAATCTGGAAGTGGGAGAGGGGGAGCTGGTCTGCCTTCTCGGCGGAAACGCCTCCGGCAAGTCGACGACGCTGAAGACCGTGCTCGGGCTCGTGCCGCCGCGCGCGGGATCGATCGTGCTGAACGGCGAGGACGTCACGAGGCTTGCGACGTCACAAAGGATCGAGCGCGGCATGGCGATCGTCCCCGAGAACCGCAGGCTGTTCGGCCCGATGACCGTGCTCGAGAACTTGGAGATGGGTGCATATCTGAGGCCGCGTGCCGACCTCTCCGGGGATCTCGAGCGCGTCTACTCGCTCTTCCCGCTGCTCTCGGAGCGTCGCAAGCAGCTTGCGGGGACGCTCTCCGGCGGCGAGCAGCAGATGGTGGCGATGGGGCGAGCGCTGATGGCCCGACCCAAGCTGTTGCTGATGGACGAGCCCTCGATGGGGTTGGCCCCCATCCTCGTCGAGCGGAGCTTCGAGATCATCCAGCAGGTGCACGACGCGGGCGTCGCGCTCCTCGTCGTCGAGCAGAACGCGAACGTGTCGCTCTCGATCGCGGATCGCGGGTACGTCCTCTCGACGGGGCGCATCGTGCTGGAAGGAAGGGCGTCCGAGCTCCTCCAGCACGAGGAGCTGCGAAAGGCGTACCTGGGTCGATGAAGGCGACGCCAAGCAACAGACTGATACAAGGAGTCGGCGCAGCGGTGCGAGGCCGGTTTCCGATCTTCGAGCACACGACGTACGTCAACTCCTGCTCTCAAGGCGCGCTCTCGATCGACGTCCGAAATGCCTACGAGGAGTACCTCGCCGGGTGGGACGAGCACGGCGCCGAGTGGGAGCACTGGATGGAACGGGCGGACGCGGCCCGGGCTTCGTTCGCGCATTTGATCGGGGCCGCGCCCGAAGAGGTGGCGGTGATCACCTCCGTCTCGCAAGGAGTGAGCAGCCTCGTCAGCGCGCTCCCGCTCGAGCCCGGGAGGAACCGCATCGTTATCTCCGAGTTCGAGTTTCCGACCGTCGGCCAGATCGCGCATGCTCAGGAGCTGCGCGGAGCGGAGGTCGTCCACGTGCGCCCGGACGCCGACGGCCGGATCCCGGCCGAGCGCTTCGCCGAGGCGATCGACGAGCGAACGGCGCTGGTCTGCTGCACAGCGATCTCCTACCGCACGGGATACCGGCTCGACGTGGCCGAAGTCGCCCGCCTGGCGCACGAGCAGGGCGCGCTCTGCCTCGCCGACAGCTACCAGGCAGCCGGCGCGATTCCGCTCGACGTTGGCGCCCTCGGCGTCGATCTGCTCACGTCAGGAACGGTCAAGTACCTGCTCGCGTCGTCCGGCCTCGCGTTCATGTTCGTCCGGCGCGACCTGCACGAGCGGCTGCTGCCCACCCAGACGGGGTGGTTCGCTGACGAGGACATCTTCCGGATGGACATCTCCGACTACTCGCCCGCCGCGGACGCGCGCCGCTTCGACGCGGGAACACCTCCCGTGCCGAACATCTACGCGGGCCTTGCCGGGATGGGGATCGTCGAGGAGGTGGGCGTCCCGGCGATCGAGGCGCATGTAAAAAGCCTCGCCGACCGGCTGCTCGAAGGGCTGGACGAGCTCGGGGCGACCGTCGCCACGCCGCGCGCCGATGGGGACTACGGCCCGCTCGTGTGCGTCGCCTCGACGGACCCGCACGCGTTGGTCGAGGAGTTGCAACGCGAGAAGATCGTCACGTCGGAGCGCGACGCGAACCTCCGCATCTCGCTCCACCTCTACAACGTGGAGGACGACATCGACCGCATCCTCGAGGCGCTGGCTGCGCATCGGGAGTTGCTGGCCTAGGGCTTGCGCGCCCGCACGATCGCGCCGTGCATCCCGTCTGCGACCCCGTGGGTGAACTCCAACTCGACGCCGACGAGCCCGACGCTCGAGAGGCCGTCGCGGTACTCCCGTTCGGACAGCGCCCCGGCGATGCAGCCGACATGGCTCCCTCGCTCGGCGCGCTCTTCGGGAGAGAGGTGATTCTCGGCCACGATGTCCGTGATCCCGACCCTGCCTCCCGGTCGCAGCACTCTCTCGATCTCGCCGTAGACCGCGCGCTTGTCGGTGGAGAGGTTCACGACGCAGTTCGAGATCACCACGTCGACGCTCTCGGCAGGGAGCGGAATCGCCTCGATCAGGCCCTTGAGGAAGTGGACATTCGTCGCGCGCGCTTCGGCGGCATTTCGCCGTGCCAGCGCAAGCATCTCGTCCGTCATGTCCAGGCCGTAGACGGTTCCCGTGGGGCCGACGCGGCGCGCGGAGAGCAGGACGTCTACACCGCCCCCGGACCCGAGGTCGAGCACCGTCTCTCCCTTGCGAAGCTCAGTGACGGCAAGCGGGTTCCCACACCCGAGGCTGGCGGTGACGGCCTCCTCGGGTAGCGCTGAGCGTTGCTCTGCGTCGTAGAGGCCCCTGCCGAAGAGAGTCGTCGCCTCGTCGCCGCAGCAACCGATGCTGTCGCAGTCGCACCCGCAGCCATGACCTTCCGCCAGCCCGAGTGCCGCTTCTGCGTAGCGTTCCCGTACTTCCTCGCGCAAGTCAGTGCTCAAACCGTTACCCCTTTCAGATCGAGGACGCCCGCCGCGCGCTCGAGGCCGTCGCGGTCGATGGTGTAGAACGCCCAGACGCCTCGCTGCTCCCGCAGCAGGAGACCCGCCTGGACGAGCTTCTTCAGGTGATGGCTCACCGTTGGCTGCGACAGGCCGAGAGCCGGCGTCAGTTCGCACACGCAGACCGAGTCCGGATTGCGTGCGAGGAGGTTGACGATCCGGACGCGCGCCGGATCGCCAAGCGCCTTGAAGAGCGCGGCGGTCGCCTCGGCGTCCTCGTTCGTCATGTCGTCGTCGTCGAGAGGGCAGCAGCAGTCGGCCGGAACGAGCAATGAAAACTGATCGACGTTCATCGATGTATGACAGTATTCGAGAGATCGAGGTTTGTCAATCTCTGGTCGGCTGCGCGATACTCGCTCCCATGGACGACCGGAACGCCGCACTAGAGCTGGAGAACGCGATCAAGCGCTACAACGACGCCTGGA
>Ga0183260_10001687_pt1 | contig 18375 bp, 19 predicted proteins | sample AntDrymUQ4972206_2_FD_129768 | JGI IMG/M metagenome (GOLD analysis project Ga0183260, IMG submission 129768) | Polar desert sand microbial communities from Dry Valleys, Antarctica - metaG UQ497 (22.06) (version 2) (version 2) | ecosystem: Environmental > Terrestrial > Soil > Desert | place...
CGGGGCCGATCTCGATGCGCACGGTGCGGACGTCGCCGGCGGGCTCGAACGCGGTGTCGGTGCGCATGGTCGGCGGACGCTGCTCGAACGACTCGCCGGTGCGGCGGGCCGACTGGATGCGATCGACGCGGAAGTCGCGCTCCGCCTGTGACAACCGGCAGTAGCCGATCACGTGCCAGCGTCCTTCGACGGTGAACACCGCCAGCGGCTCGACCACGCGCTGGGTGACTTCGTCGCGCGCCGCGCTGTAGTACTCGACGTCGAGGCACGCGGCGTCGTCGACGGCCTGTTGCACTTCGTCGAGCAGCGGTGGGCGCGGGAGCAGCACCTCGAGGCCGTCGATGTCACCGCCGAGCGCGCGGGCCACCTTGGCGATCGCGGAGACCAGCGCCTCGGACTCGCCGACGCCGTTCACCTGAAGCATCGACTGCGCGGCGACCACGAGGCTGAACGCCTCCCCGGCAGTAATGCGGAAGGGCTGCGCGAGGTGTCCGTACGCATCGACGAACCAGCGCCCGTCCTCTTCGTACATCGACACGTTCGAATGGGCCTCGGGCTCGACCTCGCCGAGCAGACTCAGGTCCTTCTCGACGCGGGCCACGGTGGTGTCGAACTGCTGCGCGATCTCCTCCAGCGTCGCTCCGTCGGCGCGCGACGCGACCCACGGCACGATGGCGAGCAGGCGGGCCAGGCGCTCGCCGACCTCTTCGCGGCTCACGCGGCGGCCATCGCCTTCAGCCACCCGACGATGTCGGCGCGCAGGTCCGCGGGGCCGAGCACGACGGCGTGGTCGAGCATCCCGAACAGCCACGAACGGAACGCGCCGCGGTTGCGCACCTCGAAGCTCACCACGAGCGAGCCGTCGTCGTCGGCCACGACCTGTGCCTTGTCGCCGAGGCGCTGCGCGACCGCGGGGCCGTGGGCGGCGTCGATCCATACCTCGGCGAGCACGGGCTCGTCGCCGGGCAGCTCCCACGGCTCGGGCAACACGGTCTGCGCGCGGAAGTCGGCCGGCACGACGAACGAGGCGGCGGGACCGGCCTCGATGGCGCTCTCGATTCTGTCGACACGAAAGGCGCGCTGCGCGTCGCGGTGGTGGTCGCGCCCGGCGACGTACCAGTAGCCGTTGGTGAAGAACACCGCGTAGGGATCGATGGTGCGGGTGTCGCCGGCGTAGCCGAACGTCACCGGTGACAGCGTGCGCCGCGCCGCGAACAGCGCGGGCAGCGCGGTCTCGTGGGGGAGGGCGGCCGCGACCGGCGCGGTGTCGGGGTCGACATCCGCGCCGACCTTGCGCAGCGCGGCATCGGGTGCGGCGCCACCGATACGCACGGCCGACAGAGCGAGTTCGAGCGCGAGCCGCTCCTCGGCGGTGAGCCTCAGGTCGGGCAGGTAGTACTCGCCGGCGCGGATCTCGTAGCGCCACTCGTCGCCGTGCTCGGCGACGCGCAGCGGGATCTCACGGTCGAGCAGCGCCTGCTTGTCGCGCTCGAACTGGCGGCGCATCGACGCCAGATCGGGCGGATAGCCGGGAACCTTGGCGCGGATGTCGTCACGCGTCCTCGGCCCACCGGAGCCCAGCAGGTACAGCAGCAGCGACGCCTGACGCTCCAGAGGATCGACCCGCCGTTGGTTCACCGCCGCTCAATGTATTGACGGCGCGCCTTCCAATGCTCGAAGCGCATCGTCGGTGAGGCCGAGTCGCTCGGCGAACTCGGCGCGGTCGACGGCGCTGTGGCCGCGTGCGGAGAGCACGTCGACGGCGATGTCGGGCCACGCACAACCGTGTCCGGCCAGGCGTTGTGCGAGCGCGCGGCGGAAGCGCTCGACGTCGGGCTGCCACGCGCTCGGCGCCGACGCTTCGTCTTCGATCGCGCCGCGCCACCGCTCCTCGCCGGTCATGGGGCGAGAAGGGCGAGGCCGCGCAGCGGGGTGAACCGCTCGTCGTGCTCGGCGAGGCCGCGCACCGCGTCGCGGCTGCGCTTGACCACCTGGCGCACGGCCGCGGGCAACATGGCGTGCTGGGCGGCGACGGTGTTGGCCGGCGACGGGTCGCCCGCGGCGGCCTGGGCCTTGACCGACATGAGGATCTCGGCGTCGCGGGCCGAGCACCGCAGGCGCAGCGCTTCGATGAGCAACTGCACCGTCGGGTCGGTAGCCGCCACCGTGGCGAGGCTGTGCATGTCGTCGCCGCTCTCTACGGCCACCGCCGCGCCCTCCGGCGTGGTGTCGTCGTGGTCGTCGCCGAGCTCCTGCGTCCACTGCCCGACGTAGCTGCTGGCCAGCGAGCGCAGGCGCTTCTCGGCCCACGTCCACGGCATCGCCCCGCCGTCGGCCCGCCACGAGGGCGCGGCGTCGAGCAGCGCGAGCGTGGCGTCGAGCGTGAGCCCGTCGAGGTCGTCGTCGGGCACACGCGTGGCGTGGAGGTCGGCCAGGTGGCCGCGCAGCACGCGGCGGATCACCGCGCCGAACTCCTCGTACAGCGTGAAGGCCGCCGCGGCGTCGCCCGACGCCATCAGGGTCATCAACTCGACCACTCTCTCGAACCGCGCTTGCTCCAACAGGGTTGCCCTTTCATCCCGGCACCGATTGACGGGACCGAGGATTGAAGGGGGGTGTGACAACTACGCCGCTGTAACTCCGGGACGGTCATGTCCCTCAGTAGGCGCTGACCGTGACCGGCGATGTCACACCTGGCGCGTACCGCTCCTCGTCCGGACCACTACTGGGGAGCACCGATGGCAGACGAGTACCGCGAAGCAAAGGCAGACGTGAAGGCAGAGAAGGCGCGGGCGAAGTCGCTGCGCCCGTGGTGGAAGAAGAAGCGGTTCATGATCCCGCTGGTGCTGCTGGTGATCGGCATCGCGGCCTCGGCTAGTAGCAGTGGCGGGGGCAGCGGCACGTCGGGCGACGGCGGCGGTGACAGCGGTAGCGAGAGCGCGACCGGGGCTGGCAACGACCTCTCGACCAACGAGGACAACCCGCCGGAGGACGACGTCGAGATCACGAGCTGCGAGAAGACCGTCATTGACACCGTCGACGTCGCCCTGCGGGTGACGAACAACTCGTCGAAGGAGTCGGATTACACGATCAGCCTGACCGTCGAGGACTCGGGTGGTTCGAAGATCGGCGACGGGTTCGCTTCGACCAGCAACGTCGACCCCGGCCAGACCGCCAACATCGAAGGCGTCGCCACGCTCACCGGCGAGGGCGCCGACTTCACCTGCAGCGTCGAAGAGGTCGAACGCTTCGCCTCGTAGCTACAGAGCGGCCTTCCACTTGTCGACCGCCGCTCGCCACACGGACCCCTTCTTCTGCTGGCGGATGAGGCCGGGGTGGACGAGGGGAAGAAACTTGAACCGGCGGTCCCCGACGGTGAGCGTGCCCATGCACGCGTAGCCGTCCGGGGCCAGCCGCGTCTGCACGCCGCCGACGTCATCTGCGACCGCTCGCACCGCGTCGAGCGCTTCTTGGCCGAGGGTGATCACAGGTTCGGAGCGCCGAACGGGAACCGGCCGCGGCTGTCGTCGTCGGTCATGGCCAACGGTACGTCTGCGTCGTGACGCGGTGCCCGTGTCACACCCGGCGACTACCCCTCTCACGATGACCGCTGCTGAGGAGCTGCCGACGATGCACACGCACATCTACTTTCTGCTGGACCGGACGGGGTCGATGGAGCCGATGGCCACCGACGTGATCGGCGGGTTCAACGAGTTCATCCGCGAGCAGCAGGCCGACGGGAGCGACGCCCGCATGACGCTCGTGCAGTTCGACAGTCAGGCGCCGTTCGAGGTGCTTGTCGACGGCGCTGCGATCGCGAAGATCCGGCCGCTGACCAGCGCCACGTTCCAGCCACGGGGATCGACGCCCTTGCTCGACGCGACCGCCAAGCTGATCCTGCACGCCGCTGCGCGCGTCACCCGTCGCGAAGCCCGAGCAGGTTTTGGTGGTGACGTTCACCGACGGTGCCGAGAACGCCAGCGAGCACTTCACGACGGCCGACGTCATGGAGATGGTGGAAGGCAAGAAGGCCGCGGGGTGGACGTTCGCGTTCCTCGGCGCGGGCCTCGACGCCTACGAAGGGGGCCGGGGGTTCGGCTACGCCGACGGGTCGGCGCGGCAGTTCGCACCCGACGGCGCCGGCGCGCAGACCGCCTTCGCGATGCTGAGCGAGTCGACGCGGTCGTACCGGTCGCGCGGTCGTCAAGGCGAGGCCCCCGACGTCGACAGGTTCTTCGAGCCCGAAGGCGCGTCGGACGACGCCGAGCCCGCGCCCTCGGCGCGGCGAGCGCGGTGACGAAAGGAGCCTCAGCAGGCTCGAAACCAAGCGCTACACCCTCTGACCCGCCCCATCCGCCTTCTGGTGACGTTCAGTTGCGCAGAGCGCAACTGAACGACACAAGAACCGTCGGAGTGCGCCGCCGGAAAGGGCACGAGGACGTCGCGGGTGAACGAGAGACCATGAGTAGCCGCCGCGTGCGGCTCCGCGCCGAGGTGCAAGGTCGGGACGACGGCATCAACCCGATCTGGTGCCAGATCTGGGTTCTAGAAGAGCTGAACCCTCGGCGGATGTCGCCGTGATCTTGATCGGGCTCGCGGCCGGCCTCGTCGGCATTGCGTCTGTGGTGGGTTACGTCGCGCTGATCGTCTGGACGATCGTGCACACGCCGGTGCTGGGCGCGGCGATGGCCGTCGCGACCGTCGCGGTCGGGCGCTGGATTGTCACGGGGCCGGGTCCTCGGCGCCTTCGCGCCCGACACTGAACGGCACGCCCCACCGCCTTCTTGACGCCCAATTCCGCGCTCAGCGCGGAATTGCGCGTCAGATTCGGGATGGCGCGGTATGACGCGTCAGGTTCGTCATGGCGCAGCTCACTCGGTGAAGTCCTCGCCCCGGGCCGCGGGATAACCCGCAACTTGTAATACCCACTGTGTCTACGCATAAGTGGTTTGGCAGGTCCCTGGGTACACTGGCGGAACGAGAAGACCGGCACGCCCGTCGGTCAATGGCGCCTCGCTCCGAGAGAAAGCCCCTAGTGCTCACTAGAATTCGTCGGCGTTACGCTCCGGCCGTCGCCATCGTTGTTGTTTCCGCACTTGCCGCAGTCTTCGCGGGTGGGGGCATTGCCGGCGCCGGCCCCGCCCCCGTAAACCTGGGCACGGCCGCGTCGTTTGCCGTCCTGGCGGGTACCACAGTGACCAACACCGGGGTCACCACCGTGAGCGGCAACCTCGGGGTCAGCCCCGGCACGGCCGTCGTCGGGTTCCCACCGGGAATCGTGACGAATGGCACCATTCACGCTGGCGACTCGGTCGCCGCGCAGGCTCAATCGGACACGACAGCGGCGTACAACGACATCGGGAGCCGAGCATCTAATTTCGCACTGGATACGGAGCTCGCCGGGCGGACGCTCATCCCAGGCGTATACGACGGCGCCGCGCTCCAGCTCTCCGGCACCGTGACATTCGACGCACAGGGCGATCCGGCCGCGGTGTTTATCGTGCGCGCGTCTGACACACTCACGACTGGGTCCGGCAGCGCGGTGGCGCTCGTCAACGGCGCGAGCAGTTGCAACATCTTCTGGAGGGTCGGCAGCTCGGCCACTTTGGGCACCAACACCCGCTTCGTGGGCACCATCATCGCTCTGACATCGATCACTGCGCAGACAGGCACGTCGGTCAACTCTGGCCGTCTGCTGGCCCGCAACGGCGCAGTAACGCTGGACACCAACGTTGTCAACGCCACCCAATGTGTCGTAGCGCCGATCACGTCGACCACGACGACCGGTGGCTCGACGACTACGACGACCGGTGGCTCGACGACCACGACGACCGGTGGCTCGACGACCACGACGACGGGTGGCTCGACGACGACGACGCTTCCTGGTGGTTCGACGACGACGCTTCCTGGTGGTTCGACGACCACGACGCTTCCTGGTGGTTCGACGACGACGACGCTCCCTGGTGGTTCGACGACGACGACGCCTCCTGGTGTTTCGACTACGACGACGCCTGGTTCCACGACGACGAGGCCTGGTTCCACGACCACGACGAGGCCTGGTTCCACCACGACGACGCGGCCGGGTTCGCCGACGCCGCCGACGTTTATATCGCCGCCGCCGACGTTTGGTTCGCCGACGACGAGAGTGGGTTCGCCGCCGACGACGCCCGGTTCCACGACTCTGCCGACGACGCCTACAACCGTGGTTCGTCCGCCGGCTGCGCCGGCTGCGCCGGCTCCGCGCATCGCGCCGCGGGCGATTACGGCGCCCGCCGCTCCTCGCGCTACTACAGCCACCACACACGTGCACCCGGCAGCAGGCACGGGCGGCACAGGAGCCGCTACGGGGACGGCTTCGGGAACGGCTTCCAGCTTGCCGGTCACCGGCCCCAACCTCAGCGAGCGGCAGCTCGCCCAGTTGACGATGGCGGGCGTATTCGCGTTCCTCGTTGGCGCCATCATGCTGAGGACCTCGCGGCGGCTACGCGGTCTCCGACTGACAGCGGCCGCGCCAGAACTAACTCGCATTTCCATCATCGAATTGCTGGCTGAGGCAAAGAAGATGCCTCAGCGCGGACAACGGTGACGATCGCCCACCAGCGCTGATCGCGGATACTCACAGGACGCGAGTAGCGCCGCGTCCGTAAGGTGCGCCGGTGCCCGGGCGCGTGCGACTGCCGTCGCTGACCAAGACAGCTGAGGGCGAGCCGCGCCCGATAATCACCGTCGTCCGTCTCGCTCCGCGCGCGGCACCCGCGACGGCCGCGCTCGTGGGCGTGCTCGTCATCGCGTCGGGGCTGCTCCCGAACGCGTTCATCCTCGCGACGGGCGCGGTCATCAGCGCGGTGACGCGCGGCGCGGGCCGCGGCCTCGACTCGCCCGCGGGGGAAGACCTCGTCGTCGCCCTCGTCGCCGTCGCCGTGCTGTTCATCGCGCAGCAGAGCCTCGGGCCGTTCCGCGACGCGGTCTCCGGCGTATGGGCGCTGAAGTTCCAGGCGCGGATCAGCGAGCGGGTGATGCGCGCCGTCGTCGGGCCCCCGGGCATCGCCCACCTCGAGGATCCGGCGACGCTTGACAACATCTCGCGGGCGCAGGGCGTGGGCACGGGCAGTGCAGGCCCGGCCAGCGCGCTCGCAGGCGTCGTCATGCTCGCCGAGCTGCGGTTCACCGCGGTCGTGTCCGCGGCGATCCTCGCCAGCTTCCGCTGGTGGCTCGCGGTCGCGCTGCTCGTGTTCCGCTTCTGGATCCGCAAGACGGTGTGGCGGGAGATGGCGCGCGGGAGCGCAATCGCGCTCGAACGCACGCAGCAGGCGCGCTTCTCGACCTACCTGCGCGACCTCACGCTGCGCGCCGACGTCGCCAAGGAGACGCGGCTGTTCGGGCTCGGCCCGTGGATCATCGACCGCTTCGTGACCTCGTGGCGGGAGACGCTCGACTCCGTGTGGCGGGAACGGCGCAAGGGCGACGCCAAGGTGCTGCGCGGTGCGCTCTACGTGTTCGTCGCCGACCTGATCGGTTTCGGCGTCATCGCCCGCGCCGCGGCGACGGGGGAGCTGAGCCCGGCGGAAGTGTCGGTGTTCGTGCAGGCGGTGATGATGATCGCCACGATCGGCCAGATGCGCGCCGAGGACCAGATGATCCAGTACGGCGCAGCCGCGCTGCCCGCGGCGATGGCGCTCGACGACGCGCTGGCGCGCCTCCCCGCCGCGGTCGTGGCCGGCACCGAGCGCGCCGCGGACCTGCCGGCCGACGCGCCCGCGGACGCGATCCGCTTCGAGCGGGTGTCGTTCAGCTACCCGGGTTCGTCGGCGCTCGTCCTGCACGATCTCGACCTCGACGTGGTGGCCGGGCAGTCGCTCGCCATCGTGGGCGTCAACGGTGCCGGCAAGACCAGCCTGGTCAAGCTCCTGTGCGGGCTCTACGCGCCGACCGGCGGGCGCATCACCGTCGACGGCATCGATCTGTCGATGATTGACCCCGCGGCGTGGCGGCGCCGTCTGGCGGCGATCTTCCAGGACTTCACCCGCTATGAGCTCACGGTGCGCGACAACGTCGCCTTCGGCGCGTGGGAGCACGGCGACGACACCGCCGCGCTCCGCGCCGCGGCCGAGAAGGCCGGTGCCGCCGCCATCGTCGACGGGCTCGACCGGCAGTGGGAGACGGTGCTGGCCCGGCAGTACTCGGGAGGCGCCGAGCTATCCGGCGGCCAGTGGCAACGCATCGCTCTGGCCCGCGCCATGTTCGCGGTGCACGGGGGCGCGCGTGTGCTGGTCCTCGACGAGCCCACGGCCGCGCTCGACGTGCGGGCCGAGGTCGAACTGTTCGACCGCTTCCTCGAGCTCACCGCCGGCCTCACCACGATCCTCGTCTCGCATCGCTTCTCCACGGTGCGCCGCGCCGAGGTGATCGTGGTGCTCGAGGGCGGCCGAGTCGTCGAGCGCGGCGGTCACGACGAGCTGCTCGCCGCAGGCGGCCGCTACGCGCGGCTGTTCAACCTGCAAGCGGCGCGATTCCGCGACACGGGAGAGGTGACGGCGTGAAGCGCGCCGGGCTGTGGCCCGCGCTGCGCATGATGGTGGGGCTCACCTGGCAGGCCCACCCGGCCGGCGCGGTCGCGCAGGTCGGGCTGAACCTGCTCAACGCCTTCGGCTTCGTCGTGCAGTCCTACGGCGTGAAGTTGCTGGTCGACGCGGCCGTAGCGGGGGACGCCGGCCGCGCTGCGCGCGGCGTCGCGCTCATCGCAGGGCTGAGCGCGGTGGGCCGCGCCGCGAACAACCTCGGCTTCCGTTACCTAGCGACGCTCCAGGAGCGCACTGACCTCCTGCTCGACGAGCGCATCATGACGCTGGCGGCGAGCGTCCCGACCCTCGAGCACCACGAGCACCCGGAGTACGCCGACGAGATCGAACTGCTGCGCCAGCAACGCGGTGCGCTCAGCCAGGTGCTGGCCGCGCTCCTGGCGTTCCTCGGCGTGCTGCTGCGGTCGGTGTTCACGCTCGGGCTCCTGGCCACCCTGCATCCCGCGCTCCTGGCGCTGCCGCTGTTCGCGCTGCCGTCGTTGTGGACCGCGGCGCGGGGCACCAAGATCGAACTCGACATGGACGAGGCGCTGGCCGAGCCGTACCGGCGTATGCAGCACCTCTTCACCCTGAGCACGACCGCAGGCCCGAGCAAGGAGCTGCGGGTTTTCGGTCTGGAGCACGAGCTGGTGAGCCGATACGGCGACGAGTGGCGCCGCGTCGTGCGCACTTCCGTGCGGGCGACGCGGCGCATCGCCGTGCTCCAGACGCTGGGCTGGCTGGCGTTCGGGGTCGGGTTCGCGGCGGCCATCGCGCTCGTGGCCGTTCGCACCCTCGAGGGCGACGGCACGCCCGGCGACATCGCGCTGACCTTCGCGCTCGCCGGGCAGGTGAACGGTCTGGCCAACGGCGCCGCGGGCATCACCGGCTTCCTGGTGCGCTCGGTGCGTGTCGCCGGGCATCTCGTCTGGCTCAACGAGTACGCGGCATCGCGCAACGCGCCGCCCGCCGATCCGGCTCCCGCGCCGTCGCGCCTGGAACGCGGAATCGCCCTCGAGCGCGTGTCGTTCTCGTACCCGGGCACCGATGCGACGGTGCTCGACGGCCTCTCCGCGCACCTTCCCGCCGGAGCGGTGGTGGCGGTCGTGGGCGAGAACGGCGCCGGCAAGACGACGCTCGTCAAGCTGCTGTGCAAGCTCTACGACCCGACCGCCGGGCGCATTACCGCCGACGGGGTCGACATCGCGCGCATCCCGCACGCCGAGTGGCGGGCGCAGGCGTCGGGCGGGTTCCAGGACTTCGCCCGCTTCGAGTTTCTCGCCCGCGAGACCGTCGGCGTCGGTCATCTCGACTCGATCGACTCGGAGGACGCGGTGCGCGACGCGCTCGAGCGGGCGTCGGCCGCCGACGTGGTCGAGCGACTCGACAGCGGTCTCGCTACACAGCTCGGGCGCTCGTACACGGAAGGTGCGGAGCTGTCGGGCGGCCAGTGGCAGAAGCTCGCGCTGGGCCGGTCGATGATGCGCGCCGACCCGGTGCTGCTCGTGCTCGACGAGCCCACCGCCGCGCTCGACGCAGAGGCCGAGCACGCGCTGTTCGAGCGCTACGCCGGCGCGGCGCGGCGGGCGGCGTCGAGCACCGGGGGCATCACCGTCCTCGTCTCCCACCGATTTTCCACCGTGCGCATGGCCGACCTCATCCTCGTGCTCGAGGCCGGCCGTCTTGTCGGCGCGGGATCGCACGCCGAGTTGATCGCGCAGGGCGGGCTCTACGCCGAGCTGTACGAGCTACAGGCCCGCGCCTACCGCTGACCTCGGCCTCCGCTTGACCTGAACTGCGGTTCAACTGCCATCCTCTCGGTATGCAGATGGACTTCTCGCACTGGATGGCGCTCGAAAGCGCGATGGGCGACACGCCGCGTCGCAAGATCAGCGTCGCCACGCTTAAGCGCGTCGCCACGTTCGCCAAGCCCCACCGGCGCGCGTTGATCGCGTTCATGGTCCTGTCCGTCGCGCTGGCCGTGCTCACGGTGGCGACGCCCGTACTGGCCGGCCAGGTGGTCGACGAGATCACGAGCGGGCGCGACGAGTCGCGCGTCATCGCGCTGGCGCTGGCGATCGCCGGCGTCGCCGTGCTCGACGCCTTCGTCGGCATTGCCGAGCGGTGGCAGTCGGCCAAGATCGGCGAGGGAATCATCCTCGACCTGCGCCGCGCCGTGTTCGCCCACGTGCAGCGCATGCCCGTGGCTTTCTTCACCCGCACGCGCACCGGCGCGCTCGTGAGCCGTCTGAACAACGACGTCATCGGCGCGCAGCGCGCGTTCACCTGGACGTTGTCCGGCGTCGTCAGCAACTTCATTGCCCTCGTGTTGACACTGGCGGTGATGCTGAGCCTGTCGTGGCAGATCACGCTGCTCGCGCTCGTACTGCTCCCGGTGTTCGTGATCCCGGCCCGGCGCATGGGCAGCCGCCTCGGGCACCTCGAGCGTGAGGCCGCCGATCACAACTCGGCCATGACCACGCAGATGACCGAGCGTTTCTCCGCGCCCGGCGCCACCCTGGTGAAACTGTTCGGCCGGCCCGACCGCGAAGTCGACGAGTTCGGCGCGCGCGCCGGGCGCGTCGCCGAGATCGGCGTGCGCACCGCGATGGGCCAGTGGGTGTTCCTCGCCGCGCTGGCGTCGGTGTCAGCGCTCGCCCTCGCCCTCGTCTACGGCCTGGGTGGCTGGCTGGCGCTGCGCGGCCGCCTCGACCCGGGCACGGTCGTCACCCTCTCCCTGCTCCTGGCGCGGCTCTACGCGCCCCTCACCGCGCTGGCGAGCGCGCGCGTCGACGCCATGTCCGCGCTCGTCAGCTTCGAGCGCGTCTTCGAGGTGCTCGACCTCGAGCCGCTCATCGCCGAGAAGCCCGATGCGGTCGTCGTGCCCGCCGGCCCGGCGGCGGTGGAGTTCGACGATGTGCGCTTCTCGTACCCGTCGGCCGACAAGGTGTCGCTGGCGTCGCTCGAGGAGGTGGCGACGCTCGACAGCCGCGGCGGCGCCGAAGTGCTGCACGGCGTGTCGTTCCGCGTGGAGCCCGGCCAGCTCGTGGCGTTGGTGGGTACGTCGGGCAGCGGCAAGTCGACCATCGCGTCGTTGCTGCCGCGGCTGTACGACGTCGACAGCGGCGCCGTGCGCCTCGGCGGCGTCGACGTCCGCGACCTCACGTTCGACTCGATCCGCTCGACGCTCGGCCTGGTTACCCAGGACGGGCATCTGTTTCACGACACGGTGCGCGAGAACCTGCGCTTCGCCCGGCCCGATGCAACCGACGAGGAGCTGTGGTCGGTGTTGCGCGAGGCGCGCCTCGGTGCGCTGATCGAAGCGCTCCCGGACGGGCTCGACACCGTGGTGGGCGAGCGCGGCTACCGCTTCTCCGGCGGCGAGCGCCAGCGCCTCACCATCGCCCGCATCCTCCTCGCCCGGCCGCGCATCGTGGTGCTCGACGAGGCCACCGCCCATCTCGACTCGACGTCTGAGGCCGACGTGCAGCTCGCGCTCGGCCGCGCCTTGGAGGGACGCACCGCCATCGTCATCGCCCACCGGCTCTCGACCGTGCGCGACGCCGATCAGATCCTCGTCATCGAAGCCGGCCACGTGGTCGAGCGCGGCACCCACAGCGAGTTGCTCGCCGCCGGTGGCCGCTACACGCAGCTGTATCAGACCCAGTTCGAGGACTCGCCGGCCGCGGCCGGCGCCGACGTCGCCTGAAGGTCGGGGGCGTACGCGCTCGATGGGAGGGCTCGCCGTCTCACGTCGCCGAAGGCGTCGCTGCCCTACGATGGCCGGCGTTCGTTCCGACACCGAAGGGGACTCTGTTGTGACGACACTACGCAAACGTGTGATCGCTGTACTGGTCGGCGTTGGCCTCATCGTCACCGCGGGAAGCGTGTCCGCTCCCGTCGCCCAGGCCAGCCAGTGCGACGAGACCGACTGCGTCACCAACGTGGTCGACGCCGCGGTCTGCGTCGTCGTGCACGCCAAGCAATACAAGGAATACCTCGGCCGCTGCCTGACCCAACTCACCTAGGTCGCTCGCGTCCCTAGCGGGCGGTCATGCCTCCGTCGACGACGAACTCCGAGCCGGTGCAGTAGCTCGACTCGTCCGACAGCAGGAACAGCACGACCTGGCCGACCTCGTTCGCCTCGGCCAGGCGTCCCATCGGGATGCTCTCGCGCACCCGCTCCTCGACCTCCGCGCCGAACTGCGAGATCACCTCATACATCGGCGTGTCGATGATCCCGGGGTGCACGCTGTTGACGCGCACGCCGAGCGCGGCCAGCTCCATCGCCGCCACCTTGGTCATGCCGCGGACGGCGAACTTCGACGCGGTGTAGGCGATCGTGCCCTGCGAGCCGACGAGCCCGGCCACCGACGAGATGTTCACGATCGACCCCGAGCCCTGCCCGGCCAGCGCGGGCGTGACCGCCTTCATCCCCAGGAACACGCCGATCTGGTTGATGCGGATGACGCGCTCGTACTCCTCGGCCGACGTCATGACCATCGGCAGGATGACGAAGACCCCGGCGTTGTTCACCAGACCATCGAGGCGACCGAACTCGTCGAGCGCGGTGGCCACCGCCGCGTCCCAGTCGGCCTCTTGGGTGACGTCGAGGTGGACGTAGCGCGCCGCGGCGCCGAGCTCCTCGGCGACGGCCTTGCCTTCGTCGTCGAGCACGTCGCCGAGTACAACCGACGCGCCCTCGTCCACACACAGCCGCGCCTCGGCCGCGCCCTGCCCGCGCGCGCCGCCGCTGATCAGGACGACCTTGCCCTCGACCCTGCCCCCCACGGCGCTACGCCTTCTCGAGGTGGCGGAAGTCGAGGTGACCGATCTCCTCGCCGTTCTCGAACAGGACGCGGTAGCGCAACCAGTTCAGCCCGTTGGCGAGGATCACCTTGCCTTTGGTACCCGCGGGCACGCTGGGCAGGTCGACCGTCGAGCGAACCTTGTCGAGGTACTTCAGCTTCAGGCCGGTGAGGTCCTCGGTCGCGTACTTGTGGGGCGAATACGTGCGCACCCGGCGACTCTACGCCGGGACCCGAGTAGCGCTACGCGCCGGAGGCGCCGGCTTCGTCGAGGGCTTGCGTGAACGTGTTCCAGCCGAGGGTCGCGCACTTGATGCGCACGGGAAACTTCACGACGCCCTGGAGCGCTTCGAGGTCGCCGAGCTTGACCTCGGGTTCCGGCTCAACCTCGACCGCGCCGTCGCCGTCGAGGCGCTGCTCGTGGATCGACATGAGGCCCTTGAACGCGCGCACGATCGCCCGCGCCTCGTTGACGGTCTTGCCCTTCACCGCCGCGGACATCATCGACGCCGAGCTCTGGCTGATCGAGCAGCCCTGACCGTTGATGCGGATGTCGTCGACCGTGCCGTCGTCGACGCGCACGTACACCACGATCTCGTCACCGCACAGGGGGTTGAAGCCCTCGACCCGAGTGGCCGGCGGCACGTCGAGCTCGCCCCGGTTCCGCGGCGTGCGGTAGTGGTCGAGGATGATCTCGCGGTAGAGGTCTTCGAGTCCGGCCATGACGATCCTTGGTTAGTAGAACAGCTTGTCGGCTTCGGCCAGCGCGTCGATGAGCGCGTCGACGTCGGCGGCGTCGTTGTAGACGTAGAACGAGGCGCGGGCGGTGGCGCTGACCTTGAGGCAGCGCATCAGCGGTTTCGCGCAGTGGTGGCCGGCGCGCACGCACACACCGTGCTGGTCGAGGACCTGCGCGAGGTCGTGGGGGTGGACGTCCTTGTACGCGAACGACAGCACACCGGCGCGCGCCGCGGGATCGCCCGGGCCGTGGATGATCAAATCGTCGCCGTACCGGTCGCGGAGCTGCTCCATCGCATAGGTCGTGAGCTCGAGCTCGTGGGCCCGCACCGCGTCCATGCCGATCGCTTCGAGGTAGTCGACGGCCGCGCCGAGGCCGACCGCTTCCGCGATCGGCGGTGTGCCGGCCTCGAACTTCCACGGCACGTCGTTGGTCTCGAATCCGTCGAGGCGCACGTCGCGGATCATCTCGCCGCCGCCAAGGAACGGCGGCATGGCTTCGAGCAACTCGCGCTTGGCCCACAACCCGCCGATGCCCGTGGGGCCGAGCATCTTGTGGCCGGTGAAGCCGAACGCGTCGCAGCCGAGCGCGTTCACGTCCGTCGCGATGTGCGGCGCCGACTGGGCGCCGTCCACGAACACCACCGCGCCCGCGGCGTGCGCGGCGTCGGCGATCTGGCGTACGGGGTTGAGCGTGCCGAGCACATTGGACGCCGCGGTGATCCCGACGAAGCGGGCGCCGTCGAGCTTGGCGTCGAGGTCGGAGAGGTCGAGGCGCCCGTCGTCGTCGACGCGGAGGTAGCGCAGCTCGACGCCGAGTTGCGGCGCCAGCATGAGCCACGGCACCAACATCGAGTGGTGCTCCATTTCGGTAAGGAGCACGGCGTCACCGGCCTTCAAGTTGGCGCGGCCCCAGCTCTGCACGAACAGGTTCACGGCCTCGGTGACGTTCTTGGTGAAGACGATCTCGTCCTCGCGCCCGCCGAGGAAACGGGCGACCTTGCGGCGGCCGCCCTCGAAGCGCGCGGTGGCTTCCTCGGCGATGGCGTACACGCCGCGGTGGACATTCGCGTGCGTGGTCTCGTAGTAGTCCTGCATGGCGTCGAGCACGGACGCCGGCTTCTGCGACGACGACGCCGAGTCCAGGTAGACGAGCCGCGGTCCGCCGCCCGGACGCTCGCGGTCGAGGATGGCGAAGTCCTTGCGGACGACGGCGGCATCGAGCGTGGCCTTCATGTGGCCAGCCCGCGGATCGTCCGGGCGTTCACTTCCACGCCTCGTAGCCCTCGGTCTCGAGCTTCAACGCCAGCTCGGGCCCGCCGCTGTCCACGATCCGGCCGCCGAGCAACAGATGCACCCGGTCGGGCGCGAGCTCGTCGAGGATGCGCTGGTAGTGGGTGATCAGCACGACGCCCAGATCGGGCCGGTTCTCGCGCACCTGGCGCACGCCACGGGCGACCACGCGCAGCGCGTCGATGTCGAGCCCCGAGTCGGTCTCGTCGAGGATGGCGACCTCGGGCTCGAGGATCGCCATCTGGAGGATCTCGTTGCGCTTCTTCTCGCCGCCGGAGAACCCCTCGTTCAGGTAGCGGTCGCCGAAGCTCGGGTCCATGTCGAGCTTCTTCATCCAGTCCATGATCGACAGGCGCAGCTCGAGCACCGACAGGTCGATGCCTTTGCGGGCCGACAGCGCCTGGCGGAGGAACTGGATGATGGGGACGCCCGCGATCTCCTCCGGGTACTGGAAGGCGAGGAACATGCCGGCCTTGGCGCGCACGTCGGTGGCCCAGTCGGTGACGTCGTCGCCCTTGAACAGGATGCGACCCGACGTGACCTCGTAATCGCTGTTGCCGAGGAGCGCGTTGGCGAGCGTCGACTTGCCCGAGCCGTTGGGGCCCATGATGGCGTGGATCTCACCGGGCTGGACCTCGAGATCGAGGCCGCGCAGGATGGGGGTGCCTGCGACGCTGACGTGCAGGTCTTCGATCGTCAGGAGCGCGCCCACGGGGCCATGCTATTACCACTACGGCCGTAGTGGAAATGCGGGACGGGTGCGGCGCCATAGCCTTCCGGGGTGGCCGAGCCCTGGACGTTCGCGGGTGCACCGCCGTCGCTCGGTGGCGGCGCCGCGGGTGCCGTCTCACTGATCGAAGGCTCCAGCTTCTGCATCTCCTCGGCCGCGGGCGACATCGACGCCCGTTCACCGCACGGGCTGTTCTTTCGCGACACGCGCGTCATAAGCCGCTTGGAACTGCGCCTGAACGGCGTGAGCCCCGAGACGCTGGCGACGACCGTCACCGCGCCGTTCGCGGCGTCGTTCGCGGCGCGCGGCAGGCCGCGGCCCGGCCATGCGGACGCGACCGTGATGGTGTTCCGCCGCCGGTGGGTGGGGCGCGGTCTGCGCGAGGACATCGAGATCCGCAACCTCGGCGTCGAGCCCGCGTACTGCCAAGTGGAGCTGGCGGTCGATGCCGACTTCGCCGACCTGTTCGAGGTGAAGGAAGGGCGCGCCGGAGACGCGGGCGGCCACACCCGGGCCGAGGACGACGGCGGGCTGGTGTTCGAGCACCGACGCGGTGAGAGCACACGGGGTGTGCGGGTTCGCTTCACGACGCCGGGCGTACTGACCGCCGACGGCGCGCGGTGGGAGGCGATCATCCCCGCGCACGGGACGTGGTCGTTGGGGGTGGGCGTTTCGGTGTGCCTCGACGGCCAGGAGATCGCGCCGCGCTTCGTGCCCGGCGAGCCCGTCGAACGCGCCGCTCCCGGCGAGCGTCTGGCGCGGTGGCGGGCGGGCGCGCCGACCGTGGAGTCCGATTACCGCCACCTCGCGGCTGTGGTGGCGTCGGGCGTCGAGGATCTCGGCGCGCTGCGCATGTTCGACCCGGAGTTCCCCGAGCGCACCGTGGTCGCCGCCGGCGCGCCGTGGTTCATGACGCTGTTCGGACGCGACTCGCTGATCACCGCGTGGATGGCGCTGCTGGCCGACCCCGACCTCGCGCTCGGCGTGCTGCACACCCTGGCGCGCTTTCAGGGTACCGACGTCGATCCGCGCACCGAGGAGGAGCCCGGGCGGATCCTGCATGAGATGCGCTTCGGCGAGGCGGCGTCGTTGTCGCTCGGCGGCGGAAGCATTTACTACGGCACGGCCGACGCCACGCCGCTGTTCGTCATTCTGCTCGGCGAGCTGCGGCGCTGGGGCCTCGCGGCCGAGGCGGTCGACGCGCTGCTCCCGCACGCGCAGGCGGCGATGGCGTGGATCGAGCACTTCGGCGACCGGGACGGCGACGGTTACGTCGAGTATCAGCGCACGAGCGACCGCGGCCTGGCCAACCAGGGATGGAAGGACTCGTGGGACGGCATCCAGTTCGCCGACGGAACCCTGCCTCGTGGACCTATCGCCCTCGCGGAGGTGCAGGGCTACACGTACTCGGCGTCGCTGGCGTGGTCGTACTTCCTCGCCGAGCGCGGCGAGCACGACGAGGCGACCCGGTGGAGGACCCGCGCCGCGGAGCTGAAGCGCCGGTTCGACGAGGACTTCTGGCTCGACGACAAGCAGTGCTTCGCCGTCGCGCTCGACGGCGACAAGCGCCCTGTCGACACGGTCGCGTCGAACCAGGGCCACTGTCTGTGGACGGGACTTGTTGCGCCGGAGAAGGCCGCAGCGGTGGCGCGTGCGCTGCTGTCGCCCGAGATGTTCTCGGGGTGGGGGATCCGGACGATGTCGTCGGCCAGCGCGGGTTACAACCCGATCGGGTACCACACCGGCACCGTTTGGCCGCACGACAACGCCATCGTCGTCGCCGGGCTGATCCGCTACGGGTTCACGTCCGAAGCGCACAGTGTTATTGCCGCGGTGCTCGACGCCGCGGTCGCCAAGGGCAACCGGCTGCCCGAGTTGTTCTCGGGGCTCGACCGCGCCGACTTCGCGTCGGTGGTGCCGTATCCCACATCGTGCTCGCCGCAGGCGTGGGCGGCGGCGAGCCCACTCGCGTTCGTGCGCTCGCTGCTGCGCCTCGACCCGTGGGTGCCGCACGGCAAGGTGTGGCTGGCGCCCGACCTGCTGCCGGGCATGGACCGCCTCACCGTGTCGAACATCCCGCTCGCCGGCGGCCGCGTGACGATCTCGGTCGACGACGGCAACGTCAAGGTCGACGGCCTCCCCGCCGGCATCGAACTCGTCACCGAACCCCGCGAGCCCCTCACCCGCCAGTAGGGGGCTTTTCCGGGCTAGCCCGTTACCCTCCGGAGCCCCCCGTAGTTGTCCAGGC
>Ga0183260_10001688_pt1 | contig 18374 bp, 15 predicted proteins | sample AntDrymUQ4972206_2_FD_129768 | JGI IMG/M metagenome (GOLD analysis project Ga0183260, IMG submission 129768) | Polar desert sand microbial communities from Dry Valleys, Antarctica - metaG UQ497 (22.06) (version 2) (version 2) | ecosystem: Environmental > Terrestrial > Soil > Desert | place...
TCGTCGCTTTGGTGCGGGTGAGCTCACGTCGCTGCGTAGAACGGTGCTGGCCGACGATCCGGCACGCCCGCCGTTTCGACATGTGGAAGCGGTCTTGCAGCATCACGACCGCGTTCCGTCGGCGCGACGGGCTCAGAAGTTTCCCTTCGCAACCTCGCGCAGGGCATCGATCTCGAGCTCCTTGTCGGCAACTATCCGCTTCAGACGCGTGTTCTCGTGGGCCAGTTCTTTGAGGCGCTTGGCGTCGTTGGCCTTGAGCCCGCCGAACTGCTTGCGCCACCGGTGATGGGTCTGCTCGGAGATCTCGAGGTGCTTTGAGACCACGGGTACCTGCTTGCCTTCGGCCAGGAGCCGGGCGGCCTCCCTCAGCTTGCGCACGATCTGGTCTGGCGTGTGCTTGCGACTGTGTCTGAGGGCGCAATTGATCGCCCGGCCAGGCTTCGAGGGACACCGAAACAGCCCTTGACCTACAGTTCTATTCGAGCGGGCGACCGGGGTCGAACCGGCGACCTCCACCTTGGCAAGGTGGCGCTCTACCAACTGAGCCACGCCCGCAAGGCTCCGACCTTACTGGATCAGGCTACTTGATCGCACCTCTCAACGCCCGCTGCTGCCGAAGCCCCCTGCACCTCGTTCGGTTGGGGGCAGCACATCTCTGACCTCGAGCTCGACGCTCTCGATCCGCTGGACGACGAGCTGGGCGATCTTGTCTCCCCTGTTGATGTAGATGGGCTCCCCGAAGTCGAGGTTGACCAGGACAACCTTAAGCTCGCCCCGATAGCCCGAGTCGATCAGGCCCGGCGAGTTGGCGATGCCAAGACCCTCCTTGAGTGCCCGCCCGGAGCGGGGCAGGACCAAGCCGGCGTAGCCGGGGGGTATTGCAACCGCCACGCCCGTAGGCACGAGCGCGCGCTCTCCCGGCTTCAGCGTGACGGCCACAGCCGCCACCAGGTCCAGTCCGGCGTCGCCCGTGTGGGCGTAGGAGGGCGGGTGAAGCCCAGGATCGAGCAGCCTAGTGGGAAGTTTCATCCCACCTCCTTGGGCGGGGAACGCTTGAGCAGGAGGCCGAGCTCGCGCTCGAAGTCGTCGAGCTCCTGAAAATCCTTGTAGACGGAAGCGAAGCGCAGGTAGGCGACCTCGTCGAGCGAGCGCAGACGCTCCAGGACGTTGCGACCGATCTCAGCGGAGGGCAATGGACGACGTCCCTCGGCCCGGGCCGCTTCCTCGACGTCCTCGGCGATCGCCTCGATCTCAGCTTGGGTCACGGGACGATTCTTGCAGGAACGCCGGATGCCCTCCACGATCTTTGCCCGGTTGAAGGGCTCTTCGCCACCCGAGCGCTTGACTACAATGACCGGCACCTCCTCGGGCCGCTCGAAGGTCGTATAGCGGCGCCCGCACGACAGACATTCCCGCCGCCTCCTGATCGCCCGGCGCTCTTCGGCCGTGCGAGAGTCGACGACCTTGTCCTCGAGGCCCTCGCAGTAGGGGCAGCGCACCTAGACGGCTTCGGCGTCGCGTCGCAACCGGCGTAGCTGCTCTCTTAGCTCCTGGACGCTCGCCTGATAGGCGGAGACATCGGGCTCCGCCGGGCGAGACCCCGGCCCGGCCTGCTCGCCGCACAAGGGACAGCAGGCGCCCTCCTGGCTCAGGTGCGCACCGCACTCACGGCAGCGCCTGGCCATGTTCTAAGAGCACCCGCTCGTAGAGCCGCACGAAGGACAGGCAAAGCAGGAGCCTGCCGGCTGCATCTGCACTCCGCAGGTACCGCAGAAGGGCATCGACCCCGCATGTGCGTCGGCGACCGCGCCGAGGACTATGACACCCTCGCCCTGACCGCCGCCGTTCGAGTTTCCGTTGCCGTTTCCGTTGCCTGAGTCGCCGGACAGCTTCGATTCGATCTCGCCCTGGCGCTCACCTGCGGTCCTGATGTTGAGCCGGTGACGGTCCTCTGCTTTCAGGTAGTCGAGCGCCAGCAACCTAAAGACGTAGTCGAGAATCGAAGTGGCAATTCGGAAGTCGGGGTCGTCGGTCATTCCCGAGGGCTCGAAGCGGGTGTTCACGAACTGCTTGACGTAGGCCGACAATGGAACTCCGTACTGCAGGCCCATCGAGATCGAGATCGCAAACGCGTCCATGATTCCGGCGAGGGTCGAGCCCTGCTTGGCGACCTTCAGGAAGATCTCGCCCACAGTCCCATCGGGGAACTCCCCGGTGGTGAGGTAACCCTCGGTGTCGGCTACGCGGAACTTGAACGTGCGCCCGGACCTTTTCTTGGGCAGGCGGCGACGCACGGGCTCCGGTGAGGAGGCGGCCGGGCTCTTCGAGTCCTCCTTCTTGGAGACGGACAGAGGCTGGCCAACCTTGCAGTTGTCACGGTAGAGAGCAAGTGCCTTGATCCCCAACCGCCAGCCCTCGACGTACACACGTTCGACATCTTCAACGGAGAATTCCTCCGGCACATTGACGGTCTTGCTGATCGCACCGGACAGGAAGGGCTGCGCCGCCGCCATCATCTTGAGGTGACCGAGGTAGCTGATAGAACGCTCGCCCATGGCCGTGTCGAACACGTCCATGTGCTCCTCGTGCAGATGAGGCGCTCCAATGACATGAGAGTTCTCGTCGATATAGGCGATGATGTCGACGATCTGCTCGTCGTTGTAGCCGAGCTTGCGCAGAGCTCGGGGCACCGTCTGATTCACGATCGACATGGTGCCGCCGCCGACGAGCTTTTTGACCTTCTTGAGGGCGAGGTCGGGCTCGATGCCGGTGGTGTCGCAATCCATGAGCAATCCAATGGTGCCCGTAGGCGCGAGAACGGTGGCTTGTGAGTTGCGATATCCGTGCTTATTGCCTAGCTTCAGCGCTTCGTCCCAGGCCCGGCGGGCCGCTTGCACCAGGTCATCCGTTGCGAGCGCGTCGGGAATCTGGTAGGCCGCGTCACGGTGTTTGTTCATCACCCGCAACATCGGGTCGCGGTTCTGCGCAAAGGCATCGAACGCTCCCACGCGCTTGGCGATCTTGGCCGAGGTTGCATAACAGTGCCCGGTCATCAGGGCCGTAATAGCCCCCGCCCATGCCCGGCCCTCGTCCGAATCGTAGGCGAGTCCCTCCGACATCAACAGCGCCCCGAGGTTCGCGTAGCCCTGGCCGAGCTGGCGCATCCGATGGGAGTTGTCCGTGATCTTGTCGGTCGGATAGGAGGCGAAGCCGACTGATATCTCCTGCGCCAGGAACATGATCTCGACCGCGTGCTTGTAGCCGTCGATGTCGAAGTGGCCCTGCTCGTCGATGAACTCGAGCAGATTCAAGCTCGCCAGGTTGCAGGATGAGTTGTCGACATGAACGAACTCACTGCATGGGTTACTTGCGGTGATTGGGCCCGAGTTCGGGCATGTGTGCCAGTCGTTGATCGTCGTGTCGTACTGCATGCCCGGGTCGGCGCAATCCCACGCGGCCTGGGCGATATCGCGGAACAGGTCCCGGGCCGGCAGCGTCTCGAGCGTCTCGCCGGTGGTCACGGCCTTGAGCTCCCACTCGGCCCCCTCGAGCACTGCGTTCATGAACTCGTCGGTGACGCGCACCGAGTTGTTGGCGTTCTGATACTGGATCGAATGCGAGTCCTTGCCGTCGAGGTCCATGTCAAAGCCGGCCTCCCGCAGCGCCCGGGCCTTGCGCTCCTCGAGCGCCTTGCACCAGATGAAGTTCTTGATGTCGGGATGATCGACGTTGAGAACGACCATTTTGGCCGCGCGCCGGGTGGCGCCGCCCGACTTGATCGTGCCGGCCGAGGCGTCCGCCCCCCGCATGAACGACACCGGTCCGGACGCGGTCCCGCCCGAGCGCAGGTGCTCCTTGGAGGAACGGAGCTTGGAGAGGTTAAGCCCCGAGCCGGAGCCGTGCTTGAAGATGGTGCCCTCCTCGACGTACCAGTTGAGGATCGAACTCATCTCGTCCTCGACCGAGAGGATGAAACAGTTGTGTACCCGCAGGTTGGCCGACAGGTACTCACCGCTTTCGGTCTGGATGTCGAAGACGGGCATCTCGCCGAGAATCTCGATGCGTTCGATCTCCAGCTGCTTGGTCGAACGCGCGGGGACTCCCTCGATAGTAAGGCTGTGCTGGAGCTTGGCCCTCTTGATGGGGTCGATAAAGTCGATCTCGTCGGCGAAGATCCGACGATCACCCAGAGCTTGAATGGCAAGAGACCAGCATCCTTTGCGATCCCTTCTCTCATCGCGCTTGAAACGGACTCGTGCGCAGATTCCGAAACGCAACAGCAGGTGCTGGAGCCCTCGCACCAACTCTTCCGAGATCATGTCAAGAGCTATGCGAGCGGAACGATTGCGAATCGAGACGTAGCCTTCAGCCTGAAAAACACTTCGGAGGTATGCGGCGGCGACCGGCAGAGGCGCCGTGAACAGATGCTCGGGAACGGCCATGCTCACTCCGCGGGAGCGAAGTCCCCACCGATCCACAAAAGACTCGAGGCACCTTCCGTAGAGCCTGGTCCGGCGACAATCAAGGTTCGTGTTCAAGGTGGTGACACGCCGCTCATGGCGATGCACGCCCGGGAGGACAGCGTCGAGAGCAGTATTCACCCATTCGAGCTCAGCGTCGTTCACGGTCATGGCCTCGATCGTGAGCGACCTATTGGTTCCCTGGTGCTGTCCCACGAAGCCATCCGACTGCAGCCATCCGGCCAGCGCTGCGGCACTGATCTCTCCGGTGTCGATCTCAGACTCGCCAAACGAGTCGCGCCGGTGCCACTCGAGCGAGTCGCCTGCGCGCAGTTCTCCCGCAGCGACAAAGTGCCCGCAGCGCTCGCCTGTCTTCTTCCACACGACATGATCGGCAGTGACATCGAGCGTGTGCCCGGCTTTGGTGTGGATGCGGAGTACCTCGCGGACACCGTTGGTCTTGACCGCGACCACGCTCGTAATGCCTTCTGCGTCGTAAACCTTGGTGCCGACGGCATTGTCCTCGACGAGCTTTCCAATCGGTATCAGGCCAGCAGGGGTGCTCACCAGGGAGTGATAGGGCTGACAGGCGCTGACTTGCTCTTCCCCCTTCGGCCGCCAGCCGACGTTGAACCACACCGGCGAGTTGAAGGCGGCCTTCTGAGTGACGAGCAGGTGAACGAGCTCGTCCTGGAAGATGCTGGCCTCGGCTTCGTCGCGGAAGTAGCCCCGGCCCAGGCCCTCCTCGGTGTAGCGGTTGGCGACTCGGTCGATCATCTGCTTGACGGAGCGTTCGCGCCGGGGAGTCCCGGGGGAGCCGCGGAAGTACTTCTGGGCGGCGATATTGGTCGCGTTCTGCGACCACTTCTTGGGGACCTCCACGTCTTTCTGCTCGAACGCTACCTGGCCGGTCCGGTAGTTGCGGATGACCGCATCCCGCTGCTCCCACTCGACGTCGTCGTAGGGGTGCCTTCCCTGCTCCGTGAAGCGGCGCGATAACACGAGCTCGTCCGAGGCCGTGACATTCGTGTGAGATCCCTGAGACACGCTCCATACCCCTTTCCGACCAGCGCCCAAGAGAGCTGTGGGCGCCTCACTGATTATCCCAGATCCTGGGTCTCTACACCAGATGTAGTGGTATGGCCCCTGGACCGCCACAATATGTGGGGAAGAACAAGGATGAAATTACGCCTCTGTTGTCGCCGAGTCAAGCCTCCTGAGGCAGAAATGATGGGAAATCCACGAGAACCCCGTGCCTCGGACGAGGGTGGCTCAGCGCGGCAGGCGCAATCGCTGGCCCACCTGCAGAGGGCCGTCGAGAGCGTTGAGATCCACTAGCGCGTCTGCATAGGCGCGCCAGTCAACCCCCAGCGGAGCGTAGCGTTGGGAGAGCTCCCAGAGCGTCTGCCCCGGATTCACCACGACGACGGCCGGCGCCCCGGGCCGCGACCCGGTGGTGAAGTGCTGAGGGCGAGTGGAGGACCACAACATCAGAACCAGGACCACCGCCACGAGAGCCGGCGCCAGCACTCTCGTGGCGGCGTGCCTGAGTCGCCCGGCCGAAGCCGGGAGTCTGTAGACGACGGCCTCCTCCCCCGAGGAGACAAGATCATGACTGCGGAGCGCCATCGCGCACCCCCTCTGTCGTGGCCGCAACTCTCGCTGTGGTTCCGGCACCTTTCGGAGGACGGTAGCGAGGGGGTGTGACACCAGACCTCGAGCCGCTCCCCTTCCTCACCTCGCCCCCCCAATTCCGCCCGAACGCATGTTCGATATGCTAGAACGAACATACGTTCGCATGCAAGTGCCGATATCGAACAAACGTTCCCCCGGGTCCGGCGGGTCGCGTTACAGTGGCGGCACAGGTTGCTCGGGCCCGAAGTCAGGCGAGACGGCGACACCCAGCGAGGGAGAGTGACTCAGATGGCGGAAGGGCTAACGGAGCGCCAGCGACAAACGCTCGGCTACATCGCCGAGGCGATCGCTCACAAGGGCTATCCGCCGTCTGTGCGAGAGATCTGCACCGCCCTCGGCCTCGCCTCCAGCTCGACGGTGCACTCTCACCTCCAGGCCCTGCAGCGCAAGGGCTATCTGCGCATCGACCCTACGAAGCCGCGTGCAATCGAGCTGCGGTTCGATCCCGATACGGGGCTGGCTCGCGAGCGGCGCCCCAGTCGCTCGGTACCGCTGTTGGGCCGGATCGCGGCCGGCGCACCGATCGTGGCCGAGGAGAACGTCGAGGAGGTCTACCCGCTGCCGGCCGACCTCGTCGGCGACGGCAACATCTTCATGCTCGAGGTATCCGGGGACTCCATGATCGATGCCGGGATCCTGGATGGCGACTATGTGATCGTCCGCCAGCAGCCGACTGCGCACTCGGGACAGATCGTGGCCGCAATGGTGCCCAACGAGTATTCGGACGCACCCGAGGCGACGATCAAGACCATCCGTCATCGCGGCTCGGCGGTTTGGCTCGAGCCGGCCAACCCGAATCTGGAGCCGTTCGAGGCGCCCCAGGGGACCGAGGTGCTGGGCCGGGTAGTGGGGGTCCTGAGAACGCTCTGAGCTCCCGCCGAGCCAAGCTCGACGCAAAACTGCTTCCCCCTTATGCTCCATCCCTTCGTGCGAAGAGACGAGGGGGAGTGTGAGAGCCATGGCGAAAAGGGCGGCGATCCTCCTGGCAACACTCTTGCTTGCTTTGACGACCGTACCGGTCGGCGGCGCGCAGACAATCAATGACGAGAGACCCAATGTGTTGTTGATCATCACTGATGATCAACGGGAAAGCACATTAAAGAACATGCCTATCACTCGATACTGGATGAAGGAAGGCGGAACGCTCTTCGCCCGCGCGTTTGCGACGACGCCTTTGTGCTGTCCATCACGGGCCTCGATCTTCACAGGCCGTTACGCGCACAATCATCTGGTTCGCAACAACAGCGCCACCTCCGAGCTCGATCAGAGTACAACGGTGCAACGCCATCTGCACCGAGCTGGTTACCGAACAGCCATCTTCGGCAAGTACCTCAACGGATGGCCCATCGATAGGCCACCTCCTCACTTCGACGAGTGGGCTACATTTGGCGCCAGCAGGTCTCACTACTACGACGGAGAGTGGAACGTGAACGGGTCGGTCCGACCCGTTCACCGATATTCCACCAGTTACATCAAGCGCCGAGCGGTCGATTTTCTCAAGTCCTCCGAGAAGGCGGACGAGCAGCCGTGGTTCTTGCTTGTGTCCACAGCCGCCCCGCATGGGCCCGCCATCGCAGAGCCTTCACACGCAGGCGCACCTGTTCCCGAGTGGACAACAAACCCTGCCATTGACGAAGAGGACCGCACCGACAAACCGCCATTCGTGCAGGAGCAGAGCGCCCCTCTGTGGAGGTCGCGCTCGGCGCGACGGTCACAGCTTCGGACTCTGTTGTCCGTAGACGACCTCGTTGGCCGTGTTTTCAGAAAGCTGAAGGCAATCGACGACAAGCGCAACACGCTGGTCATATACATGTCAGACAACGGCTATCTCTGGGGCGAGCACGGACTGTCCGGCCCGGGAATATCGAAGCGGCCTCCCTATTCGGAATCGGTGGCTATCCCGCTGCTCATGAGATGGCCCGATCACTTCAGCGCAGGTAGGGTGGACACAGGCTTGGTCGCCAACATCGACATCGCTCCGACGATCCTCCAAGCGGCCCAGGTCGTTCCGGGCCCCAGGTTTCGCCCTGATGGACGGTCGCTCCTGGAAAAGAGAGCGCGCGATCGACTCCTACTCGAGTACTGGGTGGATATCGGCCGAACTCCCACCTGGGCGTCGTTGCGAACGAAGACCTATCAATACATCGAGTACTACGCTGAGGACGGCCTCACTCCGGTCTTCAAAGAGTACTACGACTTAAAACAAGATCCCTGGCAGCTCGAAAACCTTCTCGGCGACCCGGATCCCCTCAACGACCCTGCAATAAGCGAAGCTGCAAGGCAGCTCGACTTGGACCGCCGCTGTTCGGGTTCCTCGTGCCCCTGAAGCCGGCCAGGCAGGGCCCAGATGAGCTCGACTATTCCCCGATTTGAGCGCCTCTCGGCGCGGTTTTCCGCGCTCTCAGTCCCCCAAAAGTCCGCTCGCTACCGCTCGACTCTTGTTCCCGCTACAACTGGGAGAGATAGGGGCGGACCTCACCGAGCAAACCGGGGGCGAGACGGGCCACGACATGGACGCCGTTCTCGGTATAGGTTTCCTTAACCACCTCTGCCTCCTCGTGAAGGCGGGCGACCACATCGCCCCGCTCGAACGGTACGTCCAACGAGACTTCGATACTCAGGCGCGACAGTTCCTCCGCCACGCGCGCCAAGAGATCGGTCTGTCCCCGCTGCCTGGCGGCGGAACAGAACACTGCCTCTGGATGTCGAGCCTGGAGCATCGCCAGCTCGGGCGCAGGGAGAAGATCGATCTTGTTCATGACAATTACGCTGGGTTTTTCCGCCACGCCGATCTCCTTCAGAACCATCTCAACCGCAGAGATCTGACGCGCCGGCGCTCTGCTCGCATCGACGATGTGTAGCAGGAGGTCGGCCTCGCCGACCTCTTCGAGCGTGGAATTGAACGCCTCTACGAGCTGGTGAGGCAGCTTCTGCACGAAGCCGACCGTGTCGGTGATGAGAGCGTCCCGGCCCCCAGGGAGCGGCAGCCGCCTGGTGATGGGGTCAAGCGTCGAGAACAGACGATCCTCGACCAGGACTTTTGAATCGGTGAGCGCACCCAACAGTGTGGACTTCCCCGCGTTGGTGTAGCCGACGAGAGCAACGATGGCGGTATCGGAGCGATTGCGGGCCTTGCGTTTGAGCCTTCTTGTGCGCGACAGGGTCTCGAGATCCACCTTGACGCGCTGGATGCGCCTGACTATGGCTCGGCGTTCGACCTCGAGAGCTGACTCCCCCGGCCCCCTTCTGGTTCCGATGCCGCCCCCGATCCTCGACAGAACCTCTCCCCAGCCCCTCAGCCTGGGAAGCCGGTAGTCGAGCTGAGCGAGCTCTACCTGCAACTTTCCCTCGGAGGAGCGGGCATGCTGCGCAAAGATGTCGAGGATCAATCCCGTGCGGTCGATGATCTTGAGACCCTTTTCTGCCAATGGGTTGACGCCGGCCAGCTCCTCCAGGTTCCGGCCCTGAGCGGGGGTCAGCTCGTCGTCGAAGATCACCATTCCCGCATCCAAAGCAAGGGCCGCGTCCACGACCTCCTTCGCCTTACCTCGCCCTACGTAGGTAGCGGGATCCGGCCGGTCGCGCCGCTGCACGAGTCGATCGAGCACGTCTGCGCCGGCGGTGTCGGCAAGCGCAGCGAGCTCGTCAAGCGACCATTCCGCCTCTTCGGGCGAGGTGTTACCGAAGACTGCTGAGACCAGGACGGCTCGCTCGCGCTCGGGGCGCGTGGGTAAGGCGGGACTCAGGCGACCACCCTGCGCAGGCGTTCGACGCCCTCGGCGAGTCTTTCGTCCGACACGGTCAAAGAAAACCGCACGAAGCCCTCACCGGAAGGCCCGTACCCATTGCCGGGAGCGACCACGATGGCCGCCTCCTCCAGCAGAAAGGTGGCAAACGACTCTGACGTATGACCCTCCGGCACCGGAACCCATAAGTAGATCGATCCTCGCGGCGGGGACACCTCGATCCCCATCGAAGCTAGACCCTCACACAACAGATCTCGGCGGGCGCGGTAGCGCTCGACGGTGTCGCGAAGTTGATCTTGAGGTCCCTCCAGGGCAGCGATCGCGGCGCGCTGCACCGCATCGAAGATTCCGGAGTCGATGTTGGTCTTGAGCCTCTTGATGGCCTCGATCGCCACCGGAGCTCCCGCAACCCACCCGATTCTCCAGCCCGTCATGTTGTAGGTCTTGGAGAGGGAGTAGAACTCGACCGCGCACTCCTCGGCCCCCTCCACCTCCAGCACGCTGGGTGCGACGTAACCGTCGTAGGTGATCTCCGCATAGGCGGCGTCGTGCGCCAGAAGCAGATCGTGGCGCATGCAGAATTCAACCGCGTCCTCGAAGAACACTCGCTCGACCGTTGCCGCGCTCGGGTTGCCCGGAAAGTTGAGCCACAGCACCGAGGCCCTCTCGAGCACGTCTTTGGGAATCGAGCCGAGATCCGGCAGAAAATCGTTCTCTTCCCGCAACGGGACGAGGTGGGGGACGCCTCCGGCCAGCAGAGTGCCCGTCTCGTATACCGGATAGGCAGGGTCGGGTATCAGTGCGACCTGCCCTTGGTCGACGAACGCAACCGGGAGATGGAAGATACCCTCTTTGATGCCTACCAGCGGCTGGATGGCGTTATCGGGATCGAGCGAAACCTTGAAACGGCGCTCATAGAAGCTCGCTATCGCAGACCTCAGCTCGGGCATTCCCACATATGAGGGATATCGGTGGGTCGCAGGATCGAGGGCCGCTTCCCGCAGGGCCTCCACCACGTGATCCGGAGTCGGAAGGTCGGGGTCGCCCACCCCGAACGAGATGATGTCCGCGCCTCTGCCTCGGGCTTCAGCCACCTTGCGGTCGATCTCGGCGAACAGATAGGGCGGCAGGCGGTCGATGCGAGCGGCCGTTCTCACTGGTGCTTGCTCGCCTTCAGCTCGACTACACCGGCGAAGCTGCGCTGGGCGGGGCCGGTCATGAACACGGGGCGCTCACGCCCTAGGCTGCCGTCCCATTCGACGTGAAGGCGGCCGCCGGGCAGAACCACGGTCGTCTGCTCTGGAGTACCGGACAGCAGCCGGCTTGCAACCGCGGCTGCGCATGCCCCGGTGCCGCAAGCAAGCGTCTCGCCGGAACCTCGCTCCCACACACGCATGCGTATCTCGTTGGACGAGCTTGGATCGACGAACAACACGTTGGTCCCCCGGGGAAAGGCTGAATGACGTTCGAGCAAGGGTCCCAGCGAGCGCACCGGAGCAGCCTCCACATCCGTTGTGAACAAAACCGCGTGAGGGTTTCCCATCGAAAGACACGCCAGCTCGATGATGTCGTCGGTGATGACATCGGTGTCCATCTCGAGCTTCATCTGAAGAGCGTCCGTGCCGTCCCATCGAACCGGTATGCGCCCGGGCTCGAAGATCGGAGCTCCCATGTCCACGCGCACGTGTTCGCCAGAGATCTCGACGATCTTGTGCCCGGCCCCGGTGCCGACCACCATTCGCTCGGACGACGACAGGCCTTCGTGGCGCGCAAACAACGCCAAACAGCGAATGCCGTTGCCGCACATCTCGCCCGTCGAGCCGTCCGAATTGAGATAGTCCATGAACAGATCTGCCCCAGCGCGCCCCGGCGCCACTCGTATAACGCCGTCTGCGCCGATACCGAAGCGGCGGTCACACAGCTGCGCCGCCAGGTCCGCCGTCAGCTTCAGCTCGTCTTTGGGGTCCGAAAGCATGACGAAGTCGTTGCCGATCCCTTGATACTTCGCAAACTCGAGTCTCGCAGCAGCCATATCACCTACGGTAACCGCAGGCGCGAGCGAAAGTGACCCGTCAACGTAACCACAAGATCCTCGCAGGAGGCATCGAACCAGACCACGCGCGGATCGGCTTTGAACCACGTCATCTGGCGACGGGCGAAGCGAGCTGTGGCGGCGACGATCCGATCCCGCAACTCATCGGGGGCCGCGTCCGGCTCCTCGAGGACCTGGCGGTAGCCGAGCGCCTGTCGAGCAGTGAGGGACAGGTTGTTGGAGGCGAGCTCGCGCGCCTCAGCGGCCAACCCCCGAGCGAGCATGCGTTCGACGCGCCCCGAGATGAGATCACGCAGGCGAGCCGGATCGAGCTCGAGGCCCGCCACCGCCAGGCGGTAGACACTCGAATATCCGTCCCAGGAGTACCCGCGGGAGAAGGGCCGGCCGGTGATCTCGATGACCTCGAGCGCCCGCACCACCCGGCGCAGGTTCGAGCTCTCGATGCGATCCGCCGCCGCCGGGTCGAGCGCGGCCAGGCGTTGATGCATGACGCTGTTTCCAACCGCCGCGGCCTCAGTCTCGAGCTGCCGCCTGACCTCATCGGACCGAGGGGGGAAGCTGAGGTCGTCGACTGCGGCTCGAAAGTAGAGCCCCGAGCCCCCCACCAGCAGTGGCAGCTTGCCCCGCTCCCAGATGTCTGCGATCGCGGTACGCGCCAGGGACTGGAACTCGGCTACCGACAGCTCGTGCGAGGGCTCGACGATGTCGATGAGGTGGTGGGGCACAGCCGTCCGCAGGCCGGGAGAGGGCTTGGCGGTGCCGGCGTCGAGTCCCCGGTAGACCTGCATCGAGTCCACCGACACGATCTCCGCATGAAGACGCTCTGCAAGCGCGGCCCCCGCCTCGCTCTTTCCTACTGCCGTGGGGCCCACCAGGGCGGCCACCGCCGGGACGCCGCTCACCCGGGGACCGAGGCCACCACGTAACCTACGCCGAAGGGCCGCTCGTAGGCGTGGAACATCGCCGCTCGCCCCCGGCCGACCGCAGCCAGCACCCCCAGAGGGCCGGCCCCGCACGAGCCCGCCACGCGGGCGAGCCTGCTTGTCTCGGCGTCGGACAGGCCCACATCCGAGCGCATGGCGGCAACCCAGGCGGCCTCGGCCTCCACGGCCCCCTCGAGCTCGGTCAGAGGAGCGGAGGGTGACAGCGCAGCGCCGGAATGAGCGCTGGCGGCGAGACCCACACGGCCGTCGAAGCTCTCGAGAGCTTCGGCCAGGAGGGCTGCGGCGTTCGGCTCGGGCATCTCGCCGGAGCCTGAGCATTCGCCCAGTGAAACGCCGACGAGCTCGAGCCCCGGAGCGCAGTCGAGCAGAGCGGGGACCAGGACTCCGTGGTCGCAGGGGCCCTCCAGCAGAGGCAAGCTCGTTGCCGCCGCTAGCTCCTTGGCAAGTCCCTCACCGCCGGGCCGGCCGCCGTCGATCGCGAGCCCGAACCCAAGCAGAGATCCTTCCACTCGGGCATAGACGCCCGGCTCGGAACCGTGTGGAGAAACGACCGCCACCGCCTCGGCTTCACCCCAGACAAGGGACCGTACTGCTCGTACCACGGTGCCACACGGCTCCTCACACCCTTGGGGATGGAGCTCTCCCACCAGCAGCGGTGCGTGGGGAACGATGGCCGCCGCCACCGGCCCCCCGCTCACGCGCGTGTGGGGGCCTGGAGCACGGGCAAGCGCAGAGGGGGCCGGGAGACGAGCTCGCCCTTGAGGTGGTGGGTGCCCGCGCCCGTTACCCGGACGCTGCGGCGGGACCCTTCGGGTACGTCCTCGGCCGTAAAGATAACGAGTTTGTTGGTACGGGTGCGTCCGTTTTTTTGCGATGGATCGCGCTTCGAAGGCCCTTCGACGACGACCTCCTCGACGCGCCCCACCATGCGTTCGTTGCGCTCCGCCGAAATCTCATCCTGAAGGGCCACAAGTCGTTCGAAGCGTTCCTGAACGATCTCCTTGGGGAGGTGCCCCGGCATCTCGGCGGCGGCGGTCATGGGACGGGCCGAGTACTGGAAGGTGTAGGCCTGATCGAAGCGCGCTTGTGCGACGAGCGACAGCGTGTCTTCGAACTCTGCCTCCGTCTCGCCGGGAAAGCCCACGATGATGTCGGTGGTGATGGCGACGTCGGGGATGGCGGCCCGCACCATGTCAACCTTGTCGAGAAATTTGGCACGTGTGTAGGCGCGCTTCATGCGTCTCAGGCACGAGTCTGATCCCGACTGCAGCGGCAAGTGGATATGCTCACAGACGCGTTCGCATTCAGCCATTGCTGCGACCGTGTCCGCCTTGAAATCCTTGGGGTGAGGGCTCGTGAAACGAATTCTCTCGAGGCCGTTGATACCGTCCAGCGCGCGCAAGAGCTTTGCGAACAGCGGACTGCCGTCGAGATCGCGACCGTAGGAGTTGACGTTCTGACCCAACAGCGTCACTTCGATGACGCCGTCTCCAACGAGCCCTTCGACCTCGCTCGCAATGTCGCCCGTTCGGCGCGAGATCTCTTTTCCTCTTACCGCCGGCACGATGCAGAAGGTACACGAGTTGTTGCAACCGATCGATATCGACACCCACGCATGCCACGGTGAAAAGCGTCGAGTCGGCAATGCCGAGGGAAACACTTCGGTTTGCTCGAGGATCTCGAACGAGGGCTCCTCATGAGACTCTCGCAACAAGCGCGGAAGGCTTGCAAGATTGTGGGTGCCGAGGACAACGTCGACGTACGGCGCGCGGCGTTGGATTAGCTCCTTGTCCTTTTGCGCAAGGCATCCTCCCACCACGATCCGGAGCTCGGGTCTACTGTCCTTGACGGATTTCAAATGGCCTAGGTTGCCGTAGAGACGCTGGTCGGCGTTCTCCCGGATGCAGCAGGTGTTGAACAGCACCACTGAAGCGTCATCGGGGGTGGACGCCCGGGCGTAACCCTCCTGCTCGAGCATCCCGGCCATGCGTTCGGAGTCGTGCTCGTTCATCTGGCAGCCGAACGTACGGATGTAGTACGTGGCCTGCCCTGAGACCAGGTTCTTCTTCGTTACGGCCATTTGAACTAGAGACTACTTCGCGTACGCGGACGAGCGCAGCTCGCGGATAACCGTGATCCGGATCTGGCCCGGATACTGCAACTCCTCCTGGACCTTTTTGGCGATGTCGCGAGCAATGACCTCGGCTTGGAGGTCGTCGACCGAACCCGGCTTCACCATGACTCGAACCTCTCTTCCGGCCTGCATCGCATAAACCTTGTCTACGCCCTCGAACTCCATGGCGATCTGCTCGAGACGTTCGAGTCGTTTCACATAGGTCTCGAGTGTCTCCCTGCGAGCCCCCGGGCGAGCCCCGGAGATGGCGTCGGCGACCTGGGTGATGACCGCTTCGATCGTGCGCTGCTCGACCTCGTTGTGGTGAGCTTCGATGGCGTGGTTGACCTCGGCCGATTCACCCAAGCGCCGCGCGATCTCCGCTCCGATGAGCGCGTGAGAGCCCTCGACCTCATGTGTCACGGCCTTGCCGATGTCGTGCAGAAGCGTGCACCGCCGGGCGAGCGCCACGTCGGTGCCGAGCTCGGCTGCGATCATGCCCGCCACGTGCGAGGCCTCGACCACGTGGCGCAGGACATTCTGCCCATAGGAAGTCCTGAACTTGAGCCGGCCGAGGACCCTCACCAGCTCGGGGTGCATGTCGGTGATCCCGGTCTCGAGCACCGCCCATTCGCCGCCCTCGCGGATCTCGCGCTCGACCTCGACCTTTGACTTGTCGTGCATCTCCTCGATGCGAGCGGGCTGAATTCGCCCGTCCCCTACCAGCTTCTCGAGGGTGAGCCTGGCCATCTCTCGGCGAATGGGGTCGAAGCACGACAGGACCACCGCTTCGGGGGTGTCGTCGATGATGATGTTGGTCCCGGTGGCGGCCTCGAAGGCCCTGATGTTGCGGCCCTCGCGCCCGATGATGCGGCCCTTCATGTCCTCTGAGGGCAGGGTCACGGTGGTCACCGTCGCCTCGCTGGTCAGCTCGGAGGCAATTCGCTGCATGCAGATCGTGATGATCTTGCGGGCCCGGCGATCGCCTTCCTCCCTCGCTTGGGCCTCGATGTCTCTCACGATCATCATGGCGTCCCGCTTGGCCTGCTCTTCGATGTCCTCGATGACTCGGCCCCGAGCCTCCTCCTGCGTCATGTTTGCGACCCGCTGAAGCTCAGAGCGGGCGTTTTCCTGCAGCTCCTCCAGGGAGCGGTTTCGGTCCTTGAGCTGCTCTTCCTTTATCTCGATCGCTTGTTCCTTGCGGTCGAGTGTGTCGACCCGTTGATCGATTGTGCCCTCCCGGCGCGACAGTCGCTCTTCCTTCTGCTCGAAGTCGGATCTCTGCCGCTTGAGCTCGGAGTCCGCCTCCGAGCGCATCCGGAAAACCTCGTCCTTCGCCTCCACCAACGCCTCCCGGCGGGCCTGCTCAGCTTCCTTCTGCGCCCCGGCGAGGATCGTCTGAGCTTGCAGCTCGGCCGATCCGAGCGCCTTCTCGGCGCTCGCCTTGCGATAGAGGTAGCCACTGCCTGCACCCAGGAGGAGCCCGACGACGACACCGATGAGGATGTCCATCGCTCGCTCCTTTCATGAGCCGGGGCGCGCCGACCCTCCCGGGACGCGCGCCCCAGGTGCGAGCGGTACGAGCTAAGGGGCTGAGGACGGCAGGGGTCTAAGGATGGCCTGCAACAGGCCGGTCCCCGGCCGGCGATTCACCGTTCAGTGCCCACCCGAGGTGGGTGAGCAGCAGCGTATTCGTACGGTTTCAAGTCGATCGCTCGTTTCGTTCGCACCAGTTCTAGTAGATGACCGCAAATTCGTTCACCCCATCGTACGCACCTTGCGCACTCATGTACACCACAAACGAATTGCACGCCGCCTTAAAAACGGTCCGACTGCCTTTCGAGCCGGGGGAGGTGCCCTCCGGTCGGTCCAATCTCTCCGGGTCAAACCCTAAGGGTTAATCCCACCCTTCGGGAGGAAGGACGGCCCGGACCGCCTCGGTCACAATTTCGGTCTCGAAGCCACGGCCCAGCAGGCGTCCACGCAGACGCCGCGCCTGGACCTCTAGAGAAAGCCCCGCCATGCGGCCCACCACAGCGGTCGCCAGGGCCCGAGCCTGGGCAACGTCGTCCGGGGCGCAGGACATCAGTGCCTGGTCCACGACCTCGGGGTCCACGCCCCTGTCTTCGAGCTCCCGACGCAACGCCTGCTGAGACCGAGGCTTGGTTCGCGTGCGCTCCCCGATCCAGGAGCACGCCAGCGCGGCGTCGTCGAGAAGCTCGAGGGTCCTGAGGCGCTCCAGAGCCGCCTCCACCTCGTCTGCGTCGTGGCCGGCCCTAAGCAGCCGGTTGCGAAGCTCGTGCTCGAAGTAACCACGCCTGGACAGCAGACGCCCGGCCGCGACCATGACATCCGAGCTCACGGCGGCGCCCGGCGCCGTCGTGGTCGATGTCCTCACGCCGGTGGTGCGTCGGCCGGCTCAGCGAGCTCGGCGGGCTCCGGATCGGCTCCCTCCAGCAGACCGAGCTTGTCCTTTATCTTGAGCTCGATCTCGGTGGCGATGTCGGGGTTGTCGGCCAAGAAGGCCTTGGCGTTCTCCCGCCCCTGCCCCAGCTGGTCCTCGCCGTAGATGAACCACGCACCCGATTTCCGCACGAAGCCGTGATCGATGGCCACATCGAGGAGGCTGCCCTCCTTGGAGATTCCAGTGCCGTATTGGATGTCGAACTCGGCCTTCTTGAACGGAGCGCTGACCTTGTTCTTCACGACCTTCACCCGCACCCTCGCGCCGACGATCTCGGCCCCCTCTTTGAGGGAGTCGATGCGGCGGACGTCGAGCCGGACCGAGGAGGAGAACTTGAGTGCCCGGCCCCCGGGGGTGGTCTCGTTCGAACCGAACATGACACCAATCTTTTCGCGGATTTGATTGATGAAGATCAGCACGGTTCGGGTCCGGCTGACGTTGCCGGTCAGCTTACGCAGCGCCTGCGACATGAGGCGGGCCTGAAGCCCGACGTGGGTGTCCCCCATCTCGCCCTCGAGCTCGGCCCGGGGGACCAGCGCCGCCACCGAGTCGATCACGATTACGTCCATCGCCCCCGAACGAGTCAACGTGTCGACGATCTCTAGCGCTTGCTCGCCGGTGTCGGGCTGAGACACCAATAGCTCGTCAATGTTGACCCCGAGGGCCTTGGCATAGGAGGGGTCGAGGGCATGCTCGGCGTCGACGAACGCCACCAGGCCCCCGGCCTTCTGGGCCTCGGCTATTACATGGAGACTGACGGTCGTCTTGCCCGAGCCCTCGGGCCCGTAGATCTCGACGATGCGGCCCCGGGGAAGCCCGCCCACGCCGAGGGCGAGGTCCATGGCCATCGAGCCTGTCGAAATGACCTCTATGCCCGCCTGTGGCCCCATCTCGCCCAA